>AP72_2010_repI_A001DRAFT_1000137_pt1 | contig 15227 bp, 18 predicted proteins | sample AmaPasrepliIA001_FD_9535 | JGI IMG/M metagenome (IMG submission 9535)
GGCAAGCTGACCAACTCGGCTCGAGGCGCAGCCGGTTGGATCTCGCGACTGGCTAGTGCCACGTTTGGCGCGGCAAAAGGCACTCCCTGGCTCGGGGGTTGCCCTTGCAACCGTTCATAGGAACCGGTAGCAGGATTTAAGAATGTCGTTGCTTGCTCTGGCGGCTGATCCTCAACCGATTCAAAATCCGGAATCGGGCTTTCCATCGCCTCAACCGGGGTCAGAACAAAGTTCTGCTCTGGCGCTTGAGTGCTCTGAGTGCCGGAATCATCCTCGCTAATCGGATCGTAATCGAAGCTCGACTCCATGCCGAGATCGTCAGCCACTTTTCGCTTACGCACTTCATCGGCCAGGTCGACTGCCATAAGAGAATTGCCTAACTCATCACGTCTTGGGCCGGATACAGATTGCCAGCTCCAGCCTGGTTCATCGCCAGACTAAGCATCGCCTGCCGGCGTCGTGCTTCTTCCTGATCCTGGCCGGCTTGCGCCAGTTGATCGGGCGACGCCGCTACCTGGTCCGCTGAAGCAGTCGTGTCATCCGGGGCCTCAGTCGTGTCATCTGGCGCCTGGGCTTGATCAGTGGTTTGATCAGAAGTCTGCTCACTCGGTTGTTGCGCTGTTGTTTGTGCGGGTTGCTGCTGCCCAGTGCCTTGCGCCGGACGTTGTTTGATTGTCAACTGACCGGTCTGCGGATCGATCATGTACGAACCGTACGGCAACGAGCGCACTTCCAGGTTATCCTTTGGCACAAACGGATTGACCTGGCTCCCGCCCGGTTGACCGGAGTTCGGATTCTGACCCGGTGGCGGATCACCCAAATATCCCTGACCGCCCGCTGCGCGAGCTGCGTTAACGCGCTGCGTCCAGTAAGGCACGTCGCTTTTCGGAACCGAGAAAAGAATTTTACCATTTTGATCCTGTAAAACCATGCTCCCTTTGCCGTCATCCTGCAGAGCTCCAAGATTGCGCGTAAAGGCGTCATAAGAACCTTTGCCATGCTGTGAATCGAAATCGGCTCGGATCTGATTGAAATTGTCCGTAGAAGAATCGTTCTGCACGTCGCCGGTCCCTGACACGTAAGCAGCAGGTTTGCCAGGTTTGCCGCCGCGTCCGCCAAGTTGCTGCGGTTGGCCGTCAGGAGTCATCTGCCGTCGCCAAAGCGATCCGCTCCCACTTGGCACCACGTTGCCGCGCGAAGCGATTTGCCTACTGCGAGCCAAAGCAATCTCTGAGGCGATCTTGGCTTGAGCAAGCTGATTGGCCTGATCCTGCTGCGCCATCGCCTGGCGCATCTGCAGCTCGCCCACACCACCCGTCTGCGGAGGCGTCCCAAGTGTCGGCGTTCCAGGCCGAATCACGTTAGCCGTCCCAGTTACCGGATTTACCCCAGGCGCCACCAGGCCAGCCCGCGGTGGATTCTGGGTATTCAAGATCTGGTTGGCAACCGCGTTCATCCGATTCTGCTGAATCATGTTGCCGATGGCTTTAACGATATCGCCTCCGACGTTGCCGGTTGAGCTAGTATCAATCCCGCCCGGACCAATCGCTCCGCGGCCGCGCCCAGCCGGAACTCGCGCTCCGGCTCTAGCTGTAGGTGCCCGGATAATCCGCGGCAGGTAAGGTGCCCTCATTTTTAATGGCATAAGCGTTTATCCTAGTAAAGCGTTGGAAAGTTTGGTCTGCGCAATGGCGTCCGAAAGATCGACTCCAGAGTAATCATCCGGAATCCCGATATCGGCCACAGGTTGATCCACTACGTCCAGCCCGGCGTAATCATCGGGAATGCCTATGTCGCCGCCCTGTAGATAACTCGGACCGGCGCCCGGCATACTTTTGCCAAGTGCTTTAATAATGTCCGCGCCGCTGCCCCCGCCCCCACCGCCCGCTGCAGGCGCGCTCCCGCGAGGGGCAAGCATGCGCCCGCGAATAACGGGCGGAACGTAAGGAGCACTGAGGCGTAGCGGCATTAGAGGTAAGATTTAGATTTTTTCTTGGCCAGACCTTTACGCGCAAAGTCCTCGAGCTGAGTCTCACTCATCTGGCCGGCAATCTTCTTGGCCAGCGGAAAAGTTTTCCCGCCGCGTTTGGCGGCGAGTGCCGCGCCCATCAGGCGCCTTTGAGCTGGAGTCTTTGATGGCATAAGCGTGAAACCAAAAACCGAACTGAGCAACGATACTAGCTAAAGTGACGACAAAATTTCAGGAGGGATGAAGCTTTTTCAAAGTCTGCGCGAGTCGCGCGCGCTTGCCCAGCTTGCCGCCTTTGCTAGCCGCTGCAGCGAGTTTCTTGGCTGGTATCGTCTCGCCTTCTTTGACGCCCAGGCTTTTACGAAGCGAACCCGGTTTTTTGATTGCGCCTGCTATCCAATTCTTTGCCATAAATCATTATTGTTTAAGTACCTAGCCTGAAAATCCGCCCGATAGTCCACCGCCAATCGCCCCAATCAACGCCCCTGGAATTGCTCCGATTCCTCCAGCCGCGCTTCCCATCAACGCTCCGCTTGCCGCCCCGGTCAGAGCCCCTGCTCCTGCCTTGGCCCCAGAAAATCCGCCGCTCTTTTGCGGTGTCAGCGCGTAGCCCTGATATTGGCCGTAATTCATGCCCTGCATCCATTGGTTGGCTAACTGGCTCATGTCGATCCCGTACTGCGGGAAGCTGGAGGTACCAGCTCCGGTATAATAACCGCTCGGACCCTGCGGCATGTAAGTCGCCCCACCTTGAGCCGCCGCATTGGCCCGTTGCTCAGCCAGATTCACGTAGTTCGCGCCTGCCTGATACGGCGTCACGCCGCTGCCCAGATAACTCTGAGCGGCTGCTTGCGCGCCGCGCAGCTGGTTCTGCTGCATCTGGTAAAGGTTCAGCGCCACGTCGCCTGGCGATACTCCGCTCTGCAGATAACTCCCTAGCATCTGCTGGCGTTGTTGCTGGAGCGCGAGGCCCGCCTGACCGCGGGTCATGGCTTCTTGGACCAGTTGCGGCGTGCCGTACACGTTGCCGCGGGCGGTCTGGCCGGCGCGCACCTGTTGCTCGACTTCGCGCGCAGTCTCCGGGTCCAGCTGACTGCCTAGCGCTTCCTGGGCCGCCAGATCGCTGCCCAGTTTCTGGCGGGCCGCTAACGTCGTCGGGTCGACCTGGCCGTACATGTCCAGGTAAGACTGAAACAACTGCGGAGTCGGGTTCGCCGCGTTAGCCAGCGGCTGAAGATAACTGGCAGCCAGTCCCTGGCGCAGGAGTTCGCTTGAAGGATCAATCTGGGCCATCTGGGCTAGGGCGTTCTGCTCGGGCTGCGGACCGCCTAAATCGCCACTGGGCGCTTGTGCCCCAGGAATATTGCCCCAGCTAACCTGCTGATTCTGAAAAGCGTTTAAGAGCTGGTTGGGATCAATATCCTGATCAATGGTGACCGGGTTCCCGTTTACCAGAATGGTTTTACCAAGGTTCTGGTTATACCACTGCTGCCACTGCGGGATACTGACGCTAGTCGGGATCTGGGTTGCGGTTGTCGTCGCCATAGTCAGAGTTCTCCTAGTAATATCCGGCGCCGATTGTCGGTGTCACTCCCTGCGGATTGTTCTGGTATAAGGTCGGATTAGTACCAGTAGAGGAAACGCGCCCCAGCGATAAATTGCTGGCAACATCGCGTGCCTGCTGCGCCATAGCGCCTAAAGCCGGCACAGCCGTCGTGCCCGTAGTCTGGAAAGCCCCCGGAGCAGTGAAAGTAAATGCGCTCGGGCTCGTGCCATAAAGCTGCCCCAATCGGTCCGTGGCAGCTTTGAGCCGCATCTGGCGCTGCGCATAAGCCAATGGATCGACCTGGGATTGAATCGCCATCTGCCCTTGCGCGCTCTGCAGAGCCGCCCGGTTAGCTAGAGCCTGCTGCGTCTGGGTCTCAGCCGGACCCATTTGACTCATAGTGGCCAGATTACTGTATTGCTCGATCGGTTGATTAGCGATACTCATCATTTCGCCCGCACCAGCCGTGCCTACCGCCGCCTGTGCTGCTTCCCCCGGCGTGATCGGTTTCGGCGGCTGAGGCGCACTTTGACCTCCCATTAGCTTTAACCCTCCTCTCTTTCAGTTAACTGAGTTGCGCGCATAATTTGTCATCCTTCCGGCGATTTTCTGAAATTGTTTCCACCTGAACATCCGCGGCACTTTGCCCGCCTCGGTCCGCGCGCCTCGTTCCCAGATCACAACCGGACGCCAACCGCCCCAGCGATCGCACAACTCGTCAAAAAGCACGGCGCTGGTTTGCTGGCCGTCGCTGACCAGCATTTCAATCATTACGAAATTGCCCAGCGGCTCGTGTACGAACGGTTCCAGAAATTGTTCAAGACGCGAAAAAAACTTGAGCGTGCATACGCCTCGTGCTTCCCCATCCTTAATCACGTAACTGAGCGTGCCTCGGTTCCAAAAATAAGCCATCCAATCAAAAATCGCTTCCTTATCCCAGTAACTGAACTTCTCCACTTGCCGGATCGCCGGGAGCAGCTTGTGCATCGTCTCTAAATATTCAGGTGCATGATTCATGTTGCCACCTGCGGCATCGACACGAACGCCGCCGCTTGAATCTGGTACAAGGTCCAGTTGCCCGGGTTCTCGAGCTTGAACTGCAACTCGGTGCAAATCCCGGTCTTCAGTAGGCCGATCACGCCGACGTTGTACCCCTCAACATCCAGATCGAAGGGAAACCTGGGAATAGTCAATGAAAGCAAATAATTGGTGGTCGCCAGATCGCGCTTAGTCAGCTCAATTGAACGATCGGCAATCGCCGTCACCTTGACCACGTCGTCCGACTCCAAAAACAGGAACCGGGCCGAGTGCGGTCGGATCTGGTTGATATCGGTACCGAAATTGAAACTCTTAGAGTAGAGGCTGGAAATGTAGTATTGCTTTGATCCGTCAATGTTCCGGTCGAAGTACTGTTTATCGACTGGATAGGTGAACCTGGAAATGATGCCATCCCGAGTCGCCGCTAACAGCACCGTCTGATTCGGATCAGTCCGGTCCCGGGCAAAATCGCGTACCGCCGTGTCGACCCCGTTAATATCAAAACACCAAAGTCCCTGCCAACGCTGCAGAGTGACTGAGTAAATAAGGAGGAAATTGTTATAGGTAAACCCGTCCAGCGGCACGCTGAGCATGTAAAGGTCGCGCCAGTAAGTGGCTCGCGCGTTGTCGCACGCTGCCCAGTTGATCCGTTTAATGTATCCTTCGATATCCTTGCTTAAGGGTAACCAGATGCCTTCCTGCTCGCTGGATGGCGCCTGGGAAAGCGCGTACACGCCGCGCCCGGTCTCGCTTAAGAAGTACACATCCGCTCCGCACTGGACAATTGTCCCGTGGCACCGGCACCCGATTGTCGAACTGATCCGGTTTAAACCCCAATCAGGCACCTGCAGCCCAGGGCCGGTCTCAACTACCCAGCTCGAGCCGTTTCGAAACACGACAATCTTCTGGTCCTGCCATCCGCACTGCCCGGTAATCGTGTCAGTAGTGATCGGGTCCAGAGTCACTGAACCCGTGATCACATCGACATGTTCCGGGTCCAAATCATCACTGACAATCAGGTTATTTTGGTAAACGTAAATCAGCCGGTTAACCACCCAGATCGGATACAGCGCCGTGGGATATTGAGTTGGAAGACTGATCGTGCTAAATGTGCCGGCGATCGGATCGAACTTCGACATGCCGCCGCCGATCGAGAAATAAAGTGCTGTGTTAGCCAGAGCCGAATAAACCTGGGCGCTCGGATATGCCGGCCCCCCGGTCAACGTGCTTAAAACTCCAGCCCGATAATCGTACTTGTACCAGTTAGCACCATCATTAGCCAGAAACACGCCACTGCCCAGGTGATGGATCGAGTCCAAACTGCCGCTTGCGGTCTGTTTCAGCCGAATGATCCCAGGCCGCGGCCGATTCAAGGCGTCATAGTGCGCCAACCGGTTCTCGGCATCAGGGCTGAACGATGGGTCCAGCGCGCTGGGGGGAAGCGAATTATTAACCCCGGCAATCGGCACGCTTGTGTCGGTCAAGACCTCGTCATCAAGCTGCGGACTGGGGAAAAGCGGCATAGGTCACATTCCAAACGGGTTCCAGCTTGTTGCGCGATCCACCCACCATCCGCTGATATAGTCGCCGTATTCGTAAGTCACCGGTACTGCCTGCTGGAAAAATTCGCTCTGATTCTTTTCCACGTTGATCGCCGCTTTAACGTGTTCCATGGCGGTCTGTTCCTCAGCAGTGCTTTTCGCGACTTGCTGCAGCCGTTTCCACAGAGCGCTGGTCGTAAAACAAATCAAGGCGTCCCAGACATGGCTGATCCGTGGCACGCTGTAATCGTTATCCAGACTGTCGGGCTTAAGCTTTACTTCGGTCCGAATCCAAATCGAGAGCGGCCCGCCTCCAGGCGCTGTCCCAATCGGCGGCGGTTGGAGCACAATCTGGGTAAAGACCAATTCCGTCATGGCTGGCGGCATCACCAAGGGTTGCGCCGGTGCCTGCGCCTGGATCGTGACCGGGACCGACGTGACATCTTTGCTTAAAACCGTAACGACCTTGTACGAATTAGAACTCGTAATCGCCCGCGGCGCGTAACTGCCGTCACCCTGCACCTGCCCCTGCAAAATAAAGCTTTCGCTGATCGGAAAATCACTGGAGTCCCGGCCAGCGATAAAAAGGGTGAACGGGTCTTTACTGGCGGTCGTGAACGTGAATTTGCCCGGGTTAAGATATGGCCAGGCCAGGTTCTCGGCTCGGTAAAACCAGGGCGTGTTTCCCGGCAGATTGAATGCCGGATACGTGAACCGCTCGATCCAGTCACGTTCACGGTAGTTAAGCCGGACATAGGAAAGGTTGTCATAGGACATCGAACAGAAAATGACTTCTTCGGCGTCGTACGGGAGAAAAAAGACGCCGTTCATCGACAGGTCCAGCGGCACACCGTCAATCAGGCGTTTGGCTTCGCGCCAACTGTGCGCGTCGTAAAGGGTCGCGTACTTAAGCCGGATCGCGCGCTTGGCGAAATCCAGCGCCTCACTGGAAATGTCGCCCGTCTGTTCGGCGGCGAACTCGGCGATTTCGGCCACGGTCATTAGACAACTCCTTTTACGGTAAGAAGTGAGTTTGCAATATTGCCACTCGAAAAATAGTATTGGAGCGCGTTAACTAATCCATTGGCATTTAAATATCCGACAATCCTTGATTGGCTGACATAAGCACCGGTCCCATCATATCCTTGCCCGTCAGCTATATAACTGCACGCACTACTGGCACTGCCGGGAGTTAAAACCAGCCTGCTCTGATTTGGATAACCTGCTCCGCAGACAGCTCCATTTATATAGCCATTGGCGACATTCATATTACTAACGTTGGCGACCGCCGTGGCTGAACTATTCCAGATCAGCGAATTTCGATAGATAGTGCCGGTCTGCCAGGTGCTTCCTCCGTCAAAAGATACCCGCATAAATAAAGCACTGCGATCAGTAACCGGAGCACAATTGTGCCAGTCTAACTGAAACGCTCTGTAACCTGCCGGTAAAAGAATAGAGGCTGAAGCCGTTGAACTACTAATATCCTGTGTCCCAAGAATCACCTCGCGCTTCAGCTCAAGGCTGCGCCAGTTGGTGCCGTCGCATAGAATCTCGCACTCCTGTTGCGGCAAAAGTTTCAGTGTCGCTGCCCCGTCAATCAACCCGGCCGGCGGCGTGACCGTGATGATCCCGGTCGTGCCGCTGATTCCCATATCGTTCCGAAGCCGATAAGCCAGACCGTTCGCTGCCGTTGGCAAGGTCAAGGTCCAACTGCCACCCGAACAAATCAGATATTTATTGATATCGGCAGTGGTCAGCGTGGTCGCCGCCGTCAGGCTGACAAAGGTGTTTAAGATATGGAACTGGTTGTCGCCGCCGCAATAGTCGCCAATGTTGCCACTGGTCTGGTGCAGCATTCCGGCCTGGCTGGTGTTCGCCAAGGCCAGCTGCGCGGCCACAGAGCTGGAGAGCTGCGCGCCCGTGATCCGGGCGTAGGTGCCGCCCGCTTTAAGCTCCAGCATCTGATCGGTCGGATCCAGAGTCGCACTGGAAGGTTTATTGGCAATGAAATCGGTCTGAATCGTGGAATTGGCGACGATGTTATTCATCTTGGTCGCCGTGATCCCTTTCTCACCGTCCGAGAAAACCTGTGTTGTGACAATGTCCGGCATAACTTAAATAGCAAAGGTTAGGTTATCCAAATAAACGCTGCCATTGGTGGCGCTCGGCCAGGAAAAGTTCTGGCGCACCATCGGATAGATATTGACCGCACCACCGGTCGCAATCACCGCCTGAAACAGTTGTACGTCGCCGCTGGAATCATATCCGGCAAGTGAGCATCCACGCTGGACAGCCGGTCTTGCGCCGCTGGGCAACGTGAATGCCAGACTCGCCGCACCGCTCGCGTAAGCGATGATTCCCTCACCAATCACTTTCTGAAAACTCCCGTTAGTCTCAATCCTGTACCGCGCAGTCGTGGTCTCACTCCAGCCAGTCGAGTAGCTCAAAGCTGTCCAAGTGCCCGGATCAACCGCTGTTATCGTCACGTCTCCTGTACCCGAATCCGCGCCTGTGCTGGACAAACTAATGCCGGCGCCCTGAATAATTTTCGTCGTGACAGCCTGACCCGCGGTAACCGTGTCCAGATCCTGTCTCTGGATCGACGTATTCAAAATCTGCGTGCCTCTGACCTGGGTCTGCGACATGTTATTTCATGTACCTCGCTTTGAGGCGATCATTCGTTTGAGGTATCTGAAGCATTGTAATGGTCGCACCTGAAATTGTATAATCCGCACCCGCTCCTGGCTCTAACAGTAGACCGTTTAAGAACAATTCCTCAGTGTTCGCAATCGGCGTGTTGGCCAAGGTGAAAGTAGCGTTTACCCCGTTGATCGTGCCAGTAGGTGTCTCGCGAACCACAAAGCTACTTTGCGCCATGTAGTCGGTCGAGGCTACCGCCGCCGAAATAGCCGTGCCGTTGCCTTTGAGCATCCCGGTAATGCTCGTCTGCATCGTGATGGCAGGCGTTGTCCCGGCATTGGCCACCGTACCGGCAAAGCCATTGGCTGATACGACAGATACGGTCGTCACCGTTCCGGAACCGCCGCCAGAGGTGTAGCCGACGTCCCAAGTGCCGGCTGCGGTCGAATTGCTGATCAATAAAAACGTGGCGTAACTGGAGGCGGCTAAAGTCTGCAACAGCGTGCCGCCATTCATCTGCACCGTAACCGCACCGGAACTCCTGTTGGTAATATAGAACGAATGACCGTTGGCCAGCGTGGTGGCATTCGGTAAAACAACCGTTTGCGTGCTTGAACCGGTAAACTGCTGATTAGCTGAGCTGCCAACAGTAAGCGTAGTCGTCCCAGCAGCGGTAGCTGTCGTCGTGACATTCCTGATCTCGTTATTGACCTGGACGTTGGCGTTCGCGTCGCGAATCATCGCCGCACTTGCCGTGGGCGCACTCACCATCGGCACGGCACTTGGGGCAGCGGAACTCCCCGTCGCGTTCCCAAGAACGGTGTTGGCACCCAGGTTCGCCATTTTGGCGGTCGTGACCGCACCGGCAGCGATGGTGGTCGCCACTGAACCGGCAGCGGAAGTGACATCGCCAGTGAGAGCTGGCATCTGCGCAGCAGCCACGGTACCGGTCAACTGAGTAGCAACGATGGATTTATTAGTCAGCGTCTGCGCCGTGTTTAAATCAACCGTGACCGCAGTGTTGATCGAGAGCGTATTGCCGGATTTCTGCAGACCGTTCCCGGCGATGATTTCGCCGGCACCCGTGAACTGAGTAAAACTAAGCGCAGTCGTGCCAATGGTGTACGGCCAAGTGGTCATCACCCAACCACTGGCGGCGTAGGTCGTGCCCTCGCCAACGAACCAGTAAGGCGAGCGGGTCTGATCGTTAACATCGTCAAAATCGGGTGTTCTGGTCCAAGCACCCGCAGCTACCGTATATGAACCGTTTTGCGAGCCTGTAGTTTGGGCGATGCACAGCACCGTATCGCCAGCACTCAAAGCCACTCCGTCAATAGTCTGGGTGCCACTCAAAGTCACGTTGGAGGCCGCCAATGCACGTACCGATTGTTTGGTGCTTAAGCCTTGCGCGACGTTGTCGACGTAATTTTTGTTGGCGGCATCGGTGCCGACAGACGGATTGCCCAGGTTGTTGATCAGGAAATTGCCTGCACTCCAGTTAGCCGCTAATGGTACCGTGCCGTCGCTTTTGATGAACTTGGCACCGTCAGCTAGTTTGCTGGTCGCAATCGCAGCCGTTGCCGATACCTGGGCATCGACAATCGTCCCGTTAATGATCTGGGTGTTGCCGCGGATTTGCGTTGTAGCCATGGCTTAAGGATGCACGTAGTCGATGCTCATGAGGTCCCCAATGCTCGGCGCATTGACCATCTGAAACGTCGTGCTCGAGGTCTCGGTATAATCGTTGGTTTTACGCTGCCGCACTCCGTTTAAATACACAGCAATCGAGCCAGCCACATACGTGCTCGCACTCGTGTAACTGCGGTTCACCCCGTCAATCGCCCCTGCGGGCGTCTCACCCCAGGTAATCACCGTCGTCGTGCCGCCGCCGCCAGTGCCACTTCCCACCGAGCCTGCCGGAATCTTGGCGTAGGTGCCGTCCGCTTTGAGCAGCAAAAGATAATCACCGCTGGCGTAAGAACTCACTGCCGGTTTATTGGCGACAAAGGCCGGCGCAATCGTCGCGTCGCGCCAGGCCAGATTCAGCTTTTTCGCCGTTATCCCACCGTCGGCCTGGTTCGTGAACGTAATATCAGTTGTGATATCTCCGCTCATTTCTGGCTTTCCTCAGGCCAATGCAGATGTTTCGCTATCCCGTGATAAATCGCCAGCGCGATCAGTTCGCGGTACGAAGGTTCTTTCAAGCGTAGCTCAGTCTCCGGATGGCTGATAAACCCAACCTCCGGCAGAATCGCCGGCATCCGCGTGCCGTTGAGCACGTACAAGTCAGTGCGATGCTTGAGCCCCCGATCGCGCTCAGCCGTGACGGAGAGAAGCGCGTGCTGCACCTTGGCCGCTAACGCTTTGCCGCCATCGCTCTTATACAAAGTTTCGACCCCTTCGGCATCCGGCCCGTTCGAGTTGCAATGGATACTGACAAAATAATCCGCACCCCAATCATTGGCGCGCTCGCACCGAACCCCGAGCTCGACGAAGACTTCTTCGGCCCTGGTTAACAAGGTCGAGATTCCAACCTTCTCCAGTAACCCGGCCAGAACCTGGCTGATCTCCAGGACCACGACACTTTCCTTTAATCCGCTCGGCCCCACCGCTCCCGGATCCTTGCCCCCGTGACCCGCATCGATGGCAATTTTCATTGGCCTCTTCGTCTGCTTGCTAACTCAAACAATTTTTCGTTGAGTGTTTTAATTGTCTGATCCCGCTCATTAAGCATCTCTTTCAGTTGCTGGTTCTGTTCACGCAACGAGTTGATTAATCGTCTCAAGGCCAGATAGCCGCCTACTGCTGAAGCCAGAACGATTGCTGCACCCCAGTAAGATATGGGCTGGTGCGCCATATCCTCTAGCAACTGGTGGGTTTCGTCCATTCATGGCGCCGCCTCGCATGTGTTACCAGTACTCAAAAACCCGCAACCGCCGCCCGTCATGCTTGAATCCGTGTCGTTTAAAGATCTCAATCACCTCGTCCAACACCTCGCCATTGACCGCACTCGCCAACTGCCACGCCGCGCCGTACCAAAAGAGGCTCGGAGCGTGGCCCTCGCCGAAACAGTAACATTTAACGAACCGGTTTAAGCCGTGCGCTTTACGCGCCTCAGCCGTCCAGCGCGCGCAGATCTCCGCGTACACCCGCTCCAACGCCCCCATCATCCGCCGGTTGACTGTCACCTTGAGCAGACAGCACTCCGGAAAATAGACGTGCTCGAGCATCTCCGGTAACCGCAGCCGTTTCAGGTTGCGCCCTTCCCAGGCCGGAGTGGGCCGCCCGTCGATCCCCAGATCGAACTTGCCGTACACCGCCTCCATCTGGATCACCGTGTCACTCTGCGGCTCGAGGCTAACGTTTCTCATACAATCGCTTTATGACCTCCTTCCTGGCCGGAAGCTTCATCCGGGTCCCATCCCGGATCTCGCGCTGGTAATAATGCTTGAGGATGGCGGCAGAATCTTCCTTTTTCCGCCGCTCAGCCTCAGGACGTTTGTCGCGAACAATGATCTGCACCTGGCACTCCGTATTGTTCCACGTGAAACACGCTTTCAGAATCCAAGTGCTCGCCCCGCTGCCGCTTTACGAAGGCGCTTACCCATTTGAGCGACTGTCTCGCCAGTCGGCGTCGTCACATTGCGCCCTTTGGAAGTCATCATCGGGCGCGGCATCGGCGCTGCCCCTAAGGGTCGCCCAATCCCGTCCGCACCACTGGCCGGCCCGCTCGGACCACCACCAGCTCCCGGAGGCGCATTCTCCTGGCCCTCCTCGCCAGCCTCCTCTTCCGGTGTCTCCGCCGCTTCCTCGCTCACCGGTTCCCCGTTGATCGAGTCAATCGACAACGTCGCCGTACCGCCGCTGACACTTTTAACCGTCGCGTCCACACTGAAAGACACGGTATCGCCCTCCTCAGGCGGCACCCCGTCCTCAGCCAAAGAGTTGACCGGCACGTCAGCCGTGTATCCCTTCGGCCCTTTACTAATCCCAATCGCAATCGTAGCCATGGCTTAAGTCGGCGTATACGCGGAAAGCGTCTGCAGAACCACCCCGTTCCAGGTCGAAAGGCATACTGCATTGTAAAACGTTTTCCATGCGTAAGTGTAAAACTGATTAAACGGATTAGCGCTATCCGGCTCCGTAATCGTGTTGACCTTGGGTTTAGGTGGGTTCTCCCCTTCCAAGTCCGGCACGGCAAAGGCGTCTTTACCGAATACCAGGGCCGCGATCACGTTGCCGCCACTGACAAAGGTGCCTTCAGTTCCCGCGCCGTTCTGGTAGCACGCGTTGGTCGTTCTCAAAACTTTGATCCCGAACAAGCGCCCAATTTCACCTTTCCAGATCTGGTCCGGTTTCTGGAAGGCGCTCGCGTACGTCCAGGCGCTTCCCTGTTCCTCAACCAGATCGCGTTCCTGGTCAGGACTCACCACTGCGCAGAAACAGTTGTCATCGAATTCCTTGGCCTTGTTGATGCGCAACTCGGTGCAGGTATCGATCAGATCATCGCTGGTCAGCCGTCCCTGTTGTGCCGTCAGGCCGTTCAGCGTGGCAAACGTGGTCGCGGTGCCGGCATAGCGCTTAACGAACTTGGTCGGTTCCTCAGTTGTGCCGTTGATGCAGGCGTCCCGGATCAGGCCGTCGCACCACAAAGCCGCTTCCTCACCAAACTTCGCCATCAACGCTTCACCCGTGTTAAGAAACTCCGTCTCATCCACGATATCACTCACTTGGGCGTAGCCGCCGTACTGCTGCAGCGTGCGGGTGATAAACTCGAAAATCAGTTTGTACGGCGCATTGGAGGGCGGTTGACCTTCGGTCAGCGTGATGACGTTAGCGGTGTCGGCGGGCGGCGCCCGGAACATTCTTATCGTCTTGCTCCCTTGACCCTTGGGAATACTGGCTTTGTAGGCCGGTTCGTAGAGTTGCAGGGTATGAAGCTGATGCTCTAAGAGCTTGTTACTGAAATAAATTCTATACTCACTAGCTTTGTCGGTGGTAGTGACAGCACCGTAAACAGGAGGAGGCATTTGAATTAAATAAGTTAACCGTTACGTTTTCTTGTTGGAATTGCATCGGCGGCCCCATTGAAGCGAAAACTAGATCCGGTAATCGGTAGCTTTATCGGTTGTATTTCCGCTGGTGCAATTCCACACTCTTTTAGAACCAAGGCACCCCGTGTTTGTCCGCGTTCCTAAGCAGATGCTGGCGCATGTCCTTGGTCGACAAGCGCTCGAAATCGCGCACACTTTCCACTCGCGCACCCGTGCCCAATTGGGCCGGCGCACCGCTGCTCAAGCCAGTCAAACCCTGGTAGCGCTTCAGTTCGTCTTTATATTTTTGGAGCTCCGTCTGCGAAACCTTCAAGTCCGCTTCCAGACACTCCATTTTTGCCCGATGATATGCCGCAATAATCCCGCGCGGATGCTGGCGATAGATGGATCCATCTTCGCTCCCCATGATCCGGCGCAAAACGCCGTCCAGACGCGTGCCGCTCCGCATGAACTCCGGATCCGCCGCGAACAGCTCGCGCTCCGCAGCTTCCCATTGCGCTTTATGCTCCGGCGTGCCGGCGACCGGCAATTCAACGCTCTGCACGGAAGCTTTCTTTAGAGCTTCCTGCTCAGCTTTGATCGTCGCAATCTCCTTGTCCGCCGCTTCAACGAGCTCGAAGTTGCCTTCGCGCTCCCATTGGCCGCGGTACTTCTGGAGATCCGCCAGCGTGTAGTCACGTTTGGGTTTCTTAGCTTCTTCAGCCGCTTTCTGGGCTTGCGCTCGTTCTTTGGTAAACGCATCGCGCTCACGCTGGAACTGTTCACGCTCAGCTCTAAAAGCCGCTCGCTCACGCTTGGTCCGCTCGTACCGACTCAGTTCCTTCGGCTTCTGGCCTTGAGTCAGAGCCGGCTTATTCCCATTGCTCTCAGAGTCAGTGTCCCGATGCGCTTGCCCGTTATCGCTCTCACCAAGCCTGTGATCGTAAACATTAGAGCTCACGACCGAACTCGGTTCTTGAGTTTGGGGGGCTGGCTGCGCCTGAACCGCTTCCTCTGGCATATCGTTTGGGTCTGCTAGCCGATCGCTCCCCGGCCGCCTAGCCAGTGCCAGTCATCGGCTTTACGGCCGGCACCTGTGTTGACGGTCTCGGGTTCGCTGTCTCGCTCGCCGCTCAGTTCACTGCTCTCCTCCTGTAGTTCGGGAAAACACCGCAGCCGGTGTAAGACAGCCAATACATCCTGCATCCCGCGCGCCCGCGCATTCGCGCTCACCTCATCCTGGTAAACGGCATTGAATGTTTGGTTCGCGACAATCTGACGCAGAAATTCAAAAAGTTTTATACCACAACTTGTGCGACAAAAAAGCTCAAACGCACTGCGTTCCTCTTCCGTCCACTGCACACTCCGCACAATCGGACGACTCAAGACCACGCGCAGATACCATTTGAGAATCCGATTCATAAGCCTCCCGGTGCTCCGTTCCCGTTCGGCATCGGCGG
>AP72_2010_repI_A001DRAFT_1000138_pt1 | contig 15164 bp, 9 predicted proteins | sample AmaPasrepliIA001_FD_9535 | JGI IMG/M metagenome (IMG submission 9535)
CGATCTCGATCTCGATCTCGATCGCGATCGTCACGGCCATTTCGATTATTCTGGTTATTGTAGTTGTTCGGATTTTCCGTATCGTAGCCGTGCTGGAACGCCAGTTGGTAATAACGACGGTACAACTCTCGATCACCCAGCCGCGAGCTGTAGTCTTGCGTCCCATTGTTGTAGGCGCCGAACTCCGAATAGTTCCGATAGCGATTATGGGAACGATCCGTGCGGCCGTCCTTCGTCCCTTCGTTATATCCGGCGTTCAGGGCCGTCTCGCGTAGCTGGTACGAGCCGCCCCAATTCGGATATCCATCCCAACGATTTCGTCTTTGCGCAGCGGCGCTAGTGCCTGACACCATCACAATTCCCACCAGCAGGAGAGAGAGAATGGCGACTTCACTAACTCTAGCTATCCTTGTCTTCATCTTGCCTCCATAAAGGTTAAGTGTTTTGCTTTTCAGGGTTAATAGGTCCAGGGCGATCGGTAGAGGCTGGACACACCTGCAACTGCTGTTCCATGGACAAGTGGGAAAGGAACAGCCACGGGGTTAGCCGGAATGGCGGTGGAAAATCGTACGTCACCAGGCCCAGGCGTACGCTTCTGTTCGGGGGTCGGTGCCGGTATTTAGCACTCCTGTTTTCGGGTCGATGACAATTACTGCCAGCGATCCATCCGACCATGGACCAGTGACGCGTAGTTTGTGGCCACGCGCCTGCAATTGCTTGCGCACGTCTTCTGATACGCGCGCTTCAACGGACAGATCTCCCGGATACATCGTATGCGGAAAAGGCGACGCCGGAAATGCGCGCGTCAGCCACTTGGGCGCTTCAATAGCCTGCTGGACGTTCATGCCAAAGTCGATAATGTTCAGCAGCGTTTGCATGGTCAGCAGCACCTGGTTGTCAGCGCCCGGCGTGCCCATCACCATGTGCGGTTGACCGTCTTTCAAAACGAGCGTTCCCTGCAACGTGCTGCGCGGCCTCTTTCCCGGCTGCAGCGCATTCGCTTCGCCCGGGTTGAGGCTGTAGTAATCTCCGCGGCAATTAAAGATAAAACCCAAATTGCCCATGACCACACCCGTACCGAACGCGCTGTGCAAACTTGGTGTGAAGCTGATGGCGTTGCGGGCACCGTCGACGACCGCGATATAACTGGTATCGCCCTCATGGTCTGCGTTATCGCTGGTAGTAATCTGGACCGGCCGGTAGAGCGGGGTGGCGTCACTGGTGAATTTCTCAGCGGTCCCGGGTCGAAAGGTGAGCGAGGCGGTGTTCTTATCAATCATTGCGCGTCGCTCAGCGGCATATTCCTTCGAGAGCAAGCCGGCGTACGGAATCTTGATGAAGTCCATATCGCCGAGGTACTTTTCGCGATCGGCCATGGCCAGCTTCATCGCTTCTACGCTGGTATGAATATAATCCGCGCTGTTGTGACCCATCGCTTTCAGGTCATAGCCTTCGAGGATTCGCAGAGCGAACAACTCTGACGGTCCCTGGCTCGCCGACGCATTCTTATAAATCTGATACCCGTGATAATCGATCGAAACGGGCTCTTCAACTTTCGCCGTGTAGTTAGCAAAGTCTTCGTAGCGAAACAGGCCGCCGTTGCTTTCGGAGAACGCAGCCATCTCGCGCGCGATATCGCCCTTGTAGAAACGATCGCGGGCGGCCTTTAATGCCTCGTGACGACCGTTCTTCTTGTTTTGGGCTTCAGCTTCAACCAGCCGTTTCAGCGTGCGCGCCAGATCCGGATTGCGAAAGATCTCTCCGGCTTGAGGCGCTCGACCGTTGGGCAGATAAACTTTAGCGCTGGTCGGGTACTTGCGGATTTTTTGCGTGGTTGCGGCGGCGCGCGCCAGAGAATCGCCGACCGGAAAACCGTTGTCTGCCAGATCAATGGCTTCAGCCAGCACCTGGGCGAAACTCATAGTGCCCCAGCGGTCGAGCAGGACGTACCAGGCGTCGATACAACCCGGGACCGTGCCCGCCAGTAACGAATCATTCACCGGCAGCTTGCCGTTATTATGTTCTTTGTACCATTCGATCGTTGCCAGTTTAGGCGCCGTGCCTTCGGCGTTAATCGAATAGACCTTCTTCGTTTTCGCGTCATAGACCAGCAGCGTTGCGTCTGCTCCAATCCCATTCATCGCCGCGTCGACGATTCCGAGCACGGCCTGGCCGGCCACGATGGCGTCGAACGCGTTTCCGCCCTTTTCCAGAATCCGTTCCGCAGCGCGCGTGGCTTCAGCTTTCATTGCCGCCACCGCGAAATGTTGTCCGCGCACAACGGGGCGCATCGTCTTGTTTGCAATTTCCGGTGTTTCGGCTTCCTGTGCCATGGTCATACCTGTCGAGAAGAGGATTATCACGCAGAGAGCGATCATCTTAGCTGGGCGCATGACGAACTCCTTTTGGTTTTACAGAGCAGCTTTGGTTTTCTGCGATCGATCGGTTGAGATGCTAACGCCGAAGCGTGCAAATGAGCAATGGCGAACGTGTCAGCAGCCCGAGGAGTCAGTTTTGGAGTGTTCATCAGGCAGATAAAAAGCGGCGTCAAGCCGCCGCACTCCAAAACACGTCTACTCGAATTCGGACTTCGGTTCTCCCTGATCGCGGCCGAGACGGCCGGCTTCAATTTTCGCTACCGAGTAGTTTTCACCTTTCATAGGCTCACCCGCGATCCGGCGCAGCATGGCGATTTGGCCCACATGCGTCAGGGCATCCGCGATTGGTCCCTGAAAGAGACGCTCACAACTTGCTGACAGATCCGAACCAGAGGCGAGGTAATCATCAAAGCGCTCAAGCGCGGAGTAAAAACGATCAATTTCCTGGTTCCATTCAAGTGGTTCGGTGTTACGCCATTTCTCATTGCCGCTGGCGATTGACAAGGCCCAATCGAGCAGATCAACGATATGCGCGAGAATTTGTGCCGGCGTGCGAGTGGTCTCCGAGGCTTTGAATGAGGCAAAAGAATCGTCTGTCCCACGGACGGCTTTGCCCCCGCGATAGGCGAGCGTCGCTACGGTATGTCGCAGCAAGTCGCGTTTGGTGTCATTTTCCATAGGCTCGTCTCAGTTAATTAACAGGCCGGATCTTCGCTGTTTAGTATCAAGCGGTTAATAAGCATCCTCGCCGCGCCACATCACCGGCAGCGTCTGCAGAATGATCTTAATATCGAGTAGCAACGACCAGTTCTCGATATAGTAAAGATCCATCCTCACCATTTCATCGAAGGGCAATCGATTGCGGCCTGAGACCTGCCAGAGCCCGGTAATGCCGGGTTTCATGTCGAGTCGCTTGCGGTGCCACAATTGGTAGCTTTCGACCTCATATGGAATCGGCGGGCGCGGCCCGACTACGCTCATGTCGCTGCGCATGACATTGTAGAGCTGCGGCAGTTCGTCGAGACTTGTCTTGCGCAAAAGTTTTCCGACGCGGGTGATGCGGGCATCGCTGCGGAGCTTAAAAACCGGCCGTTCGTTGTCGCCCAAATTTGAGTCAGGACGCCCGCCGATGTAAGCCTGCTGGTATTCACGGTGCGCGGCGTCGTTTGATCCGATCTGCATTGAACGGAATTTGTAGAAGAGAAAGATTCGGCCGTCCATCCCGACCCGTTCCTGTCTGTAAAAAACGGGACCCTGCGAATCCAGTTTGATCAGTATCGCGATCAGCAGCCATAGCGGCGAGAGGATCGTAAGGCCCAGCACCGCCACCAGCAGATCCGACGCGCGCTTGATGATGCGCGCGCCTCGCGACAGCGGCGAGCGAAACAGTGTGACCATCGGCAACGAGCCAACCTGATCGATCTCAGTCTTGCTCGGCAAACAATTGAGCAGCGTAGGTGCAATGCGAAACTCAACTCCGCGCCGGCGGCCCGTCTGGATCATGACATCGAAGAGATGTTCTCCGGGCACGTTTGGGTCGGAAATGATGACTTCGTTGGCGCGTGATTCGCGAATGGCTTCCGGCAGAGTTTTCAGATTGCCGATAACCGGCACTCCCTCGAAGCTCGTCGCGCCCGCCGCGCCGGATCGCTCATTGTCAATGATGCCAATGACGCGATAACCGAGTTCCGGCCGGGCTCTCATCTCGCGAATACAGACCGCTGCCTCTGCGCCGCGACCCACAATCAACGTCGGAATCAGGTTAATTCCGCGACGACGTACAATTGTTTGTCCCGAACGGAAAATCATTCTCACCAGAGTGATGCTGGCAAAGAACAGCACGAAATCCAGCAGAAAGATTGCCCGCGAATACGAGAAAGTACGAAAGGTTACGCCGCCGCGGTACATGAAAGTGACGGCCACCATCAGCAGCGAGCTGATGGCTGTCGCCTTGAAAACCCGGGCGGCGTCGTCCACAAGCGAAAACTCGCCGCGCACCCGGTAAAGATCATAATAACGAAGCAGCAGCAAACGAATGGGAACAATCAAAGGTAAAAGGACCGCGTAGGGCGCGAATTCCCGGCTCCAACCGACGGTACCGCCGGCCGCGCGATGCACAATTGACTGGTAGTGACGAACATAAAACGCGAAGAAAAAACAGAGGAAGGCAAGTGTCGTATCTGTGAGAACCAGCACGAGCTTCACCAGCGGCACAACCCAACGCGGCGCGCGCGCAGGAACACGTGCAGAACTGGCCCTGGAGAGATCGTTGACGAGCGTTTCGGCCTTCATCTGATTGCTCATTCCAGGATCAAATCGGCGACTACTCTGCGCACCTCAGTCGCTCGGCGAGCGTTTATGCCGGACTTCTTGGTGATCGACAAACGGTCAATCTCTGCAGACGAACTGATTCTTTGTAATCGACCTTCACGCACGAGCTGCTCATCAATCGCCGCCCATTTGCCCGCGTACACGCTGACGGCGGGCACGCCCAGCGCTGCCGCCTCGCGATTCATAGTCCCGCCGGCGCTTACCACCAAATCAGCCGCCGCAATCAGATCTGAGCCGGCGAGTACTGTTGCCGGCATGATTAGATTTGCCCAGCTTCGGCTTTCATAATCAGCGCGCTGGGCGTCTGAACGCGGCAGCAAAATAATCTTCACCGCTGCTTCGGCATTCAATCGCGCAAGTAAATGATCGAACAACTTGTTTTCAAACCGGTGATACAAAGCCTCATGGGCCGGTGGACGCGCGATGACCAGCACATCATCGCTCGCAATATTCAATTTACGCAACGTTTCTGCGAAGGTTGGATCGGGCTGGAAGTCCGCCAGGTATACGTCTTCCTTGGTGCCCTCGTACCGCCTTACTTTACGAAGCGAGGCGCCATACTTGCGCAGCTCGCCGGCGGGAAACGCACGCGGCACAATGACTTTGCCGGCCAGTCGAAACGCTAGGTGATTTGCCGGCTGATATTCGTAATCCATCAGCGTTACGGATTTTATACCGAGCGCGGCTGCCGCGGCGATTTGCGCATACGAATTGTGACTTACCGCCAGATCGACTCCGCGATTGCGCGCCCACTTGCGCAAAGCGGACGCGCGCCCCACCAGGTTTCCTGCCTTACCGGTGATCGATCCGCCGCCATGCCCACCGACTACATGGGCCATCATTCGGGCCGCGGCTGCAAGTTCGACCGTTTGCGCAAAGTTGCGCGCCGTAATTTCGCACGTGTGACCGCGTGCAGTAAATTCGGGAATCAACGCATGGAAAAATGGCACATGAGGAGAGTTGGCCAGATCGATCCAGATATGCATCGATGATGAAGAATCGTCAGCCGCGGACCCACGCGGATTAACACGAATAATGGTTTTCCGGATCCGCGTTCATCTGCGTAAATCCGCGGCTTCGTCTAGTTTGCCGCCCCCACCACAGGATTTCGCAGGGTTCCGAGCTTTTCGATCTTCACTTCGAAAATGTCGCCAGGCTTCAGCAGCACCGGTGGTTTTCGGAATATACCCACACCGTCGGGCGTGCCGGTAGCGATCACATCCCCGGGCTCAAGCGTAATGCCCTGTGACAAATAAGAGACGAGATGGGCCACTTTGAAGATCATTTTTGAAGTGTTTGACGTTTGCATTACCTGGCCGTTCAACAAACCTTCGATCTTCAGCGACTGGACATCCTGAACTTCATCGCGCGTGGTGATGAATGGACCAAGCGGCGCGAATGTGTCGAGGCTCTTTCCTCGTGTCCATTGCCCGTCACCGAACTGCAAGTCGCGGGCGCTGACATCGTTAATCAGCGAATAGCCGAAGACGTAATCGAATGCCCGCGCTTCATCGACTCGCCTCGCTCTGCTGCCGATGACGACCGCGAGTTCGGCTTCGTAATCCACCTGTTCACTGATATGCGGCAGCACTATCGGCACCTTGTGCGCGCTTAGCGAATTCGGCAATTTATTGAAGAGCAGGGGCGCTTTAGGCAGATCTGAACCGCCCTCAGCCGCGTGATCGGCATAGTTCCGCCCAATCGCGAGAATCTTGCCGGGATAAACAGCGGGCAGGAATTCTATCGAATCGACTCCATACGCTACGGTCTGTCCGCGTCCCGAGTGTCGTTCGCCATCAAGCAGCGATGCGATCTCCTGCATTGCCGATGGCCCGCGTCGAATCACGCTTAAAGTCTGGTTTGCTTCAAGCAGCCAGTCAGGAGGTGAGCCGCCGGCGCCTTTGACTGCCCGCGCTAAATCGGCCGTATCGCAAACGGTGTCATCCGTAACAAGTATTCCCAACTTCGGTTCTGAGTCTTTAGTTTTGAATTGGCACAGTTTCATAAGGGTAGTCTGTCAGAAGCCCGAGCGTGAGCGAGGGCTTTCCAACGATTGATTCATTACCTCATCGGTTTATTTATTCATTTTAAACACCGCCGCATGAATCCAATGAATCAATCCCGGTTAAGGCCCTCGCTTACGCTCGGGCTTCTGACACTTTCTGGTCATTGAACACGTTCGGCGCCGTCAGCTGCGGTACAAATATAGATTTCCGGAACTTTGCCCACAATCTCTGCGTAGCGAGTTTTTATTTCCTGGCTGAAATTGTCGACGGCACTCACGTCTACTAAATTGATGGTGCAGCCACCAAAACCGCCGCCGGTCATCCGCGCGCCGTAAACCCCCGGGACTTTTCGGCCAAGATCAACCATGATATCGAGCTCTTTGCAACTGACTTCATAGTCATCACGCAGACTTTCGTGGGACTTGTACATTAACTTTCCAAAGGTTTTCAAATCGCCCTCGCGCAAGGCGCCGGCCGCCGAACGCACCCGATCATTTTCGGTCGTCACATGCAGGCATCGCCGGTAGAGGAGATCACCGAGGCGATCGCGAAACTTTACAACATCTTCGGCCGTGACATCACGCAAGGAATTCACGTTTGGCAAATCTTGCGACAGTATGCGCACCCCTGCTTCGCACTGCTCGCGCCGCGCGTTGTATTCACTCGAGGCCAGTTCATGCTTGACCATCGTATTACAAACAACGAGCTTCACGCGCGCCGGCAACGGCAGCGGCTGAGATGCGAGCGACCGACAGTCGAGCATTACTGCGTGATCAGCTTTTCCGAAACAGGCAATGAACTGGTCCATTAGTCCTGTCCGCGCGCCGACGAACTCGTTCTCAGCCTGCTGACAGATCTTTGCCAGCTGCAGTCGGTCGATCTGTTTCCCCGAAACATCCAGCAAGGCTAAAGCCGTGGAAACTTCAATTGCCGCTGACGAGCTCAGTCCCGAGCCGAGCGGCACTTCACCATGCACGAACATATTCGCGCCATTAATTTTTATTCCTGACTCCTGGAGTTTTACCGCAACGCCAAACGGGTAGTCACTCCAGTGCTTTCGACTGCGAGCGGGCGGATCAGCCAAATCTACCGACGCGTCTTCCTTGAATATGTCGGAATGAATTTTAACCAGTCCGTCGTCACGTAGAGTGATCGCCACGAAAGTCGAGAAATTAATCGCTGCGGGCATCACGAAGCCTTCGTTGTAGTCGGTATGCTCGCCAATCAGGTTGACCCGACCGGGTGCGCGGTAAATTCGAGGCTGGCCGCCAAACAACTTTTCAAAAGCTTCCGCTATTTGCTGAATCGTCATCTGTTGGAAACCAGCTTCATGATTGGCCTGATTCGCCCAATTAGTTTTCGAAAAAGGGTTAATGGGGATCTTACAGGCTCGATCGGCGCCGGGCCAACTGGTGGCCGTGAGTCGATGGGAAAATGCAAATGCGACCCACGAATTCATACCAAAACCACGAGTAAAGGTAGGTTTCGTGGTTTTTCTTTGACTTCGTCGGATTGGGCGACTTCGCCCCAATAGTTGTCTGCTTTACGCTTTGTCGCCGCGTAGCGGCGAATGAATTTAGCCCGGCCTTTCAAGGCCGGGAAGTGTTGGATCAGCAGATACGCGTCGCTTCAGCGACGACTGAGACATGCGATTTTCATGCGTCGCTGAGGCGACGTTTGCAAGCTTCAGCCTAAACCCGGCCTTGAAAGGCCGGGCTAAACTCATTCGCCGCTACGCGGCGCCAAAGCTCCGCGCAACTAGTATTCACCCTCGCCCGGCGCATTCTGGGCCTGTTCGGCGGCAGCCTTCGGGTCGTAAGGAGTAGCGATGTATTTTTTGGCGGCCGTCTGAGCGTTGTCATAATTGCTGCCGGCATTCACCGCTTTCTCGTATTGCGATACTGCCTGCGGTCTCATGCCCTTGGCATCATAGGCGTTGCCTTCCTTGATGTGCGCCCAGGTGTCGATCCATTCCAGCTTGCTGCTGGCAGAGTTGATCGCGGCTTCGAAGTTATCGATGGCCAGCTGCCAGTTCTTTTGTTCAAAGTAAACCAGCGCGAGATTGTAGTAGATCCATGAGTTGTTGTGATCGAGCTTCAACGCGCCTTCGAGTTGCTGCTGGGCCTCTGCATATTGACCCTCTTTAAAGAGTTCGATGCCGCGGCGAGCGACGATTGAGACTTTCAGGTCGTCGGACATCCGCAAGATCTTATCGCTCGGATCGACCTCAGCACTGATTGGCTGGCCATTCGATTCGAAGTCAAAATCTTCGCTACGGCCGTCGAGATAGACAGTCTTGGTTTGGGAATCACCTTCAGAATGCAACGTGATGTCGACCGGCATGTGGAGATTGTCAAAGTTCTGCCGCACGGTGCCGCGGGTCCGGAACTTGCCGGCGCGGGTGCGAATAATCTGATAGTCCACGCTGAATTCGGGAACGCCGGTGCCTTCAACCCATTGGGCAAAAAAGTAGCGCATATTGCGGCCGGCGACCTGGGTTGTCAATTTCTCAAAATCGTCGATCGACGCATTCTTGTTTCGATACTGCTCGAGGAACTTTCGCAGTAATTGACTGAACTGTTGCTGGCCGAGAGTCTCGCGTAACATGCTAAAGACCATGGCGCCTTTGTAAAAAACAATCGATTGATAGGCAGCCGACTGATCGTCGAGCGCCGAGGGCGCGCGCACAATCGAGGAGGTTTGCTCAAAAGTTAGCGCCCGTTCCTGCTCTTCGCGTTGGGCTGAATCGAGCTGCGCGCCATTTAGCGTCGATTCGCGCAGCGCAAATGCGCTCCATTCCGCGAGACCCTGCGAAATCCAGGCATCGTCGAATGACTTCAGTCCTACCGACTCGCCCCACCATTGATAAGCAACTTCACGTTGCAGTCGCGCTGCCGCTGATCCATGCGCCGCGTCAAAGAATTTCGAGGCCAGAAAGAGCATCCCCGGGCCTGAGTAGGCATCCATGGTTTCATCGTCGGTCTGGGCAATGACAAAACGTTTTCCGAACGACGGATTGCCGTATTCTTTCGTATAGAACTCGAGCGCATGGCCCATCAGTTCGCCGAAATTTGTGACGCGACTCTCGCTGCCGGGTTTGACGAAAAACTGCAAATCGTAATTACCCATCCGCAGCGACTTGGTGACATATTGCCCGGCGACGAAATTGCCGACCAGGACCGGCTGCTTATTAACGAAACGAAATCGGGTGACGCCGGCTTTGTCGACCTGCGGCGTGACGGGATCGTCGCTGGTTCCGCCGACGACCATTCCGGTCGGAACAATTATCGTGATATCAGATGTAGCCCGATCGGCAGCGTAATCATGGAAGGGAAACCAGCGCGAAGCGTACATCAAATACGATCCTTCAGGACCGACATACGCGAGACGCTTGTTGGCCAGCGGCCCACCTTCCGGTGAGGTCAGCGCCCCGCTCCAGCGAATGCGCACGGTCGCCGGCTGGCCCGCGGGAACCACCTGGCCGAGATCGATCCTGACATTTGGACCGAGGGCGCCGGCGCCGACGGCGTCCTGCACAAATCCGGTCAGGGCCTTGCCGTCCTTCTCGACGCTGTCGACGTGGAGCGAACCATTCAGCTCAAACACAATCGAGCGCGTGGCATCCTGTGGCACAAAGGTGATATCAGCGCCCGCGCGCAGCGTGTGCTCCTCGGGATTCAGTTGAGCTTCAATATGATAATTCGTGACATCGAAACGCGAACCTGCCGCAGGCTGGGCGATGACGGACGCAGCAAACAGCAGGACCAGCGCGACAACTAGAGTACTGAGAGAGAGCGATCTTGATATCAGCATATCTTTTTTGAACAACAGTATATTTCGCCTGGTCGTTGGACAGCCAGCCGGAGAGGCGTCGCGACGTTGGGCGCCCCGCCTCGTCATCGCGTCGCAAAGACGTTACCGGACACCCTTTAAGCAACCTTGGGCGTGCTCTTGGATGGCGGAACAGGCACACGCGGTTGGCTGATTTTATTGGCAAAGATCGGCTCCCGGCCAACTGTCACCGCCGCTTGACACCAGCTGACCGCGCGAATAGATTCTGAGCCGTCCATCTTGGGGCTGTCGCGAGCTTTAGTCAGGGGGCGGCAGCTCTATAAAGCTGCACAATTCGTGGTTCGGTTGCTTCAATCTGTTTAGGCGTTTTCTGTATGAAACTGCACAAAATCAGTAATTTCAGCGCGCTGAAATATCCGGGACTCTTCACCGCGCAATCACCGGTGCGCACCGAGGTGACTGAAGGCACGATTCACGAGTTCATCAGTGAATTCAAACGGATTCGCGATGAGAAGGTGACGCCCGCGGAACTCGAAAACGCCAAGCGCGCAATCATCGGCGGCTTTGCGCTCTCGCTCGAGAATCCCACTGCCTGGCTCAATAACATTATCACGCAGAAGATGTACGGCCTCCCGGCGAATTACTGGGACATGTATCCGCAGAAAGTGAATGCGATCACGGCGGAAGATGTGCAGCGCGTGGCGCAGAAATATATCGACGTCAATCACCTGCAGATTGTGGCGGTCGGCGATGCTTCAAGAACACGGGATGCGCTGGCGAAGTTTGGGACTGTCCAGGAATATGATGGCGACGGCAAACCCTTGCGGACGGCGTCGGCCGGCGGACAGTAGCCCGAGGATGTCAGAATCCCGACAAGTCGGGATAGCGACCGTCGCGGCTGCTTGTTTGCCGGCGCGTAGCGCCCACCTGTTTAGTACCCCGAGCGCCAGCGAGGGGTCGCAAAGTGAGTCGTTCACTGAATAGCTCGATCAAATTGATCCCCTCGCTGGCGCTCGGGGTACTAAACAGAGGCAGAGCTGTCAAGATGGGCGGAATTTCAAGGACGAAACGACTCGAGGACTATATTCGGCGATCGTGATTTCAAACCGAGGCTGCATGAATGTCGACAGAAAAAGATGCGGCTACCGCAACAACGGCGATGGCGTCGGCGTTGGACTCGCACTCGCCGCGGCAAAACCCGGCCCGATCTTATCGTCGAGCCCGTCGAGTGTGCCGTTCACCTTTTTGTAAACGGCTTCAATGATCGAGCGCCGCGCCGGATCAGGCGGGCCGGCGACGTAGCTCTTGATGTAATAGAGCAACGCCTGATCATATTTTCCGTTGGCTTCCAAAGCGCTGCCGAGATGCCACAGGGATGAGCGCCACAAGGGCGTGCCTTGAGTGGCGGCGACTACCGCCCGTCGCAAACGGACCACCGCGTCAGCCGGCTTATCCATGTTGAAAAGGGCGAGCCCGGCGAGGTCTTCAATATGGGCACGCAATAATCCTGACAGAGCTGTGCGGGGCGCATCAGGCCAATCGGGCGTTCCGCCCTGCGCCAAGGCACGCGCGCGCGCGTCGGCGAGTTCTTCAGCCTGCACGGCCACCGTCGCGGCCGGAACGTTTAGCGCTGCTTCCACGCCCGTCATGGCCTGGTCCATCAACTCGACGACGGTGGAAAAGGCGACGCCCTTTTTCACAAACTTAGCGGCCACGTAAACCTGCCGGTAGGTGCGCATCGCGTCGTCACCTTTAATGAATTCCTGCGCCAGGCCGACGAGTTTCTCTTCGTTCGGGGAGTCCTGTTCTAAGCTCGCGTTGAAGGCCAGCAAAGCTTTCATCATTCCGGCGTTTGCTTCAGTGTCAGCTGCGGCGGCCTGGAATATTGCCGCACGCCGTTCCGGGGCCAGCAAATCAACAAAGGTGGGCGCGTGCGCAGCGATGCGGCCGGCGAGCTTGGTCTGGATCTCACCGTCTTTCAGCGAAAACGATCGCGCCAGCTCAGCTTCAGCTTCGTCATACAAACCAACAGAGGCCAGCACGGTGGCCAACTCGTAATCGAGCGTAGGGAAGCGGCCATACTGGCGCGCGAACCGGAGCGCGCGCTCTGCAGGCAAAGGCTGCTTGTTCGCAATCATGGCGCGCGCCAGTGCGATTTGCCCCCAGGAATAACGTGGCTCAAGATTGACAGCTTTCTGCGCGAGATCAAACCCCCGATCCGGATCATTGTGCGCCAGGTACCAATAGGCCACGCCTACCAGCAAGGGTAGATTGCGCGACTGATCCTTATCAGCCAGCGCGTTGTTCAGTTCTGTCTCGGCTTCCTCTTTCTTGCCGAGTTCCAGCAGGGAAAGAATCAGGCCGGCGCGCGCAGGGCTGCTTTTTGGATCAGCCTGCAGCTGTTCGCGATAAAGCGACAGTGCCTCTTCGGTCTTACCGGCGGCTCGTTTTAAATCAGCCAGTCCGATCCGCGCGGCGCCCGATTTCTTATCGAGTGAAAAAGCCTTCGCGTATTCCGCGGCGGCGTCGTCGAGACGCAAATCTATGTGACGCGCGGCCCCCAGTGCCTGGTGCGCCGCGGCCAGATCCGGCGCTAGTTGTACTGCCGATTCAGCCAGCCGGCTGGCTTCGGCCGCGTTTTCGATCGAGAGATAAAAGTCAGTTAAGGCTAACAGCCGCCTCGGGTTTGTCTTCGCCATGCCTTCGGCCTGGCGCGCGATTTCGAAAGCCGCGTCACGCTGGCCGCGCATAAACAGATTCAGCGGAATGCGGGCAATCACGTCGGTGAACAATCGGTCCGGCACATCAGCGGGCGCATCTGACAATGCCAGACGAAACTGTTGCAGTCCGGTTTCGAGGTCGCCTGCCTGCAGCCGCTGATCGCCGAACATTGCGTGCGCCACCACGAGTAGCTCGTTCGCACGTGGTAAAGCAACGGAGGTCGGATGTGTGGCGATGAATGCCTTCAAAGCGTCAATCCGTTTGTCTGCGGGCAGCGTTAGGGTCAATTCAACTTGTTCTTTCTCATCATCGGGATTGGCTGGTGAAGTGCTGGCCTTTAGGTCCGCAGCGGGCGTCTTGACGGGTTTCGACGAATTCTCAAACCGCGCTTGCTCAGTTTGAGGTGCCGCACTCGGTTTGACGTCTGGCGCGGGTGTCTTAACCGGCTGAGATGAATTTTCAGACAGCGTTGGTGTTTGCGGAGACCCGGCGCCAGCCGGTTGCGGCGATAAGGTCTCGACCGGGGTCGCTGACGCTTCCGCTGAGGGCCGCACTTCGGTTGGTGCGGGTGATGCGGTGGAAACGGCAGCGGAAGGTTCAGGTGCCGGCGTCTCGGATGGTTGCACTGACGGCGTAACAGCAGCGACCGGCGACGGTTCTGGTGACGATTTTTCAACCGGCGCAGCAGTAACTATTTTGTCCGGCGTTGCAGATTCGCTCGCTGATGGCGTTAAGACTGGTGTTGCGTCCGCCGCAGGTGTTGGCGTTGGCGTCGGCTGAGGATTCTCTCTCGTGTCTTCGGCCGGACGCTGCACTGTTCGCGGTCTTTGGATCTGCGCCACAGTCTCGCCTCGTTGTGGATCCAGCGCTGCGAAATCGAAACTGTCCATTTCACCGACGCGGTCAACGAAAATGCGAATCGCTGCCAGCACGCCCGCACTGTACCCGCCGGCGCCAAACTTTTCGCGCATGCGCTGGCCCATCTCGCCTACCAATCCTTCTGGGAGGTAGATACGGGCGCCGCGCGTAGCCTGGCTGAAGAACTTTCCGTTATCCACAGCAATCACCACCAGCAGACTTCGGTCCATACTGGCAGGAGCGCCGGTTTTCCAGTCGCTGGCGACCGCGAGAGAGTAATCGTAGAGATCCTCACTTCCAGAGGACTTGATGGTGGCAACCGCGAAATCAAAGTGAGTCTTCTCTTTCAGCTTCTCGAGTACAGCTTCCAGTCGATCTCTTGTGGCGGCGTCCAGCACGTCTGCGAAATCATTTATATGACCGGTTCGTTTCGGCAAACGGCCTTGCTGCGCCTGGGCGGGTGAGAAGGCCGTGAGGGCGAGCGCGATCGTTGCCACGAGGGCGGTAAAGACAACCACGCGAAGATTGATTAAACGTAGTCTCATTCGTGCGTCTTCACTACAGCGCGGCATGACAGCGGTTTTAGTCGCAAATTTGCCCCAACTCGCTTCGAAGAACCCATCTTAGTCTGGAGAGTTAATTGGTTTGGCATGATAACATCAACCAGACAGCAAAATGAAAAGTGCTGTGTTGCAGGTTTGCGATTCTTAGCATACTGATTAGTTGCCGTTGGGTGCTGATGATTCGAAATCCCTTGGGCGATCTTAGATGACCGAACTCGATGAAGCGTGGGAAATCGCGCTCGCTCAGGCGACTAGGCGCGCGCATACGGGGGGACGCGCCGACCTGGCGCGTTACCTCGACCTGCGTCGACGCAACGATCTCTTGCGGCGTGCGGCCACGGATTGGCTCGTTGATGGCCTCTTTACCATGGCTGCTGACGCGAACCGTCATGGCGCCGCCATCCAGATTGAGCGCCACGAAGATCATCGCTTCACGCGTGGCGCCGCGACTATGGTCGGAACTCAATTGACATTGCGGCGAGGCGTTCGCGCCCTGACGGTTGAGAGTGGCTGGG
>AP72_2010_repI_A001DRAFT_1000139_pt1 | contig 15141 bp, 12 predicted proteins | sample AmaPasrepliIA001_FD_9535 | JGI IMG/M metagenome (IMG submission 9535)
GTTCGCTGAGCAGCCCGGGACGCAGATCGAGGTGGTTGTATTCGGGAGCGCCAGTGACCGGCGGCTTATCAAGCAGAGATTTGGCGAGACGATCGCCGGCTTCGACTAACCGTTCAACCGCCGGCATTGCCAGCGCTTCGGGCACAACCAGAAATCCATTGGCGGCAAAAAATCGTCTTTGCTCAAGTGTGAGGCAAACGAAATCCATCTTCGTCCTTCCGGCTCAGCCTGCGCGCGTTTTCGATCACGGTTTCCTGATGACGCAACAGTGCTGCATCTCGTTGTTGACGGGAGGCAGGACTATCGCCTGCGGAAACAGCTTCCTCATGTACTGCTCGGTATAAAAGGCATGGCACGTTCGCTGCTGTTCCTCGTCGTAGCGCTTAATATTCTCGGTCTCAACATAAAGGTCGTCACTGTTAACCAGCATCAACCAGTCGGCGTCGTGAGCCCTGCTCATGAGCGACGTCATGTCTATGTCCAGCTTCTCGCCTCGTTCACCGGCCAATTCCTGCTCGCGGTCAAGCCGCCAGCGGAAATTGTCGCCGTGATACTTCCCCGGCCACGAGAAATGGTGCGGATCGATGAAGGTAAATGCCAGCACGCCCTGACTCGCAAGACGTCCCTCCAATTGTTCGACCAGTTCGAGCATGTCGGTCTGTCTGGTGTTCGTGAACACAGAATATGCCAGGATGTAATCGAATAGCTGGTCCAGTTCAGGCAGTTTTAGATTCTGCACTCCGCCAGGATTGAAAAAGAAACAGTACCGATCATAAAAGACCCAATGTGATGACGGATACGACACCTGGCCGTGGTTCAACGCGTCGCGGTCGACATCCAGGCACCAATAATTCTCCGCGTCGACCGTCGAATTCGGATCTCTTAAGAGGTTCCCGATATTGCCGCCAAAATCGAGCACCTTTTTCCCGCGCCACATCCACTCACCAACCTGCAGCGAAAAATAAGTGAACTGTCCCGTCTTCTGAGAGATCCAAGCCATGTTTATACCTGCCGGATCGCCACCAAATCCTATTCCGCGCAGTAAAAGAATTCGCGGGTAACGTAATCGGACCTGCCGCTCTCGTCGCGGAAGGAATTAAAGAGCACAATCACCAGGACTCCCTTGTTTACCCGCAGATATGTTTCCGCTTTCATGAAACCAAAGTCGAAGTCAGCGGCCAGCGTAATACCTCGTTGCCCGGCTTCTTCCTCGAGATTCGCGAGTGGTCTCACGCTCTGCGCCGCCCATTCAATCGGGCCATTGGTTCCGGCGCCGGCAGCGCTGACGCTGAACTGTGCGCCAGTCTGTTTGATCGTAATTTCCTGGAGACCGCGCGTCTGCGCGTCGGTATTAATCCAGCGCCCGATCATTCGATCGACGCCGATGCTTGTGACGTCTAAATCGATCAACGCCTGATCCAGATCTCTAATCTGTTTGAAGTCGAGTGTTTGTGTCATTTGGAAGAGCGAACTAATAGCGCTGATGCTCCAGCGCGAAATATTCACGCACAAAATAATCAGCCCGATTGCTCTGGTCCTTAAAAGTACGTAACTCGGCCAGAACGAGCAGGCCCTTCATAATCATTCCCTGCAGAAAAGATTCCGCAAAACCAAAGTTGAAGCGGCAGGAAAAGCCGGCAGTTGTCCGTGACGATGGCGAGGAGCCATAAACCTGAATCGTGGCAACTCCCCAATCAATCAAGCCGTCAGGGCCCATGGCGTAGACCTGCAGCGAAAGTCCTTCGTCTGCCTCAGAGATCACGATCCGGGCGATGCCATTAGTCTCAGGATTAGAGTTAATCCAAACACCGGGCAGGCCCGAAACATCCATCGGCGCGCGGTTGATGGTCTCAGGTCCGACGAAATCACAAATTTGAGCGAACTCCATCTGTTCTCCTTAAGAGCTGACTATCCAACCGCGAATCATCAAACGGCGGGTAACTGCCTCATTTGCGATTCGAGTCCGCGCATGAATTGTGCGCGTGTTATCCGAAAATAATAGTTCGCCTTCGCGCATCAGAAAATCGATGGTGCGATTACAACCGGCCACGACCCTGCCAAAGCCGTCCAGGGCAGTTATCATTTCCTCAGAAAGCCTCGCGCCATTTTCATTCAGCGCGCGATTTATCGTATACCGGCGCCAACACATGCCGGATTCGGTCAGCACTCTCCGCCACTTTACGCCGCCACCGCAGCCTTCATGCATCTGCCAGGGCACCGGCTCAGTTTCCATCAGCTCGAGTATTTCATTGCCGAGGTGGGATTTCACTTCTTCGCGGATTGTGTCCACATCCAGGGTACGCGACCGCCCGTCACCCGCCTGATCAGGTCGAACGCAGATCATCGAAACAAATTTAACCGGGGCTGCCTGGTCCACGGCGTCAGTGTGCAGGTTCTCAACTTCACGGCCGTCTCCCTGCGCCGCAGGTATGTCCGTCCTTGGTTGGATATAGTGCACTAGCTGGGCGCGTGGCTTCTTAAATGGCAGACCCACTAACTCTCCAAATGCTCGATTGATCGCGATGAACACTCTGTTTCCCTCGTCAAAGCGCAGACCCTCCAACAGCGCGCAATAAGGCCAGGCCGCGACTCGTTCTTGGATCAAACCTACAACCATGTCAAATCCATCAGGACAGGCTTCGCGAATACTATCGTGAACCACACCCTGCAAAGCCAGCGAGTAGAACTCTTTGTTTTTGTACAGCGGGAGGCTCTCGGCTGCCTCGAGCAGTTCACGCGCGAGGGCTGATGGTATGGCGATTCTCGCCGGTTTGGGGAAAGGTGCAAACATTTGAGCTAATCCGGTTCGGCGCATTATATACTTAGCTTTAATGCCCCTGAAATTGTTTTTTACACAGACGGAATTCGAACCTCAGGTTTGGGGTTGGGACGGGTGCCACTGGGCAGTAACTATGCGGGATCAGATGCTCAGGGCGGGCGACAGCCGGTACGCGCTGACCGACAATCCTGAGCAGGCGGACATCATCATCTTCTGGGAGCCACACCAGCGCTCGCAACAAATCTGGATACCGCGCTTGCGCAGCCATCCGCTTGTGCACCAGTTTCCCAACCGAGTATTTGTGGTGTCGGTTGAGGATGCGCCGCTGGGAATTCTCTCGGGGCTATACACATCGCTGCCGGTGTGGCGGCATCATCCGCACAGACATCGCACGACGCTTTATCCCCGCACCCAGAACCCATATTTGCGCTCGCTTCGCGCTAACCGCGAGGTCGCGTCGCCACCCTATCTCGCCTCGTTTATGGGCGCGGCTTCACACGACCTCAGACGCTGGTTATTTGCGATGGCAGATTCGTTTTCTACGCACGGCATCATCCTCAAGCGCACGCCGTACAACCATTTCGTGATAAAGCAGGACACAGGGCTGAAGCCATTTCACCTTGCGTTCATCGACACAATGCGCAACGCCAAGTTCAGTCTCTGCCCCAGGGGCAATGGACCGGCAAGTTACCGCGTCCAGGAATCTATGGCCCTGGGCCGCGCGCCAGTGATCGTCAGTGATGAATGGGTTCCGGTTGCAGGTCTCGATTGGACACAGTTCGCGATATTCGTCCCGGAAGAGTCACTACCTGATTTGCCGGCTATTCTCCGTGAGCACGAGCCCCACTGGAAAGAGATGGGTGCCATTGCCAAACAAACCTACGAATCTCATTTCGGCGAAGAGGTGTTCGCGCGGCGCGCCGTCGAGCAGATCTCAGAAATTTACCAGGTGCGAAAACATGATGAACGGGCCTTCTTTGTGCTTTGGGAGCAAGCGCTGGCCGAAGGTCAGAGCCCGACGGGTGAATGATTAGATTTCAGTCCTGCAGTTCAGGACTCGACTGATGCTTTGTGGTGCGCCGTACTCAGTCTGACACCTTCCTCGATGTCCGCAGTTGGTCTTTCCTGCAGCCGGTAGTGATGATAGTCGTCGCGTCCTCTGGCGAGAATCACCGGGATGTGGAGCTTTTTCTGCTTCACCGCTGTTGAGACGTAACGAACTGCCACGCCAATTCGTGGTCCCTTGGTGGTATTTGGGTTCGAGCCGTGGATGAGGTTGGCATGATGAAAGGACATTTGGCCCGCGTGCAAAACGATGTCGACTGCTTCGCTCACGTCCGGGATATCGGAAACAGTGTGGCCGCGGCTGAGGATATTTGTTTGCTCGGGACGTTCGACGTGCTTGAATGCTCTGGTGTGAGTGCCGGGCAGAACGCGCAGGCAGCCATTCTCGATCGTGCTGTCGGTCAAGGCTATCCAGGCGGAAACTAGTCGTGGTTCCGAAAGGCCCCAATAATGACTATCCTGATGCCAGGAGACAAACTTCTCGTCCTGAGGATACTTAGTGAAAATCGTCGATGAGTGAATCAATATGTCAGGTCCGATGATGTCCTCGACGGCATCCAGCACGGCCCAGTGAGTGGCGAGGTCGCAGACCCATTTGAAGCACAGATGCGCATCGCCTTTCTGCTCAGCGGTTGGTTGGCCGCCGAGGCGCCGATCCATCTGATCATGCAGGTCACGGAAATATTCAATCTCTGGAGCCGTAAGCGCCGGGAGCGGGAAGAGCAATCCATCGCGTTGATAGCTGTCAACCTGATGCGGTGCAAGAACTTTGAGCATACTCTTCACCGTCGGCTTCGCGGACTCTTTCTGATGCACATGCAAACGGTCGTGATTACCCTGATTCCGTAAAACCTAATCGCGCCAGTTTCAGCACCGTCTCTTCACGGAAGCGCTCAAGTTCGGCGGCCAGATCGGCTCTCAGTCCGCGCAGCCAATGCGAGCGCTCAATTACCTTGAGCCGATCGCGCAGGTAACCGATTTCCTGAGCGCGCGTCTTTGGCTTGCCGGTGGTGGCGCGCTCAACGCGCGATCCATCGTCGAAGAGCCTGATCCAGGCCCACACTTCCGGTAATACGGCGACCCGAGTCGAATGGTAGACACGCATTTCCATTTCCCAGTCTTCGCAGGTAAACAGATCCTCTGCGAAGAGGGGTTGGCCCAGACGGCCCACAGGCTGCGACGCAGAGTTATCGAACACATCGCCACGCCATTCATGCTGTTGGTCCATAACCAATTGCATTCATCTATCAGGCAGGTCCGGCCACGCGTCGCTGCCAGCAGACCATTCCTGGCAAAAAAACTTTGCTCGGCCGCTTGTCCCTCGAGAGAACTCAAACCATCTGTGATTACCGCTTCAGCATCGGGGAATTTCTGCAGCGCACGCAGCTCGGCATCGAGCTTGCCCGCGAGCCAGAGATCATCGTCATCGAGAAAACCGAGTAGCTCTCCAGTTGCGAGCCGAACTCCAGCGTTGCGCGCCGCGCCGGCGCCCCGACGCTCGGGCAGCGTGAGCAAATCGATGCCGGATCCATAAGTCCGCCGAAGTAAAGCTACGGTATCGTCCTTTGAGGCGTCATCGATGACAATCACCTGAACCTGCCCGGGTTTTTGAGCGAGGGCGCTTTCAATGGCATCGCGAACCAGATGCGCCCGGTTCCGTGTGGGAATTACAGCTGACAAGATTGGCCGCGTCACAATCGGGCTCCTTCTCCGCAATCGTCAGCACAAGGTGTCCGCGCGAGCAAAGTACTGCGCCAACGATTTTTCTCCGCTCTCAGGCCGGGGCAAACAAAATCTGGAAGTCGCTCTCGAGATACGCGACTACCGCTGCTCCGAAAGCCGCGTCCGGCGGCCGCTCGACTAATTCGAAATCATATTGTGCTCCGGGAGTTTCGCCACGGGCCCATACGGCCTTCCGGCCGTGGTAGAGTTCCGGAGCCGAGTAACTGGCCGACAATCCAATTCGCGGCGCGGCTGATCGGTTTGGGTTTGAGCCATGAAGCACCACCGGGTGATGAATGCTCATTTCTCCGGAACGCATTTCCAGATCAAACGGTAAATGCGCCTGTGGTGGAACAACCGAAACCTTTCCCGACAGTTCGCTTTCACGGGCGCGAGATCTCAATCGCTCGGGTTCCGGGTCCGACATGTTCGCCAGCGTGTCGCGAATGGGGCGCGTAGTATGTTGAAACAGCTCGCCTCGATGCGATCCCGGCACGACTCGCAAGCACCCGTTTTCCACGGTCGCGGCTGTCAACCCCAGCCAGATCGCCGGCGCGCGACCGTCATTTAGCCTCTCCGTAATTCCGTCTTGATGCCATCCGACATATGAAGAGCTGCGCGCGTGCTTGTAAAATAAGCGCGTCGACTTGAGCACGATATTAGGACCGAGAATCTGTTGCAGAGCATTGAGGACCTGTGGATGCGTACTCAGATCCCATGCCCAGCGAAAAAACAGATGAACGTTGTCGAGCCGTGTCACGTCGCCTCCAATGGCCTGGCAAGTCCTTTCAGCTTCAGTCCGGTAGCAGGCAATTTCTTCGGCCGTCAAAATAGGGATTGAGTGAATGAAACCGAACTCCTCGTACTGCGCCAACTGCTGATTAGTTAAAATTGGATCGTAGGACGCGACCATTTTTAATCGTCGGCTTCACGGGTTGCGGCAAGTCTAGAAAATAGCCGCCCAATCGTCAACGAGAAGGAACGTTTGATCCGGTCTTAATCTGCCGAGCCGCAATCGAGAGGAATTGAAACCACGAACACACATGAACAAAAGTCATGTTTCGCGTTATCTCGAATACCTTTTTCGTGCATTTCGGGTTCAAGTTTTCGTGTTATTTCGTGGTGCAAATTAGCTTTCGGGGTAGAATTAATCGGCAATCGGAAAAATCCTAATCTGCAAATCAATTCGTCCGGGCCGGCACGAATAGTACGGGCGGACCGATAGAACTCGAGTGCCAAATGATCGACGATGTTTTCCCTTACAAGGTTTGCATCAACCTTGACCGGCGGCCGGAGCGTTGGCAGCAAATGGAGCGCAAATTCGCTCGCCACGGCATCCACCCGATCTCCCGGTTTTCCGCGCTTGATGGCGACACGATTGAGCTTCCGCCCAGCTGGATGCACACGCCGGGCGCATATGGTTGTCTGCGTAGTCATGTTGAAGTGGTTAGACAAGCACGGGAGCTCGGCGTGTCGAGCGTTCTGATCTTTGAAGATGATGTCGTTTTTGATGATGACTTCAAAACGAGATTTGCCGCCGCTATCGCTGATTTACCCGACAACTGGGACATGCTTTTTTTTGGCGCGCTGCACAAAGAGGAGCCGATCCGAATCACCTGCAATGTCGCACGCATCACTCAGGCAAATTCCACCTTTGCCTGCGCTCTGAGAAACACTATCTTCGACCGTTTTATCGAAATCAATAGCAGCGGCCAGGAAGTGTTGGACGTTAATAGTCTATCGCTGCAGCAGCAGTTCAATTGCTATTGCTTCATGCCGCACCTCGCCTGGGTAGAAGCGGGCGTCTCCGACGCCCAGCAACGACTCGTGGATCACTGGTATCTGCGAGAATCGCTGGTGGTATTCGGCGCCCAGGTGGATCGACTTTTGAACGAAACGACGATCGTCCTGGCGCATGCAGCTCACCCTAAATCAGAACCTCATGCTGAGAACCTGATGTATCTGGTCCGTTACTACGACCACTACTTCTCGCCGCAGGCGGCAATGATAATTGTTGAGCAGGGACTTCAGCCGAGTGTCGATGCCGCGAGTTTGCCGCCGACCTGTAAATATTTCTTCTTAAGCGACGCCGGCCCATTCAATAGTGAACTGTGCTTTGCGACCGGCGTAAGGCATTCAGAGCCGAACCGCAGTCGATTCATTCTCACCGACAGCAATATTTATTTAGAAACGCTGCACATCCGGGCCAGTCTGCGCATGTGTGAGCGGTACGATTACGTGAGTGGTTTCGCTCAGATCATTGATCTTGATCAAGATGAATCCATTCGGCTGCGCGCGGCCAAGACGCCGCAGGGGATCGACTTCACGAAAATCCGACCACCGCACGATAGCCGAAAAAGTGTTTGCCTCTTTCTCAACCGGCAGGCGATTGAAACAACCGACCATCCCAGCGACAGCTTAGAAACCAGGCTGTCACGGGTAACATCGCGGGCACGAAACGGCGATCGGGTCTTTTATTCGCCCCACCACGCCCTGCGGTTGCATTAATTGCTCAGATCGAGAAAGAAAGACTCACTTGAGCAAGGCTCGTCCAAAGCCTTCACCAGCCAAATGATCTGCTGACCTCCGACCGAAAAGCTACTTTGTCAGTGCCGAAATAGTGGTGGACAACTTTGGCGTGACCGAACCCCGGTTCATATGTGCCCTGCACCACATGGTCCGGCGACAGGAATCCACAAGTCAGATTCGGAATATGTCCCAAAGTCAGCCAAAGCGCCATCTGATCAAGAATCCATAAGTTACTCGACGGATAAGGTAGTGCCGCGACCTCTCCGGTTTGCATCAGGTCGTGAGCGACTGCATTTGCCATCTGTGGCCAAAGCAAGTCCCGGCGGTGTGGATCGCGCGCGATACCGGCAGCGAAACGAAAAGCATATGAGAGAAAGGTGTCGGTTCGGCGGGCAATCTCGCGCCACAGACCGTGATTCAAAATGCACACGCCGATATTGCAAGGATCGATAGCAATGGCGCCTTCGCTTTCGACGACTCGACTCAAAGCGTCTTCGTCGAGGTAATGCGGATCGTAACCATAGTGACTCGCTCTTGAGGCCGGCTCTTCCCGCGCATAGAAATCTTTCTCGGTATAAGTTCGAAATAGTATTTCGACGTCGTCAAAGAAGATGGTATCGCAATCGCTCTGCAGGATCTGGCTGAGAGTCAAATCTTCCAGTGTCGAAAAATTCAGCCACTTGTGCAGCACCGGGTAAGTCGTGAGCGCACGGAAAGGTCCAGGAAAAAAGCGGCGAATCGCATCCTCATAGACGCCCATTAGGTGAACCTCGACCCCGTGCTCGGCGAGCCTCGCCTTAAACGTGGCGGAATGTTCGCCGTACAAAAATGCAATCACGGGCACGCTTTGGTTGTAGCGGCGCAGGCTCTTGACGCTGTAGATCAATTGTTCGTGATAGTCCGTATGGCGCTCGGGAGGGTCAACATAAAGCGAGTAGGTGACGATTCTCATTGCTTCTGTCGAGATGCGCGTTCGGGCGGAGCGAATAAAAATGATTGCCGTTCCAGAAAATCTCTCTGGGCATCGAGTGCCTCCAGCTTATCGCTCGCTTCATCATTTTCATAACCCGCAGTTTGGAGGATTTTACCTGCCTTGTCTTTCCATTTGGTTATCTTTTCCGGATCGGTCTGCAGGAAGCTTCTCACCAAACGGTTCCAACCTGGCAGCCGATCGATGAAAACAGAATGAAACAATCTCCGCAGTCTTGGGTTCCGCGCCAATTCGCGTTGTGTTTTTTGATAAGCCTCTTTGCTGGTTATCTTTGCCAGTTCTCGAGCTTCCAGGTGGAACTGGTCGTTGATCCGATAAAGTTTGCGGAGATGTCCGGAGCTTCCCATGATTCCGCCGGGGCGGCCCCAAATGTAAGTTTCATCCAATCGCATACCGTCCAGCGCGGCGCGAGCGCAAAAGTCCTTTTCTCCAGGACCGGGAATGACGAGGGAATCATGATCCATGAAGATTAATCTCACCCGCCATTGACCATCCCGCCAAACAGTTCTCAAACCAATGTTCCGAGCCACAAACGATTCACCCTTCGAATAGCCGTTGATACCCATCAACGTCCCCCACAACTGTCCGATTTGTTTCAGAATCGATTTGTAAACGGCGTTCGCCTGCAACCTGTTGTGGGGCAGGGCAAAGGCCTCGGTCAGATAATCAGCATAATTCCTATACGTAGCCGGCGCTTGCCAGATCCCAAGCACGTCGTCCAGCAAGGTATCAGCAAATGCGCGCGCTCGGTCGCGTGAGTTTGCCGAATTTGCTAACCGCGGCAGATAGCGCGCGGCGCCATCAGGAGCGAGGTATCCTGCTACTCGGTCCACGCGAAACGAACTCGTGCCGTTTAATATCGCCTGGCCGGGACACACGGTCGATAGAAACTGTGCCGTCAATCCCAGCGGGCCCGGTAAGTCGGGCAACTTCATATAGCCTTCGGCGGCAAACGCGGCAACCGATGAGGCCATCGCCGCCCGCATATCATCAAACGCTTCACCGAAGACTTCGGGGTCAGTGAAATAGTACACGGTAGGTTCGTTTCCGCGGTGAGTTGGAATCCAGCAAATACTGTTTCGGGAAACATAGGTAGGCAGCGGCGCCTCTTTGCCGTGCACTTCGCGATAGATAAGCGCCAGCTTTGATGCTGCCGCACCCTCGTGCCGCAGCAACCAAAGCATATTGCCTCCGTCGAGGCGGTGCGAGGGCGCGACGTCATATCCGTCACGCGAATGGATCACACCCAAACTGAATGGCGGTCTTTTGCCCGCCCTCTTTATTTCGAATTCAACATCGCTCCCCGGAAGCTTTATTACCAGCACCACGGTCATCAGAGGGTATTCGACCAGAGAATTGATCTGCGAGCTGGTTTGGTCAGACACCCAGTAGATACGAGACGAGTCGCAGAGTCTTCTCAGGACGGCCGCTTCAAAATCAGGCAGGCCGCTCACGCCTCGCTCCGCCTCGGCCCGCACGAACAACGGTTGTGTGCTGTCAAAGTCTTCCATTCCGTCAGTAGTCAGCACCTGTCGCAGAATCTCATCGAACACTTCATCTGGTGTGAACGTGTAACGCGCCAGAGTCAAACGGCATTCCTGGCGCGATGCCTCGACGAAGTCTGCCAGCGCGGCTTGTGAGGTCTTCCAACCTTTGATGCGACAATGAATCCTATTAAATCTTTCAAGCCGACGTCGAAATTCAGGCACGAACCGGTCAAATCGAGTTGAGGTGTATCCCTCTTTCCGCACTGATTCGACGACGTCAGCTTCGATCGCAGGTGAATCTTTTAAACGTAGTTGATGGAGAACGAAGTTGAATTGGACGAAATTAGTCGGAGAGATTTGCAGGATCTGATGTTCCATCATCAGCACGGCTAATCGTCTGATGGCCCAGGGTGTTCCGGCGCCATCGCGGGCAACGGTCAGGAGTGACGAGAAAAAAGAGTTGCTGAAGCTTCCGTGCGAGAGGAATGCCGAGATGAGTTTAGCTACGTCGGGTTGAGAATCGAACTCATTTGCGAGAAACCGGAGCAGCCGGTGGCGCGCGGAATTATTCGCCCGCTTATCAAACGCCTTCGTCAGTCGCGGGCGGCGAGAATAATCTAAGCTGACGGCGGGCATTTGCTGATGCGATCCTCGACGTATAAGACACGAACTTCCGGCTCAGGGTATGGCGACTCGCGAGAGCTTCATTGGGGCCGGAAGATCTGCGGTTCGGAGTACCGCGTTCAGCCGGAATTCCTTGAATGCTTCTATTTTCGCCCAAGCCAGTACTCCAAACTTGAAAGAGCAACCTGGAAGATCTGCGCCCTTTTGACTGGAGTTGGCTCATCTACGAGCGCGGCGCGGCGGGGGCCGCTGCCGCGCTCGCGGGCTCGCGCGACCAAAGTTACGGCTTCTTTCCCTTCTTACCTTTCTTTCCGGGCGGAACAATTCCCAGCGCGATGATTAGCGCGTTCAGTAACTCAACCGCGCAATACTTGCTGAGGTTGATCTGCACGATCTCACCTGCCGGGTATTTCGGCGCAGGTGGCTTGCCTGGCGCGATGGGATGCAGAGGTATGCCGGGTATTAAAGGCACAAATGGTGCGATTGGGAGCAGAGGTATTCGCGGCGGCTTACCGCCTGGGGAAACAGGTACTAAAGGTACTATCGGTGCGAAAGGTATTCGCGGCGGCTTACCGCCTGGGGAAACAGGTACTAAAGGCACTATCGGCGCGAAAGGTATTCGCGGCGGTTTACCCCCGGGGGCAACAGGCACTAAAGGTACTGCGGGTATTATCGGTACCCTCGGTACGAGCGGTACCTTTGGTGGCTTACCAACGGGGGCTACGGGTATTAAAGGTACCCTTGGCACAATGCCGGGCACGATTCCCGGCACCGTCTTTACAGGAACAACCGGTTTCGTTCCCTTCGGACCTGAGCCCTTGCCAGATGGTTTGCTTTTTTTGGTGGCCATTGTCTACTCCTTATCGGAAATCTGCTTTAAGCGCTTCGACTGGTCCGGCTAATAACCAATTGCCCGCGCCGCCTCTACCATCGCTGCAAATCGTTCAGCGCTTCGAGTCACCGAGAAGCTCATCAAGGCTTCGGATTCTTGTTAAACGGCTGCCGGATAAAGCGATCCAAGTCCTCCTTTTGTGGACGAAGGATTTGCTGCGCTCCTGGCGTCACAGTTGGAGTACAAACCGCATTTGGTTGAACGATGGGGTGCTATTGCCAACTCGGAAAATGCCCCATGCTCCGTTACGCGCTTGAATAGGAACAAAGACGCTGTAGAGGTAGTCGCCTGCCAGGCCACCTTCACCTCCGGCTTTGTCAATAATGATGTCGAAGTGGTCAGTCGAGCCATGATTATCGCGCGACCCGATCCACTGGGAAAGACTGTTAGTCCCCATCTGGGTGGAGTTATTGAGGTACGGATTCCGTTGCCACACGTGCCCGTGAATGGTAAATACCTGCGAAGTGCCGGTGCCAAATGGATGCGTCATTCGGAAACGGGCCTGATCGCCGACCGCCGCGGTAAAGATCGGTGTCTGCGGATCTCCAATCGGGGCAGCGGGCATGACCGGAGCATTCCACAACTGGTTTGAGAGCATGCAGGAAAAGTCAGTTACCTTGATCTGTTTTGCGAACGGTCCATTTACACTTGCGCCAGCATTTGCAGCTAACGTCAGCGCGGTGTTGTTAGTGATATTTTGTACCTGCCCGCGGACGGTGGCCGGACTACTTTGCAGAACCAACTTGTCCCCATTCGGACCCCCGGTGAGTTCCGTGGTGAACAGCGTGCCCGCGCCGCTAACATTCGTACTACCGCTGGTGAACGTGGCTGAGCCGGTGAGGTTCTGATAGCCGGGATATCTTAAGCTCTGCGGTTCAGTCCGATAATTGACCGCCCCCGGCGGATCCAAGCCAACTATCCTGATGTCATCACTAATCATCAAAGAAAACTCACGAAAATTCGCATTATTCGCCAGAGTCACAGTGGCCGACGCGCGCGAGGTTGGCGGATTAGGTGAGGGGTCACAATTCTGCAGGTTGGTCGCTTCGCCGCATTGCCAGGTCGCCTTTGGTGGCTCAACGATCATTTGCCCGAATAACCCGTTGAAGTTCTGATACAGCTGATCAGACGGAAACAGATTGAGGGCGCCGAATTCGACCGGTGTGTAAACCAGCGCGCCACCACCGGCCGGCCGCGTGATTGTGCCGGCGTACCATTGATAATTAACCGTACTGGGTTGACCCGCAGTTCCCGGCGGGGCGGCCAACTGGTTAGGTTGGTTCATCCGGTTCCAACCGATGTTCATGCCGGTGCTGCGCGCCGCATCGTAGCCAAGCAATTGCGGATGCAAGCCGACAAAGCCAGACATCTTCTTCAGGCTCGGTTGCGCGAGCCCATTGAACGGCGGCGGCAAGCTGAATTGTGGATTTAAGACATTTGACGCCGGATCAAGCGCATTCGTTAAGGTGACGTTGATGCAGTCGCCGGCATTTGCTCGAAGTATCAGCGGTTCGATGGGCACGCCTGGTTTTAGTTTCCCGGTACCGTCAAGATCGTCACTCTGGACATAAAGCACACCAAGGTCGTTAAAGAGAGTCTGGCTGCGGGTATTGAAGACGATCTTCCCGCCGGGCAAAGCTTTCTGTGCCGTGACTGCCGTAATCTTGAATGACCTCACCGGCGCACTAGCCGGGCACGTCTGATAGGTCACGTTCTGTGCCGGTCCGGGCGTGTTGTTCGGAAGCGGCGCCAGCGTTGTTGTGCCACCCGAAGTCTTCGCGAGTTTGGTCGGGTCATAAACGCGGAACAATCCCCACATGCCATTCGAGATGCCAAACTCGTCGAGGCTTGGACTGTAGAGGTAGTCGACGCAGTTTGCCTGTGACTGGCCGTCAGGGCATTTCCGGTTAACATTCGGCGCCGAAGAAGAAGGCGCGCGGAAAAGCATCTCAAAGTGTTCGGATAATCCCATGGGCTGGGCACTGCGGTAGCCAGAGTTGGCCCATGACGGCTCCGAAAACCAGACCGGACCCGCGAGATCAAACTGGTGCGCAAACACATGGGCACCGACCAGGGTACGAATTTGCACGTTATCGTTCTGGTATGCGCGCATCAGGGGCGTGAACGGATCGCCGTTCGGTTGCGCATTGGAAGCCTGCTTCAAAGCTCCATCGTAAATCGAGGACATGTCATTCGCAGGCCCTATACGCCAGGCTACGGGATCGTTGCGATAGTTCACGGATTGGGTTCCCGCCGGAACGTTGGCAGTGCCGGTTGTGATCAGGCTCGGTTTCGATTGCAGCGGATTGTTGGGAACGCACTGGCCCGCAGGCGGATTAATCGCGTAAGCCGGATCCGTCCAGCCTACACTCGGATCAGCACTGGGAGACGTTCGCGGCGGGGCCGATGAACATATGGTCGCCCACTGATAAGCGAGCTGGAGATCCTGAAACTCCAAAGCAAATTCGCGATAACTAAGAGTTGGATTGGAGGTCTTAACTATCGCTTGCCAACTGGTTGGTCCGCCATCAGATCGCGTCCCGAAATTAGGTCCTACACCATCATTCGGCAGCCACTGTGAATCCTTGGGTTCAATCAGCAAACCGGCATAAAGCCCCGCCTGCTGATGTGTCGAAGGTCCAAAATGATCGTGCGTAAATACTGTGCGCATCGTGCGGTCGGTGTTGTTGTCATCGACCAGTGGATCCAGGTACCAGCGCTGAATTGTTGTTTGCGCACCCAGCCAGCTATTACAGACCGGCCGGTTTGTTGGCGTGAGGTTTTCCGGGCACGGTTGGCATTTAATGGCAGCGGGATTAGCCACACAATCAAAAATGTCTTTCGGCGGACCATGTTGGGTCTTGTAGGCAGCGCTACTCGGATCCATTAACGGCACACCTGGAAAATTCACGAAGCCGTTGGTGGGGCTATGATTGATTGCTCGGATCATCTCCTGCACCTCAGCGGGCGCAAACGTCCCATCTTCGTAGTTGAATCCATTACCGGCGCCATCCGAAGAGGTCACATCGAACTTCACCAGATGGATATGTTG
>AP72_2010_repI_A001DRAFT_1000141_pt1 | contig 15091 bp, 9 predicted proteins | sample AmaPasrepliIA001_FD_9535 | JGI IMG/M metagenome (IMG submission 9535)
ATTTACGATCTGGCTGAGTTGCACCCTGCGGTAAGTAGCGTCGCGATTGTGCCCCTCGGACTGACGCGATATCTGAACGATCCGCGACTAACACCGGTGACGCCCCAATTTTGCCGGCAAACAATCAGCCAGGTCGCGGCAATCCAGCGCGACCTGAGAAAGAGACTGGGAACCAGATTCGCATTGCTCGGCGACGAGATTTATTTGAAGGCCGGAAAAAGTGTTCCGGCGAAAAGTCATTATGGCGATTATCCGCAGATCGAAGACGGCGTGGGCATGGTGCGCACTTTTACAAATCAATTCACTTCGCTGCTGAAATCATTAACCCGAGCGAGTGGGTCCGAAGCCGTAGTGTCAACCAGGCCCGCGTGCGGAACCATCCTGACCGGATCCCTGTTCGCGCCGGTGCTCCGGAGAATGATCGAACGGATGAACGAACAGTTTAAGACAAAGCTAAAGGTCGTCTCTGTCGTTAACGATTACTTCGGCGGCGATACAAGCGTGGCGGGACTTTTGACGGGCACTGACTTTGTCGCCGCGCGTGACCAGATCGCAGGTGATTTCGCCATCGTGCCGCGCGTCGCGCTTAAAAGCGATGAGCCGGTGATGTTAGATGGGATGCGCTTTGAAGAACTGCGGGCCCAGTTCGACGTGCCGGTCATAGCTTGTGAGTTTTCGTCGTTCGCCGCTCTGGTGCGAAATGGAGCTAGCGCGGAATTACTTCAGTAATGGATCTTGGCCGGTCCAGTACACTCCAGTTCCGGGCGCTGCGACTGGAGCGGAAGCGTCCTCGCTTGCAATGAGCGCGCAGCGCGAATCGAAAAGAGCAAGCGAGACGCTTGCGCTCCAGTCGCAGACACCACTCGCCACAATTTCGAATGAACGAAGGCCAACCAAACTTGAAAGTCCTGGATGTTGGTTGTGGCTGGAATAAAACTCCCGGCGCGATCGGCATAGATGCAAATCCCAAAACGCACGCCGATGTAATTCACGATCTGGGCTCGGTTCCTTATCCATTTGCTGACGACGAGTTTGACAGAATCGTCTGCCGTCACGTAGCCGAGCATGTTCCCGACGTCATGGCCTTTGTCGCCGAACTGCACCGGATTACAAAGCCGGGCGGCCACATTCAGATCGTAACACCACACTATTCGAACCCCGACTGGCCCACCGATCCGACGCACCGCAATCACTTCAACAGCTATTCATTCGATTGCTTTGTCGCCGACCGGCAGAGCTTTCCGTTCTATACCGACGTGCGGCTTGAGCCGGTTCGCACTTACGTTTCACTCGCGAATGTCTGGCGGGCGATTGGGTTGGAATTTTTCGTCAACCTCGATCAGCGCTGGCCGCGGCTTAGATTCACCCGAAAGTTTTGGGAATTTTATCTGAGTGCTATTTGTCGTGGTAAAGAACTTCAGTTCGAGTTCGAAGTTGCTAAGTCATAAACTGAATTTGAAATCCAACGACCTGTGTCATCATTCGGGAATTGGTACGTATCTACGAATTCTCATAACGCGTAATCCGAATTCTTAAACGAGTCGCCACTGCCGTTGCGAACGGAACGCCATAAAATGCCAGCTTTTCGCCACGGCACAATCGTTGCGAATATCCTCGCTGCTTACGGCTGTTATCCCTTCGACTAGTTTTAACCAAAGGTCTCCCTACCGGAAGCAAAAAGCCAACAGTCCCCCCGACTCGTCTTCCCAACGATGCAGCCTCAAAGCTGTGTGGAAGTGTGTTCTTAATCAGAAGGAGCAGAAAATGAAGTTCGTTTTAGCCTTATTGACTGTATGCGTGTTCGCGACGGTCGGGTTCGGCCAGAACACTTCGGGAGTGACCGGAGTCGTTACTGATCCGAACGGAGCTGTGGTGAGCGGAGCGACGGTCAAGTTAACCGACACGAAAACCAAACTCGAGCAGACGACCACCACGAACGATCAGGGAGTTTACTCGTTCGTCAGGGTCGCACCGGGAACGGCCTATGAATTGACGTTCACGGCGCAGGGATTTCAAACCACGGTCATGTCAAATATCAGCCTGGGTGTAGGCATCACTGAGACGCATAACGCGCAACTCACACTCGGATCTGTGGCGAACACTGTCACAGTGACGAGCTCAGGTGAAGCGACGCTCAACACCACGGACGCCAGTATAGGTAACGTCATTGACGAGCGCCGACTGACCGAGCTACCCATCCAACTTCGAAACTCGCCCGCAGCGCTGATCGGCTTACAACCCGGCGCAGTCGGAAACAATGTCGGCACTGGAAATTCGAATCGCGTAGGTTCAGTTACCGGTGCTCGTGCCGATCAGGGAAATATTACCGTCGACGGAATTGACGCCAACGATCAAGCGACTCAGCAATTCGCGGCCACCGTAGGCAATGCACCGATTGATGCGATTCAGGAGTTCCGCGCGATCACTACTAACCCGAACGCAGCCGAAGGGCGCAGTAGCGGCGGCCAGGTAGAACTGGTAACCAAGAGCGGTACAAATGGGTTTCATGGCAACGTTCGTGAATACAATCGCACCGCGGCGACGGCCGCAAATAGTTTTTTCAACAACGCGTCGCGCATCAAACGGCCACAACTGACTCGCAACCAGTTTGGCGGCAGCATTGGGGGCCGGATCATACGCGATAAGCTTTTCTTTTTCTCAGATTACGAAGGCCGGCGCGATGCGCAGGGTGTTTCGTACCTTCGTATAGTGCCGCTCGAGCATTATCGCAATGGCGGGCTCGCGTTTCTCAACAATACTGCCGGATGTCCAACTAATGCTCGACTGAATACCCTTCCGCAGTGCATCACCATCCTGACGCCGGCGCAAGTCGCTGCGCTTGATCCGAAAGCCGTAGGGGCGAACGCGCCTCTGCTGGCGCTGTTTAAAGATCGCTTTCCCAGTGCAAATGACTTCACGGTTGGCGATGGAATCAACACGGGAGGCTTCCGGTTCAATGCGCCTTCGCACCGGACTGACAACACGTTTACCAATCGCATCGATTGGGTCCCCAATGACAAGCATCGCGTGTTCGGACGATTCAATATTGCTCGCCGCCATCAGACGGATACCGTGAACACGGTCGCTCAGCAGTTCCCGCAGGATCCGGAGAGCGGGCTGATTATCGTGCGCGATTATTCGTGGGCCGTGGGTGACACTTGGACCATCAAGGACAACCTGGTCAACCAGGCAGTCGTCGGTGTTTCACGATCGGGCTTGCTTTTCCCGGCTCCGTTCACTCCCAGTTTCCCGAACGTGTTCGGGACTCCGAGTGCGAGTGGCGGCACCTGGAACCTTGGTCTCTCGACGCCATTCTCAGATATCAGTTCGCAGAATCGTTTCGTGAAAACGCCAACTATTCGCGACGATCTCACCTGGACCAAAGGCAACCACACGATTGCGTTTGGTGGATCAATCAAACCGATCGATTCCAACTCGGGTCTGACGAATGATTTCAATTTCGTCACTATGGGACTCGGCGGCCTGACTACCAGTCTCGGTGGCGACCCGTCGTTGCGACCGCCAACGCTCGGTACTGGAAATACACGGACCCGCAACTATGACAATGCATTCACTTTCCTGCTCGGTCGCATTGCCGACGTCAGCACTAATTTTGTGAATGACAAATCCGGCACGGCCCAGCCGCCCGGAACCGGCAAGACTCGTGACTTCATTTATAACGAGTGGGAGTTTTACGCCCAGGACAACTGGCGGTTCCGCCCGTCGTTGACCATTACCGCTGGTTTGCGCTGGCAGTACTATAGTGCGCCTTATGAAAAGAATGGTTTTCAAGCCTGCAATGACACCGACTACAACGCGCTGGTGGCGATTCGTTTGAACAACGCGGCTAGTGGCACAGCCAGCAATTCGTCGGAGCCGTTCTTGCGTTATGACCTGTGTGGCAAAGCCAACAATGCCCGCGGATTTTACGAGCCTGACCTCAACAACTTTGCGCCGCGCCTGAGTTTTGCGTGGAACCCATCCTATAAGGAAGGATTACTCGGAAAGCTGGTGGGCGATCGTAAGACGGTGGTTCGGGTAGGCGGCAACGTGCAATATGATCGAGTTGCCGGCGCTGTGACCTTCATCCAGGATCAGGCGACTTATATTTTCGACAATTCGGCCAGCACCTCGTTCGGCAATGCTAATCCGCGTATCGCTTTGTTGAATGATCCGCGTTTCACTGGTCCAACCAACTTGCCGGTTTCGAATACGGCTCCGGCGGTTACCCATCCGTTCACGCCATTTGTGGACGCCAGCGGAGTACCCTTCGGAAACGTCTCTGGCGCAAATAACAACTATGCGATCGCGCAGAATTTCAAGGTGCCGTATTCAATTCAATACAGCGCGGGATTCCAGCGGGAAATGCCTGGCAACTTCCTGCTGGACATGTCCTATGTGGGCCGGCAGGGGCGGAAGCTGTTTTCGCAAGCTGATGCCAACCAGGTCCTGAATTTCAAAGATCCGGCCTCGGGTCAATTTCTGCTTCCAGCTTTCAACGCAATCCAACGACAGCTGATCGCCGGCACTGCAATCACGCCCCAACCATGGTTTGAAAACCAGTGTTTTGCCGGCTGTACCGCGTTGGTGGCCTCAGCCCTGGGCTCACTGGTAGAGGTTGGCGATACTTCAGACACTATTCAAGCAATGTTCGCGAATGGGTTGCTAAATCCGAATGTGGGTATGGGTAGCCAGTTCTCGACAAACGCCTATATCACCAATCTTGGGTCCTCAAGCTATAACGGCATGTTGGTAAGCCTGCGCAAGCGCATGTCCAGGGGTCTGCAATTTGATTTCAACTACACGTGGTCGCACTCGATCGATAACCAGTCGAGCATTGCCAACACTGTATTTGGTGGTCTGGTTTGCGACATCCAAAACAATCGTGTTTGCCGTGCGGATTCAGATTTCGACATTCGTCATCTGATTAACGCTAACTGGATTTACGAACTTCCGTTCGGCCGCGGCCGTTCATACGGCAGCAATGCCAGGGGCGTAACGAATGCGCTGATCGGCGGGTGGGAAGTCACCGGAATTTTCACGGCTCGGAGTGGTTTGCCATTCAATTTGACCACCGGAGCGTTTCCCACGTCTTTCGTGCTCGAAAGCCCGGCCGTCCTGAACGGAAGCGCTTCTGCATTGCAAAGCGCGATTCACACGACCGCGTCCGGCCAGGTGCAATTCTTCTCGAACCCGGCATCGGTTTTCGATGCGAACAATCCGCTTGCAGGCGCCGTGCGCAATCCTGTCGGTGGACAGATTGGCAACCGGAACGTTCTGCGAGGACCCGGCTTCTGGAATGTTGATCTGTCGGTGATTAAGAACTTCGGGTTGCCGTGGTCTGAAAAGCAGCGAATCCAGCTCCGCTGGGAAATGTTCAATGCTTTCAACCACAACTCGTTCAGTTTGCCGTCAACCAACATCAACGCGACTACTTTCGGACAGATTACCGCGTCCGCCAGCAGTCCTCGTGAGATGCAGTTTGCAATTCGCTTCGAATTCTAAAGCTGCAGAGTCGATGGTTTTCAGGGCGTTGCTTTTGGCTAAGCAACGCCCTTTTTTGTCTTTATAGTCTGTGATGCGGCGGACGTAATCATCACAGACTTTAGGAAGCTGTGATTAAGTGTAGTCTTGATGATGCAATGGTGCCGAGCTGCGGAGCAGCGGTCAGAGCTAAGCCCCGGGCGAGTCTGCGAGCCCAGGGTAACGAAACAAGAAAGTTTCCAGCCCCGGAGGGGGCGGCGTGTCTGCTTATATTTCTATTGCAGTTTTTTCAGTCGCTGCTCCGCGGCTCACAGTTTAAAACGAACAGTTACCCAAGGCTCGCAAAGCTCGCCTTGGGCTGGAGCTCTAACGCTGATCCGCAGCTTGCTGCGCAGTCGTTAGAAGAACTAGACTTTCCCTAGTCACGGTGAAGTTAATCAGAGCTTCCTCGCTATGATCTAAGCACACGCAATCATGAAAGCTAAGAGCGATTTTTTCCGTGTGATGCCGGGTCCCGTCCGGATCCTGCACATCATGGTGGTCTTGCTACTTTTATTGGCGGCCAGTGTCCCGGCTCAAAGAGGGGGACTGGTTCTGTTCGGTGATGTGAAGATCGACGACCGGGGCTTCAAGAATTCGGCGCCGCCAAAGGTAATGATCGTTCTTTACAAAGATGTAGGTGGCGAAATCGGGCGGCAACCGATATCAGATGGGAGTCGCTACACGTTCAGAAACCTGGCGGAGGGCAATTACGAAATCGCGATCGAAGTCGATAACAATGAAATAGGCCGGATCCGCGTCGTCATCGCCGGCTTGAGCAACGACCCGCACGGCTTTCGCCAGGATCTTGAGTTTGCTTTGAAGCCGAAAGGCCCGGCACCGATTAAAGAGGGAGTGATCTCGGCGAGTGATGTTTACGACCGGCCGGCCGCCGACAAATCACTCTTTGAAAAGGCAGAGGAAGCCGTAAACAAAAAGAAGTATGACCAGGCGATCAATCTTTTGAAGCAAATCGTCGAAAACGACAAGCAAGACTTTCAGGCCTGGACACTTTTGGGAACTGTATATTTTGTCCAGCAGGACACCGCTAACTCCGAGAAGGCGTACGTCAGCGCCTTAGCAGCCAAGCCAACATTCGGGCTCGCATTGATCGATCTCGGCCGGTTGCGCTCTTCGCAAAAGAGATACCAAGAGGCAATCGAGCCTCTGACACGCGCGGTCGAAGTACAGCCGCAATCCGGCGAAGCAAACCTGCTACTGGGCGAGGCCTACCTGCAATTACGAAAAGGATCGAAAGCGATTCCTTATTTGAATGCTGCCGCAGAAAACGGAAAGCCCGATGCGCATCTGCGCCTTGGCTGGCTCTACAACGCCGCCGGCATGAAAGATAAAGCAGCGCAGGAGTATGAACAATTCCTGCACAAACAACCCAACTATCCGGATCGAAAGAAACTGGAAGATTACATCGCGGCCAACAAGAAGAACTAATTTGACGTGGCACGCGCAGCTTGCGCGTGTGCCCCACGGGCGGGACGCCCGTGCCACATTTCGAAATTATCACTATTGAACTAACGCGTTGATTGACAGCAAATCACTTCAGTTATACAACGTACCTCGTCCCCTGCGAGCCACAAAGCAAAATAGTTCCAAGCATGATGAAGTTCGCAATAGCAATTTTGCTGCTCTTTGCGAGTGCGACAATCGCAGCTGCACAGGGCGGGAGTATTTCCGGAAAAGTGTTTCTGCCCAACGGCGCCTTGCTGAACGAGCGTGCGAAGATACAGCTGCTGACCGAGCGTGGAGTAAAGAGCAGCGTATTCACTGACGATCGGGGCGCTTTTGAATTTAAGAGTCTAACTCCGGCGATTTACGAGATTGTGATCGAAGCAGACGTTGAGCGATTTGAAACCGCGAAAGTAAAGGTCGAGGTTTTTCCCGGCAGTCCGAGTCTGGTCAATATCACGCTGGCGGAAAAAAAGTCAGCTGCAAAACCGCCGGCCACGGTCGTTTCCGTAGGTGAAATGGATCCGGCAATCCCCGGTGCGGCCAGGAAAGAATTTCAACGCGGCAGCGACGCAGCTCAGGCCGGAAACCTCGATGAGGCGATCAAGCACTTGCGAAAGGCCATCGATATCTACCCGCGCTACTTGATGGCCCGAAATGATCTCGGTACGTATCTCCTGTCGCAAAGCAAACTCGTCGAGGCAGCCGAACAGTTCCGCGCCGCAATCGATCTTGATCCCAAGGCGTTCAATCCCAGATTGAATCTTGGAATTGTGCTGGTCCAACAACGCGAGTTTTCGAAAGCCGCCCAGACCTTGAAAGTCGCGATCACGATAAACGGCGAATCGCCCGCTGCCCATCTCTACAATGGGCTTGCCTTCGAAGGTTTGAATGACCTGATTAAAGCCACTGCTGAGTTCGAGTCCGCCCATCAATTGGGAGGACCGACGTTCGCGGTCGCCCTCTTCCATCTGGGCCAGATCTATGCGACGAACGGCGACCGCACACATGCGCGACGAATGTTCGAAGAATACCTGAAGGAGTCGCCGGACGGTCCTCAAGCAGCCGAGAGCCGGAAAATGTTGAGCATCCTCGGAGGCAGCTGAACTTCCGAATATTTGTATGTATATCCAATTTCCGCAACATTCGAAACCAGCCCAGTCCCTAAATACCTGAAAAAACGGGCAATTCGCGAGGCTCCGGAACTGACTTTTGATTTCAGTTCCCCGGCATGTTTTTTGCCGCAGGCCGACCGAGTTTCCCCGGTCTTCATGAAACAGCATTCCCAAGTCCGTCTTAACTCAATTTAAAACAACAGGAGGTCCCAATGAAGAATTTAGCCAGGATCGCCACAGGGGCGTTGACGACGTTAGCATTCTTAGCGCTTGCTGTGGCTGCCTTTGGCCAGGTACAGACTGGTACATTGCGCGGTAATGTCACCGACCCCAACGGTGAAGTGGTGGCGAACGCAACCGTAACCGCAAAGAACCAGAATACCGGCGCCACTACCCCCAGCGTTCAAACCAACGGGGAAGGTGTTTATTCATTTACAAATTTAGTGCCCGGCAAATATGTCTTGACAGTCGAACAGGCCGGCTTCAAGAAAAAGAGCGTTACCGATGTTGAGGTTGGCCTCGGAGCCGTGGCCTCAATGAACGTTGTCCTCGAAGTCGGCGCGCCTAGTGAAACGGTCACAGTAACGAGCACCGGCGAACAACTGGTCAACCGAGACGAGTCCCAGATTTCGACTCGCTTCGAAACCAGAAAAATCGAGGAGCTTCCCTCGAACGGCGCTGGTGGCGGTCTTGATACGCTGGCTCTGTTGGCGCCTGGCGTCGTTGCGCAACGCAACGGTGGCGTGAACACAGACGGCGCAGGTTTGTCCGTTAACGGAAATCGCGCGCGTTCAAATAATTTTCAGATTGACGGCTCGGATAACAACGACCTGAGCATCGGCGGTCCATCACTCTTCGTCGATAACCAGAGTCAGGTGGCTGAGTACCAGGTTATTACCAACAACTTCTCAGCCCAGTACGGCCGCAACTCAGGCTCGGTGGTCAACATCGTGACCAAGCAAGGCGGCAACGATTTTCACGGAGACTTGTTTGAGTATCATCAAAACTGGGCTCACCTTTCGAGCTTAAACAACATCGAGAGGGCGTCGGGTCAACTCAGGCCGAACCAGAACATCTACAACACGTTTGGCGGCACCGTCGGCGGACCAATCTACCTGCCCAAATTTGGTGAAGGCGGCAAGTCAATCTGGAAAGGCACCGACAAGGCGTTTTTCTTCTTCAGCTACCAGGGTATTCGTAATCCGGCCACTTTCACTGCGCGCGGCGGATCGCTCAGCATCTTTTCAACTGATTTGCAGCGTCTCGCAACTACGTTCCCCGGCAACGGTGTGATTAATGCTCTTTCTACGATGTCAGGTTTCGCCGCGACCAACGTCGGCAGTGTAGGTCCGCGCACGGATCTTGGTTCCGGCTCGCCGAGGGCATTTAATCTTGGCACGCTGGCGTCCGGATGTCCGCGCGTAATCACAGCCGGCAGCACTGCGCCCGCCGGATGCGGAACGTACACCACGTACATTAACCCATCGACCAACGCTCCGTTCATTACCGGCGGACCGTTTGATGTATTCAATTTCGGCACCGCAGCCGCGCCGCAGTTATTCCAGGCAGCTTTTGCGGAACGCAACATCGCGGAGCCATTCACTGAGAACGAATGGAGTACCCGATTCACCGTCAAGCCCAACAGTAAAGACAACATTGATTTCCGTTTCCTGAAGCAGGGCCAGCTCTTTGCGAACACCGGCGCCGGCTCAAACGGCTTCACCTATGATGTCCCGGCGACCAGCCGGAATCTCGGTGGCACCTGGACTCGACAAATCTCCAGCAAGCTGGTGAACGAATTCAAGTTCACCACCCAGGATCTCAATGTCGAATTTGGCGGCACGGCCACGAACTACGGAATCTTTTCAGTTCCCAAACCCGCGGACATTGCCAACACCGTCGCGAACATCAGTTTTGGGAGTTTCTTCGGTCTTACCCGAACCACCACCTCGCTGGCCACGATCGGCCCCGCCACCAATATTCCGCAGGGGCGTTTGGTGCGGGTCTATCAGTTTGCCGACACCATTTCGTGGGTAAGAGGAAAGCACAACCTCGTGATCGGAGCTGAGTACAAGCACCTGACCAACAAGGTGCCGTTCCTGCCTCTCTACCAGGGTGGTTACACTTACTCGACGGCCACGGCCTTAACTCGCATTCTCAACAACGCACCTTCGGCGTTCTCAGTCACGGCTGGTAATCCTATTACCACTTACACTGAGAATGACCAGTATTACTTCATTCAGGATGATTACAAGATTCGCTCAAACCTGACTTTGAATCTTGGCGTGCGCTACGAATATACGGGTCAGCCGATCAATCAACTGCACGATGCCACGGTCAAGCGTGAGAGTGGTACGCCGAAGGCGATTTTCGATCCCAGCCTACCGCTGAGTATTCGCACCGTTCCTTTTGTGCCGCCCGACAAGAACAACTTCGCACCGCGCGTTGGCTTTGCCTACTCGCCAAAGTTTGAACACGGCATGCTGCGCAAGCTGATGGGTGAAGATGGGACCGTGTTTAGAGGTGGTTTCGCCATCGCTTACGATCCGGCATTCTACAACATTCTGCTGAACCTGCAGAATGTCGCGCCGTATTCAGCAGCCTTGTCTCTGTCAAGCGCAAACGCACTGGCTTCCAGCACCACGTCGCCGGTACCGTTGCCGGGGAATCCGATTGCCAGTGTCGTTCAAGGCAACGCAATCGCTTCGGGTGTTTTGCCGCTCGGCAAACTTAACCCACTCTATCTGTCGCAAACGACAGTGTCTCCGAATTTCCGTTCGCCCTACTCTCAACAGTGGTCGTTTGGAATTCAGCGACAGGTCACGCGCTCTCAGGTCTTTGAGGCGATGTACGTAGGCACGCATGGTGTAGGATTGTTCCAAAACGTCAACGATAATTTCTTTACTGGTCCGATGGTGACGGGTATCGCGATTAACCGCACGGCTTCGGGGAGCCTGCAAGTGAATACGGGCACTCCGAGCGGGACGACCTATGTACCGGGCTCAGGCGCTGATTGTAGTGTGTTCGCGCCCGGAGGCGCCTGTTTCACTTTCCCGTCGTTCTTGGGCCAATTGCCGTCAACTACCGTGGCGCAGTTTTGTCCTGACGATCCAACCACCCCGTTCGTCAACGAGTCGGTCTGTAATGGTCGTCTGAAGCGGCAAGCGGGTATCACGATGCGCTCGAACCAGGCGCAGTCGATCTACCATGCATTGCAAACGCGTTACGCGGGGCGCTTCCTGAAGAACGAGCTGTCTTTGAACGTTTCGTACACGTTTAGCAAGACGATCGATAACGCGAGTGAAATCTTCGCCTTCGCGGACATCTCGTCCGCCAATGCGCAGAATCCCTTCTGTATCAATTCGTGTGAACGAGCCAATTCCAACTTGAATCGTCCGCACGCTTTCTCGGCCAGCTTCATCTATGACGTTCCGTTCCATAAGGAGCAGCGAGGGTTTGTGGGTCACGTGCTGGGCGGCTGGCAGGTTAACGGCGTGCAGGTAACGACCAGCGGTAACCCATTCACGCCGAATCAAAGCACCAATGGCGCCTACGGCCTGGGCACCGCGTACTTGACTTCCGGTGACCGTCCTTTCGTGGCGAACCCGAATGCTCCGAATAACACCGCAGCAATCAGCGCCATTGATGCTTTTCTGAAATACGGCGCACCGGCAGTGCCTAACAACTCGACCCTGTTCTATAGTTTGAACATCGTCAACCAGACTGGTAACTGGGTGCCGGTGAGCCTGAATGACGTGCGATTTGTAGTGAACTCATTGGGTTCCGCGAAAATCTTCGGCACTCCGTTCGGCAACATGCCGCGCAACTACCTGCATGGGCCGCCGATTAATCAACTCAACGCCAGCCTGTTCAAGAACACCAGGATTGGCGAACGCCTGAGGCTGCAACTTCAAGCGACCGCTATCAACGTTCTGAATCACCCGAATCCCGGCTACGGCACCAACGCGAACGGCTACCTGCCGAACGCTACTTTGGAAAACGCCGGACTGTCTTCGGGAGGCTTCAACGAGCGGTCGCAGATTGCTTACGGCCGTCGCGTAATTCAGTTCGGAGCGCGTCTGATCTTCTAAACGGTTTCGCGAACTTACAAACTAAAGGGAGAGCCGCGAGGCTCTTCCTTTTTTATTTGCCGCAGCGGCTTTGCCTCAAGAGTCATTGCGCGAACATTCGGGACAGAAACGTGCCGTAGGTACGTAATGTTTATAGAAACCCACGTCCATTTTCTATTCCTCCGCAAAGAGCGAAATGCTGAGTACTTCGCTCTTTGGCTGCCTGAAAAGATAGTTTCGGCGGGCTTTGACAACCGCGTGAGGTGTATCAACCCTTGTTTTGATTGATCGTTGCGCCAATCAACTCGCAATGGATCGAAATCGTAAATTAAAACTTCGCTAATTCACCACGACGAAATCTATGCTGCGCGCTTGGGTGGCAATCTTCTTGTCGGCCATGGTGTCGGTGATGACCAGCGTTAGTACATATCTGCCCGGCGCTACTCCGGCGAGCGCCAACTGGCCCATTTTGGTTAGTGGTCCATTGCCCGATGGTTGGACCGGTTGCTCTGGTTCTCGAAACAGTTCTTTGTTGCCCTGACTAATAATCAGTTGCGACCGAACCTGTGGCTTCCCGTCCTTCATCTTTGAGTTATAAATCAAAGCCACATAGCGCAGATCCTGCTTGCGGCTGAGTTGCCGCACCGCCGTCAATGGAGTGGCCGTTTTCCCCTGGGCATCGCTCGCGAAGAGGAAGAGACTGCTCACCGCCAATTTGCCTTTTGATAAATCAGGTACCTCAAGGTACTTCGAAAAGCTGCCGAGACTTCCGGTATCGCTTTCGCGCACAACGATCCGCACCTGGTAATAGTCCGGTTGGACTTCGGTGTTGGCAGAATACGTCAACCCTTCCTTCAAGGCTCGGGCATATTCGGCGGCGGTGAGGTTGAGATTAATGGTCTCACTGAAGCCGCCGCGATTTCTGCCCATCTGGTCAAAGATCATCCCGACAATATCGAGTGAATCCTGATGCCGGTCGCCGGCTTCCTTGAACTGAAGTCTGTTAGCGTCGATCAGGACATGAATGTCGACGCCGGCCTTGTTTCCCGGCAGAAACTTAACTGCGATGTTCGGCGTCACATCGATGTCGTTTTTGGCGAGCGGTGAGCGGGCCGCGGCGGCCACCGCCTCCTGTTTCGTTTTCGGCGCCGTATTAGTCTCTTCGCGCGCTTCGTAGCCGGCGTGGTTGTAAATGCGAGTTCCCGGTCGCTTTACCTTGATCTCGAGTTTGTGATAGTTGCGATCGAATTTTCCATTCGGCGTGTAAGCCAGCGTGTAGTAGCCGCGGCTGTGCGCCAGTGCCTTGTCAAGCGCTCCCTCGAAGTTATTGGTGTTGACAACCGAGACGCCGCCGGTTTCTTTGGAGACCGTGCTGAGGCCCAGATGTTCACTGGCGCCCGCCAGCGGTGCGCCGAGCGCGGAATTAGCTCCGGGATCGCCGCGACCAAAGGTCCCATCAGATGCGTCGTTGCCGCCGAGGGAACTCTTCGCCGGGGTCGCCTGAAATCCCTTCACCCCTGCGGACGCGCGTAACCCGCGCGGATCGAGCGTGTCAATTACGACGCCGGCCCGGGTCGCATTGTCAGTCAACTGACGCAACAATCGGGTGACGTCGATATCGGAACTTGACCTGCCGATTTCAAAAACTGAAATGCCACCCGTGACCATCACGAGATCTTTGCGGCCCGGAATTTCGCGCAGCGAGTTGAGCACGTAATTGGCGGTGCTGATTACCGACAACCCGCGGAAGTAACGGATGGTATCGTCATTCGCGCTGTAGATCGCCGGAGCCTCCGATGGCTCATCAACCGCAGGTGAGTCAAGCGACTGCGCCGGAGTCACACTGGCAAGAGTTGGATCGGGCACGCTCGAATCTGATAATGGATGCACTGTCGGTCGGATTGCATCGATGGCCCGCCGCAGCAGTTGTCGATCACCAGTGAACTGCTGTAACAGACCCTTGCCGCCAACCACCCGCACAATCGCCACCAGGTCGCCGTCGACCATCTTATTATTGACAAAGTCGAGGAGCATCTTGCGGACGGCGGGGATGTCTCCGGTCTCGAGGGTTAGATCGTCGATTACGAATGCCACCACGCGCTTGAGATCCTTCGCGGCGACGCCGCTCGCAGTGCTCTGCGCTACATAGTTGGTCATCGACGCCGGCCGTGTGCCTTCGTCGCGGCGTCCGGTATCGATGCTGACGAATTCCATGAACTTGATCTCCTGCTTCTTCCCGTTGTCATAGAGTTCAAAGTCTTCCAGTTTCAAATCGGGAACGATCTGTTCGTTTTTATCAGTAACCACGACATCTGTTTGTACTAACGAGGTAGAAATGCGAATGATCTCTTCGGGAGCTACTTCCGGCGCCGGTTTTTGCGGCGTCTGCAAAGCGACGGTTGAGACCATCAGAACGATCGCGAAACAGGTGGCAGATGTTTTTCTCATCAACAAGAGAACTCCTTCAAATTGCGCGGCTGCTTTCTGGCCGGCGCGATCCTTTCACAACTGAACTCTGAACGTCAAAACAGATTTGGACAGCCTGGCTGCAAAAGTATCTTTTTCTGCGTCCGCGAAGCGGACTGAATGAAACTAGCGAGAGCGCTTCAGCGCTGGGGAATGGCGTTTGTTTGACAGATAGTCCGTGAAACCGACGACTGAAAAGGTGTGCTCTGGCTATCTTTAAGTTCCAGCCGTCCGCTTCACGGACTCGCTTAATAAGGCTCTCTTAGCCCCACCGATAAATCGGTGGGCTACTATCATTCGTCGGCTTCGCCGACTTTGCAGCAAAGCAGATCCGGATCGCAACCGCGGCAATCCCCTCCGTGCAACATCGAAACGGGGGATCGCGTTGAGCGCACACCCTTGCGTGTGTGGCTCGCGTGGAACTCCGAATTCATACTCCATGCGTTGCCGATA
>AP72_2010_repI_A001DRAFT_1000142_pt1 | contig 15084 bp, 8 predicted proteins | sample AmaPasrepliIA001_FD_9535 | JGI IMG/M metagenome (IMG submission 9535)
AGCCGCCGATGACTTCGGCAGTCGGTTTTGGCTCGCCACCGGCGATTGGGACTTCCATCGTGAGGGGCTGGCCCATGCCGGGAGAACGAAAAATTATCCCGTCGCCATTGTGGTTCCACCGCAGGAAATGGCCCATTAGGCCAATGCTCGTCAGTTGTCGCGCTTCGCTTCCATCCGAATTCATCACCCAAACCTCTGGCCGCCCACCCTCATCAGAATTGAAAGCGATGGACTTGCCGTCCGGCGAGTGGAACGGATTCACATCGATCGATTTAGTCGCTCTGATCGGCTGCAACTCTCCGGTGGACAGTTCGACCGACCAGATGTCCGCCGTGCCGCGTCGGGAAGAAAAGAAAGCAATGCGTTTCCCGTCGGGTGACCAATTCGCCTGATAATCGCCGCCTGGCCCTTTGGTTAACTGGCGTGAAGTGCGATCAGCAATCGAATAAAGCCAGATGTTCATCTCGCCGGTGCGATCTGAGTTGAAGGCGATCATGCTGCCATCCGGCGACCAGGCGCCCCGACTGTCCTCGCGAGTTGTGGTAATGACTTCCTGTGGTAATCCGATGGGATGTCCGGTCTCAGGAGAGACGGGCAGGCGCCAGATGTCGGCGTTTTGCCGCAGGATCGAAAATGCGAGCCGCTTGCCGTTTTGCGATAAAGCGATTTCCACATCCTGTCCGGCGCCGATCGTCAACTGTTGCGGCGGGCCAAGGGGCGTGCTCTCAGCGCTGACCAGGGCGCGCCAAATGTTTATGCCGCCACCCCGATAAGATGAGAAGTACACGTGCCGTCCACTGGGAGACCAAACCGGATTGATATCCTGCACTGCGTCATTCGTCACCCAGACCGAGCGGCCGGTTTGTACCTCTACAATCCGGACATCGAATTTGGTGCGCTCGATATTTTGAAAGACGACCCGGTGGCCATCCGGCGACCAGCGCGGACGAACATGAGTAACGGCCTCTGAACTATCTGACGTTAATTGCCGCGGATTGTGTCCCTGGCTGTCAACCAGCCAGATGCGGCGCGGTCCCACCCATGACGCGTCGAACGCGATGCGTTTTCCATCAGGCGAATAATCCGGATTGAATGCATTCTCAATCAGTTTCGTCTCTTTGCCGGAGGCGAGATCGAGCGCCCAGATGTCGCCGTCCCCGAAGACGCCGAACACATCACCCGGCTCGAGCTTTACGCGCGGTTGACGCGCCCGCACAAACAAAACGGTCTTTCCGTCGGGAGAACACGTTGCCTGAATCTCATCGCGGTCACCATTCGTTAGTTTCGACTCATAGCCTGTGCTGATGTTCTTTCGAAAAATTTTCCGCAAGCCGGCGAGTTCCCGGCTGAAGAGAATTTCCTCGCCGCCGGGTAACCACGCCGGATATTCTTCAATCGCTTCGTCAAAAGTAATTTGCGAGAGTCTCGGTAAGGAACGCTCGAGTTGGATACTTCCGGTATCGCTGACCAGGCCTTCGGGCGTGCCTAGTTTCATCGTCTCCTGAGATTCCGACTCGAGCGACGAAAGAATTGCTCCATCGATGCGACAGAAGCGGAGCGAGTCCTCCGCATAAACTCGTAGACAAGTGGGACACCGTTTCATGAGTTGTTGTCGTGCCTGAATATGCGCGTGATTGTAGCCGTCTTAGGTCCGCGGGCGCCACTCTAACAATGGCTGCTATATTGCTTGCTGTTGAAACTGGGGCCAGCGGTGGCAGTGTGAGGAAGCTCAAAAGGGTATTAATATTCTTGACGCATCAAACATTTAACTGAGAAAACATTTTTAGCCCTCTCCCTTTGGGAGGGCATTAATATACTTGACGCATCAGAGAATATTTCTCCCTTCTCCCAGGAGTCTGTCGGGAAAAATGACAACCACATCCTGTTTAGTACCCCGAGCGCCAGCGAGGGGTCCTAAAGTGAGTCGTTCACTGAGCAGCAGGAGCAATTGATCCCCTCGCTGGCGCTCGGGGTACTTAGACGGGTGTGGGTTGTCAATCTCCCGACAGACTCCTCCTAGAGGCGAGAAGGGAAGTCTCCGATGCGTCAAGTATATTATTGCCCTCAAAAACGTGCGATCCCATAAGGCCGGGCTAGTGTCGTGTGGCCGAACGTATTATGCTAATTGCGTACATGGCTGGACCACTGAAAGATTCCTATAACCGTCCGATTCGCGATTTACGCGTGTCGCTCACCGACCGCTGTAACTTTCGCTGCTTCTATTGTCTGCCGCATGGGGAACCACCGGTGGCGCCAAAGGAACAGATGCTCTCTTATGAAGAGATTGAATACCTCTGCGCCATTTTCGTCGAGTTGGGCATTGAAAAGATTCGACTAACGGGCGGCGAGCCAATGATGCGCCGCGACATTGAACAGATTATCTTCAAGCTGTCGCAGCTGAAACCCAGCGGTTTGCGCGATCTGGCCTTGACCACCAATGGTTATTTTTTGCCGCATCGCGCGGCCAGCCTGAAACAGGCCGGACTTGATCGCATTACGATCAGCCTGGATAGTCTGAAGCGCGACGTCTTCAAACAGATGACCGGAGTTGACGTCCTTGAGCGGGTAATGGAAGGAATCGAAGCAGCCAAAGCTGCCGGCCTGCAACCGATCAAGATAAACGCGGTCGTGGTCCGCGGGCATAACGAAGATGAGGTGCCGGACTTCGCGGCCTTCGCTCGCGAGCATGATCTAAAGATGCGGTTCATTGAATTTATGCCGCTCGATTCGGGTCACGAATGGGCGCGCGAAGATGTGGTTTCGGGTCGCGAGATTCGGCGTCGCATCGAAGCCAGGTTTCCGCTTGAGCCGCTTCAGGTGGCCCGGGGCTCTGAGACTTCTGCGCGTTACCGGTTCCGCGACGGCGCGCCCGGTGAAATCGGCATCATCGCCCCGGTAACCGAGCCATTCTGCGGCGCCTGCTCGCGCATCCGTCTTACGGCTGACGGCCAAATTCGCACCTGTCTTTTCTCGACTGTCGAACATTCTTTGCGCGATGTGTTGCGAGACGGCGCTTCACGCAGCGAAATCATCGACTTCATCAAGTCAGTAGTCATGAAGAAAGAACCACGCCATTACATCAACGACCCCGGCTTCGTGGCTCCGTCGCGAACGATGAGTTTTATCGGCGGCTGAGTACCTTCTCTTCTTTTAAGAATTTTTTAGAACTCTCGCAACAGAAACGCGACACTCTGTCCACTGCACTCGGGCATCATAGCTCATCCCTCTCTGTCGCGCGGACTTTCCCCGTCCAAAATTGCTTTATGAGTGACTGGCAGCAAACAGATCCGGCGGTGGCAAACCTAACTGCCAGCCAGCTATTAAAACTCGCCGATCAGCCGGTCACCAGTCCCCGTGCCGGCAGTCACTGCGTTCAATTTTATGACGATGACGCATTTCTGATTGAGGCGATAACGGAGTATGTGCGCGCAGGTCTGGCCAGTGGCGAGGCCTGCATCGTAATCGCCACCAAGCCTCATCGCGAGGCGCTGGCAGCAAGACTGCTGAGCCATGGCCTGGACGTCGTAAACGACGGACTTGACGCACAGTACTACTCGTTCGATGCCGGCGAACTGCTGGCACAATTTCTGGTCAACGATGTGATCGACCAGGAACGCTTTATGGCGGCCGTCGGCGAGGTCTTTCGAAATGTGCAGGGCCGTAGGGTGCGCGCGTTCGGAGAGATGGTCGCTCTACTCGCGACTGGCGGTAACTTTCAGGCCGCAGTCCAATTAGAACAAGCCTGGAATCAACTACAAGCAAAACACCATTTCACGCTCTTATGCGCGTACTCGCTGACAACTTTCAAGGGCGACGGCGCCGTTTCTCTAATGCAGTTATGTGATACGCACTCCCAGATCAATCCCAGCGAGAGCTATCAGACCCTGGCCACGCCCGTAGAGCGTCTGCGGGCGATCGTTTTATTACAGCAAAAGGCAAACACGCTGGAAGGTGAGATTGCGGAACGGAAGAAGATCGAACTCGATTTGCGCGCGGCGCGTGACGAACTAAAAAAGTTGTTGGTCAGCGAACAGCTCGCGCGTGCTGAAGCGGTAACGGCAAACCGAATGAAGGATGAGTTTCTTGCCACCGTGTCGCACGAATTGCGAACGCCGCTTAACGCAATTATCGGCTGGACCCACATACTCGGCAGGGGGCGGCTAGACCAGAAGGCAACCCGCAGGGCTATTGAAACCATTGAGCGAAATGCCAGGGCGCAGGCGCAACTGGTCGAAGATATTCTCGACGTTTCGCGAGTGATTACGGGGAAACTGCAGCTGAATGTCGGCAGAGTGGATGTGGCGGCAATCATCAACGCTGCCATCGATTCCGTGCAACCGGCGGCGCAGTCAAAAGAGATTGAGATCGAGGTCACGCTGGATCCGTCGATCCGGCATATCGGCGCCGATGCTAATCGGTTGCAACAAGTCGTCTGGAATCTGCTCTCAAATGCTATCAAATTCACGCCGAGCGGCGGGCGTGTCAATGTTTGTCTGCGACGAAAAGACCAATTTATTCAAATCTTCGTTTCCGACAACGGCAANGGAATTGGTCGTGAGTTCGTGCCCTTCATCTTCGATCGGTTCAGGCAGGAGGACGCCAGCACCACCAGAAGTTTTGGGGGCCTCGGTTTGGGTCTCTCGATTGTCCGCCATTTGGTCGAACTGCACGGCGGGACCGTCACTGGGCACAGTGCGGGTGAAGGAAAGGGTGCGACATTCACTATTTCACTACCAAACACGGCGGCTCCGGCCGAGCAGCTCAAGCCGGCGAGAATTCGTGCGGCGGCGCCACTTAAGACGGTCCCAGGCAAGTTGCGTTTGCCGGCCGCATCGATTGCGGGACGCCGGATACTTCTGGTTGATGATGACGCCGATACATTGCGAATGCTGGGGGAAGTATTCAACGGTCAGGACGCTCGCGTCGAACTGGCCGGTTCTGTGGGTCAGGCAATGGAAGTTATGGAGCGATTCCAGCCCGACGTCATCGTTTCAGATCTGGCAATGCCTGATGAAGATGGCTATTCACTGATTGAAATGATTCGCGCCCGCGAAACCGGCCGTTCGAAACCGGCTCGCGTAATTGCGCTGACAGCTTTGGTTCGGATTGAAGATCGCGCGCGGGCTTTGTCGGCCGGTTTCAACATGTTCCTCGCGAAACCGGTTCAACCAAATGAATTGATCAGCGCCGTCGCCAGCCTTACCGAAGCTGCCTAACTCACTTGTGTTTGGAGTACCGCCGGCCTGTCCACCGGTGGCCGACTAACGCCGACGTTGACTCATGTTGAGCGCCAAAGGCGCGACATGTAAAAGCCTGGGCCAACGGCCCAGGTGAGAGGCTATGGAAGTTCTGAGCGCTGAAGGCGCGCGATTGTGTTCATTGTAATTGCTAATTGTTTTGTGATTTCGCGCTTTCAGCGCTTTCCAAAATCATCATGTACTTTGGACCTGGGGCGTTGCCCCAGGCTTTTTACATGTCGCGCCTTTGGCGCTTAGACCTCAACGCCGAATTCTATTCTGCAAGGAGGGTTCACCCACGAAAAGCTGCGTCGATTGTCGCCTCGTTGATCTGCTTCACCGCCACCGCGCTCGACTCGAGTGCTCCCTGAATCCACGAAGAAAACCGCGAAAGATGTTCACCGGCGAAATGTATTCGGCCCTCAGGCGCTGACGCGGGGAAAAAGTCTCGCACGCCGACGAACGCCCATGCGCCGCGGGCCCATTCATCTTCAGTCCAAATCTTTGTGGCGCCCCGCTCGAAATTCTCCTGCAGCCCCGGGAAAAACGGACCCAATTGAGCCAGTGTCGAACTGATTCGTTCCGGTTCTTTCATCGCCGCGATGCGCTCGGCCTGTCCGGGCCGGTTATAGGTCATGAGAATCCCGCGGGGCCCAGGCTGGTTCCAGGTGGGCTGCCAGATCTCGACCGCCTCGTTTGTAATCGCGAATCCATTCAGACCTTTCTCTTCCCATGACCGCCGCTTCGCTTGCAGATAGACGCGCGAGACCGAAGCATATCTGAGGTTTCGGATGATCTCGCGCTTGTGTTCCGGAAAATTTCCCGGCATTTCGATGTCACGCAGGAGGGTAAACGGCACCGCGCATAAAACCCGATCGGCATTTATCGTCTGGCGGTTGCCTTTTTCCAGAAACGTCACGCGAGCCGACTTATCATCCTGGTCAATCTTCACGACCGGCGTGCTGTAACGGATCTTGTCGCCGAGCCGGCGTGCGACCGCTTTCGGTAAGTTGTCGTTACCGCCCTTCATTTTGCTGAAACGAGTGGGTCCTTTAAATTCAGAACCAAAATATTGGGCGAGACCGTCAGTGAAGCCATCGATCGGGACTTCGCGCTTTGATTGGCCGTCAACGACCAGCGATGAAAGGCGTGAAGGGTACATTGGCTCAAGGGCAACCTCGAATAATTTTGCGTACTTGAGCGTCAGGTCATGGTCGTCCGGAATTCTGGCGGCCCCGGCCTCCGCAAACAAGCCATCAGAGAATGGTTCGCGTATGGTGTGAACCCGTCCGCCCGGATACGTTCGCGCTTCGAGAATCGTCACCTCATGACCCTGCTGCGATAATTCGTAACCGGCACTCAGTCCGGCCATGCCGGCTCCGATGATCACGATTTTCTTCGGCGCAATAGAGGCAGTAACTATCGGTAGCCGTACGAGTGACGCGCTCAAAGCCAGCGCGCCCTGCTTGATGAACGTGCGTCGATTTATCGTCATGGCTTTAGAATTTTGCGGCGACGAGCGACTGTCGAGATGGTCGAACTATTGGGCGTAACGCGCAAGGCGGCCTGAAAGTTCCGCAGGGAATCTGAGCATCCATTAATGTGCACAAGACAACACGATCTCGTAGCCGGGAGCGCGGATGTCCCATCTTAGTACCCCGAGCGCCAGCGAGGGGATCAATCGCTCGAGACTAGCACGCTGAGTGAACGGACCCCTCGCTGGCCCTTAAGTGGATCGTATACAATCTGCGGCTTGCAAAATTCAGCCACTGGTGCTCTTAACGAATCGAAGCAACGCTGGCGAACTCTCATCTTACTCGCTGTCGCTGAACTGCTCGGCATGTCATTGTGGTTCAGCGGATCAGCCGTGGTTCCGGCGCTAACTAAAGAATGGCATTTGAGCGCGACGGCTGCCGGATGGTTGACGTTATCAGTCCAAATTGGATTTGTAGCGGGCACGCTCTTAAGCGCGTTGTTCAACCTGCCGGACATCATTAGTCCCCGACACCTTTTCACGCTGACGGCGATCTGTGGCGCAATTGTGAACGGGGTTTTCGGATGGTTTACACATGATCCATCGGCTGCGATCGTGTTGAGGTTTCTGACCGGCATGTTCCTCGCCGGAGTCTATCCGCCGGCGATGAAGATTCTGGCGACGTGGTTTCGACACGGGCGAGGGTTGGCCCTGGGAGTTCTGGTGGGCGCGCTCACACTCGGCAAGGCGACGCCGTATCTCGTAAACGGTATTGGCAGCGCGAACTGGCGATACAACATCCTTTTTGTTTCAGGACTCGCAGTCGCAGGCGGCCTAATGGTTCTGTTTTTTGTCGGCGATGGTCCACTTGCATTGCCGCGGGCGCCGTTTGATCTGAGACAGGCCGGCAGAGTATTTCGCAATCGCGGTGTGCGGCTCGCGAACCTCGGTTACTTTGGCCACATGTGGGAACTGTACGCGATGTGGACCTGGATTCCTTTCATGATTCGCGCCAGCCTCGCCCGGCATCAAAGCGATCCCGCGTTGGCCGAAGTTGCCTCGTTTCTAGTGATCGGATCAGGCGCAGCCGGCTGTGTGCTTGCGGGTTTAATCGCCGATCGTGTGGGCCGCACCGTAGTCACTTCGGCAGCGATGGCCATCAGTGGCAGTTGTTGTTTGATCACGGGAATGTTTTTTGGCGCAACTCCGATCGCGCTGCTGATCGTCGCTGTCATCTGGGGCGCCAGCGTCGTTGCCGACTCAGCACAGTTTTCAGCCTGCGTGACCGAGCTTGGTGACCCGCAGTACATCGGCACCGCCCTGACGATCCAAACCTGCCTCGGTTTTCTGCTGACCACGATTTCGATTGAATTGATTCCGCGAGTGGAAAGCCGCGTCGGCTGGCGCTATGCATTCATTGTTCTCGCGCCTGGACCATTGTTCGGCGTGATTTCGATGCTGCGATTACGCCGGTTACCGGAAGCGGAAAAAATTGCGCACGGCAGGAAGTAATTGACTCATCGGTTGATTGACTCATTGATTCATTAATTCGTGGACAAGCTTGCAATTCTTCAAATGAATCAATGAACCAATGAGTTAATGAATCAATTGCGCAGGGCCCTTCACTAACGATCGGGGCTTCTGACACCTTGGATCGATTTGCACCCGTCGCCATCTGAGCGTTTAATATACGAAAGAATGATCGGCGCGAAACTTGGGAATTACCGGATCCTCGAGAAGATTGGCGCCGGTGGGCAGGGGACGGTTTATAAAGCGACCGATACCAAACTCGGGCGCGCGGTAGTAGTCAAGGTCCTTCCGCCGGAACTGACTGTTAAAGAAGCCAACCTCAAACGTTTCGAGCGCGAAGCGCGACTGGCTTCCGCTCTCGATCACCCGAACATCTGCACCATTTTTGATCTCAACGAAGTCGACGGTGTCCACTTCATTGCCATGCAGTTCGTCGAAGGCAAGAACGTGCGCGAACTGGTCAACGGCCGGCCGCTCGATCTGGCGAGCGCGCTTTCGATTACCATCCAGGTAGCCGATGCGCTCGCGGCCGCCCATGAACGCGGCATCATTCACCGCGACATCAAGGCGGGCAACGTTATGGTCAATCCCGCAGGCCAGGTAAAGATTCTCGACTTTGGTTTGGCAAAACTGGTCGACGAGAGCGCTAGCCCCGGCGGCATCCATCACACCGACTTGACTGAAGTTGGCATTCCCTACGGCACGGCTACGTATGCCGCGCCTGAGCAGGCCCGCGGTGAGCGCGTCGATGCCCGCGCCGATATTTTTTCTACCGGCGTGCTGCTATATGAGTTGCTGACCGGTACCTGGCCGTTTCAGGGCAAGACCAGCGTCGATGTACGGCACGCGGTGCTGCATGAAGATCCGGTGCCGTTGAACGAAGCGCGGCCCGGCGGCGCGCCCTGGCAGTTGCAGGCGATCCTCGATCGGGCGCTGGCGAAGGAACCAAAGCAGCGATATCAGAAAGTCGGCGAGTTGCGCGACGACCTGCGCGCGGTGCTGCGCGAGATTGAAGCCGGCGGGCAAACATTTGAACCCATCACTCCGGTGGCGCCGCGGCACATGGCCGGGACGGGACGCATGGGCCGGGCAATGCGCTGGTTGCGCGGCATCACCGGCGAACGCAGTACTTCGCAACGCTCTTCAAGTTTTGATCAATCAGCCCACTCAACCCCGGCCACCAGCGTCAGCGATCGCGACCGAAAGAGCGTCGCAATTCTTCCCTTTAAGAACGTCAGTAACGATCCGCAATCAAGCTTTTATGAATTTTCGCTGGCCGATGCGGTGATCACCGAACTCGCGCGGGTGAGATCGCTGGTAGTCCGTCCTTCATCGGAAATCGTTAAGTACCAGGGCGTGCAGGTGGATCCGCGCCAGGCCGGACGGGAGATGAGCGTATCCGCCGTGTTGTCTGCAGGTTTTCTGCGCGCCGGCAATCGCATTCGCGTCACCGCACAGCTGGTCGACGTAGGTTCGGGCGACCTGCTCTGGACGGATCGCATCGATGCCGACGCGACCGACATCATTACTGTTCAGGACACGATCACACAGGAGATTTGCGACGGTCTGAGGCTTGAATTATCGGCCGACGAAAAAGATCGCCTGGATCAGAGACCAACGGCCAACGCTGAGGCTTATGAAGAATACCTGCGCGGCCGCGATTCTCTGGGCCGCTTCATTTATAAAACGATTGCGCGCAAGGACATTGACGAAGCAATTCAGCATTTCGAACGCGCGGCTTATCTCGATCCTTCGTTTGCCCTGGCCCACAGCGGCCTGGGCAAGGCGTATGCGAACCGCGTCATTAAGGGCACTGGTGAACCGGGAGACTATGACGCGGCCCAGGAGGCCTTCGATAAAGCTCTCGCTTTAGATCCGGATATTCTCGAAGCTCGCCGCCACATGGTTTTGATTTATCTTTCGCGTGGCGAGAAAGCGCGGGCCAGAGAAACTGCGGAAAGACTCGCGCGGGAGTCTCCCAATGATCCGGGCGTGCACTTTCAGCGCGGCGTAATCGCGCGCCTGGACGGCGAATATGAAAAGGCTTTGCGGTACTTCGAACGGATGGCGCGCTTGAGTCCGGCCGAGCGCGTGGTGGCGAGCTACAACCGGGCGCGTCTCTTCACCTACATGGAACAATATGATCAGGCCCTGGCTGAGCTCGATCAAGGAGCCGCCATCGAACCGGATCATCCGCTGATCAGGACTTTTCGCGCGCGCGCGCTTTATTACCGCGGAGACGTGGTCAAAGCCGCGGAAATTCTCGAGCAGGTTCTGGAGCAGCAGCCGCAGCTCGACGGCATTCGCCCGATTTATGCCACTTTTTTGAGTGCGCTGGGCTTCTCCGACGAGGCACGGGCGCAACTGACGGACGAAGTAAAAGAGACCGCCAATACGGATCACGACGCGGCCTACTGGCTGGCGTCAGCGTATGCCATGGAAGGCGAACGCGATGAAGCTTTGAAGTGGCTCCGTCGCGCGATTGAATTAGGCAACGAAAACCGCACCTGGTTCGAGCGCGATAAGAATTGGAATTCGCTGAGGAGCGACCCGGAGTACCAGCAGATTATTGAATCGATCAGCACGCCGGCGACTGAAGGGTAGTGTCAGAAGCCCGACCGTTAGGGAGGGCAACCTATCTAACTGCCCCCTCCCTGACGGTCGGGCTTCTGACACAATCCTATTCGTACCGCAGACACTCGATCGGATCCAGCCGCGCCGCTTTGCGCGCCGGCCAGACGCCAAAAATCAACCCGACGCTCACACTAACGGTAATTCCGGTAGTTACCGCCCACATGGGGATCGACGCGGGTAAGCTCGGGATCAAGAACATCACCAACTTACTAATTGCTATCGCCAGGATTACTCCCAACATGCCGCCGAGAAAGGTAAGTGTCATCGCTTCGAACAGAAATTGATTGGTGATATCGCGCCGGCGCGCCCCCAGGGCTTTGCGAATGCCAATCTCCTGCGTCCGCTCAGTCACACTTACCAGCATAATATTCATAACGCCAATGCCACCGACCAGCAGGCCGAGACTGGAAATCGCGATCGCCACCAATCCAATCATCGCAAAGATGTTGTCGAACTGCTTGACGAAATTGTCGGCAGTTTTGATGTCGAAGTTGTCAGGGTCTCCGAACTTCACATTGCGGCGCCGGCGCAGTACGTCTTCGGCTTGGGTCAGCGCCTCATTCAATTGACCTGAACGCGCCCGCATCACGAATAAATTCCAGCCGCGCGCCGGGGCAACTTTCTGCGACGTGCGAAACGGAATATAGACGGCGTTGTCTTCTTCATTTTCTCCAAAGAAACCATTCTTCCGCTTCTCGAGCACACCAATGATCTCGAAGTCATAGCCGCCCATGCGCACCTGCGTGCCTGCAATGTTATCTTGCTGCCCAGGGAACAACGCGTCCGCGGCGTTGACCCCGATGACCACAACGTTGCGGCGCTGGTCGTTGTCGGCATCGGTGATAAAGCGGCCCTCTCGAATCGTAATGTTGGAAATGTCGGCGTAGTTGGCGGTCACACCCGACGTATTTCCCCAGCGATAGTTCCGTCCCTGATAGGTAATATTGTCGTCGAAAGGTCCGCCGCTGTAGCCGACATTAGGCGCCACGATGGCCAGGTCTTCGACTGAGCTCGCGTACTGTTTGATGGCTGCGGCGTCGGCGACGGTCAGCGGTTTGCGCAGCCGCTCGGCACGGTCTGTCGAAGTGCGAGGCCCCGTGGTCAGGTGAAAAGCATAGATATTGTTCGTGCCGTATTCTTCAATAATCGAGATGATGCTTTGACGCATCCCGGTGAGAATCGACGCCACCACAATCGCCGCCATCACTCCGATGACGATGCCGAGCACGGTGAGAAAGCTGCGAAACTTGTTCGAGCGCACGTTGTCGAGCGCCATGCGAAGCGTTTCGCGCGGGAAGATGTTGGGTAAACGAAGTCTCACGGTCTTTTGTATTTGGACTGGAGCGCAAGCGTCGCGCTTGCAATGGGCCGCGCAGCGGCGACTCAAAAAAGAGGCGAGACGCTTGCGCTCCAGTCTTTACGTCGTCTTCGTCAAGGCTATGATTGGATTCAACCGCGCCGCCTTAAAGGCCGGGTAAATGCCCGCAATCATTCCAATCACACTTGAAACAATCAACGCCAGCAGGATATAGCCGATTGTGATCGTCATTGTGATTCCTGCCAGGGCCGTAATTAACGTGGTTACACCCCACGCCGCCAACAGGCCAATAACGCCGCCAAAGGCGCACAACATTCCGGATTCGATCAAAAACTGCAGCAGCACCTGGCGCCGGGTCGCACCTACTGCTTTCCGCAAACCGATCTCAAACGTCCGCTCGGTGACGCTGACGAGCATGATGTTCATCACGACGATGCCGCCGACCACCAAAGTAATCAGGGTAATCGGCACCACCACCGCGGCAATCGTTCCCGTGAATTGATCGATCTGGTTATTCAGTGTCTCCACATCGACAAGGCCGAAATCGTCCTCTTCATTTCCTTTCAAACGATGCTTGTTGCGCATCGTCATGCGCGCGTCCTCGATCGCTGGCTGAAAGTTTTCGCGTGTTTCCGCCTTGCCGTGTATCTGCAACCCGTTACGTCCGAACATCTGCAAGTGGGTAGTCGCGGGAATATAGATGTGCCGATCGAGTGAATCGCCAAAAAACGATCCGCGGCTTTCTTCCACCCCGATAACCTGCATCGGAATGCCGCGCACTTTCAAGACTCCGCCAATGGCGCTGCCGTTGGGGAAAAATTTGTCTTTGATTTCGCTGCCCAGCACACAGACATAAGCCGATCGCAGCACCTCATCAGGAGAAATAAAACGACCGTCAGCGACAACCTTGTCTTCAATGTCCTGCATATTCGAAGTGACACCGAAAACAATGGCGCCGGGAAACTCAATGCCATCCTGTTTCAAGTCGACCTGACTGCCAACCTCCACCCCGACTTCGGCGCAGGTCGTGCAGTGGTCGCGCATCCATTCATAATCGTCCCAGTTCAGCCGTTTGTTACGGCGGTTGCGGCGCTCGAAATCTTCATCGGACATGCGGCCCTGAAAGGCCATACGGGCGATCATGAAATGGTTCGCGCCCAGAAGTTTCGCGACTTTGTCAGTAACGTAGGTATTTAATCCACTGACTGACGCGCCCACCACAACCACCGCCGCCACGCCGATAATGATCCCAATCAGAGTGAGAAAGGCGCGCAGTTTGTGCGCCAGGATTGATTGCAGCGCGATTCGCGCTGCGTCGGCATAAAATGAGACGAGATAACGCATGACAGGCGGCCAGAATTCAGTACGAGCACTCGCGCGGAAAAGTTTGCGCCAGAATCCGCGATAAAATAGTCCCTGGATGAAGACGCTGGAGAAGCGTGATTCATTAACGGCGGAGTGAGGACCTGTCGGTAATCAGTTGCAAATCCCGAAATTTGGTTCGTGATCCAAGTTGGCGGACTCATTCAGCTGGTTCATAAACTTCCGAACCACGAAATCACACGAAAGAAGGACTTCGGTTCGTGTGTGTTTCGTGGTTCGAATTTCTGTCGTATGGTGGTCTGGCACCCGAAACCACGAATCACACGAAACGAGCACTTTGTTCGCGGTGTTCGTGGTTTCGCAACGAGCGCGACGTCCGCCATTGAACGGACTATAGATTAAGGTTCGGGTTCCGGCGGCTTCGCGGTGCGCGTTCGACGAACCATTCCGGGTTTATCAGGCGGCCCAAACCTAAACGTGTCGCCTGAATCCTGCTGGATCTTGTAATCAGTGGGCACTTCGAACAACGAACTGTCAGGCTCAGACCGGTTGATGTTCGTTAGCCGGTAAACGACTTCGCCTGAGCGCGGATCGAAGACGCGGCTCATTACTACGGTTTGCAGTTGCGGCGAATACCAGGCTTCGTGAACAATTTCAATCGCGCGTTCATTGCCGATCTTTCCGGCCGGAATCGTGATCGTGGAGCGCGAGCCTTGCGCCTCTACGCCCTCAATGGTCTGTGTTCCCAAAGACTCGTTACGGGGAAGAATCGGAGAGCTATCCGGCGTTAGTTTCACTTCCCCCGGTCCCACGCGGAAGAAAAAGTTCTGGGACGGCGCCGATGCAGTGTCGCGCGCGAGAGCCTTCTCGCCGGTGGTTCCAGATCCCGCGCCCGCTTGCTCGAGTGCCATTGCCAACCGAAGGACACGATTCCTCGCAGCCGTGCGCGTTGCCGGATCAAGGTCATAGGCATCGCCCGTGGCCGGGTCGTTAATGGTAATTCTCTCCGGCTGGGCGCCGGCGCTCGCACCGGCGGCAAATAACTCTCGCCTCGTGCGACCCTTGCTGTCGCGGTAGACGACAAGACTATTTTCGCTCGTTATGCGATTGCCGTCGCTCAAGGTCTGCGTGGTTTGAGTAACGGCCTGCGCCGAGTAAGGTGCGCCTTTGACTAATTTCTCGAAGCTGAATTCAGCCTGGTGGAAAATAGTGGGGGCGCCCCCAGCCGGTGACGAGTCCGGCCCGACAACAAAAACCATATCAGACTTTTTCACTGTTCCCTCATCATTGGGCCGCTCCTTCTCTTGCCCAAACGCTGCAACACCGCAGCACAACAGCAGAAGCGCCGCCGGCAAATGGAATAATTCGAACGATGTCCTCTTCATGATTTCTTTTCCTTTCTTGGTTTCCTGGCCTCACCCTGTGGCGCCGGTGATTGTTTAGGGTTTGTTACACCGGCCGAGGCCATTTCCTGAACGAACCGGATCGCCTGAGGCAGGTTATCAATGCCGAGGATGACGTCGGCTTTTACCGGCTCGTTCGCGCGATCCATATTCACGGGCAAGCCG
>AP72_2010_repI_A001DRAFT_1000143_pt1 | contig 15071 bp, 11 predicted proteins | sample AmaPasrepliIA001_FD_9535 | JGI IMG/M metagenome (IMG submission 9535)
CCCGCTACTCTCGGGTGTTTATGGCGGGGAATCGGCAAACCTGAGCGTGCGGGCCGTGCTGCCAAGGTTTGCTGAAATGGAGCAGACTCACGGGAGCCTGGGGCGGGCAATGCTCGCGGCCCGAAAAAAGATGGCGTCCAGCCCTAATAAAATCCCGCCTCCGCTTTTCACCTCGCTGAAGAATGGCATGCAGCACTTAGCCGAGACGCTGGTTTCGGGACTCCATTCAGCATCCCTCATTACAAATGCAACCGTGAAGGCGGTCGTGCCTGAATCTGGACGGTGGCGGGTATTTGTTGATGATCGATCGGAACTCTTCGATAAGCTGATTGTGGCGCTTCCAGGTCTTGCAGCTGCGCAAGTGCTTCGCGATGCGAGTTCGGAGTTAGCTTCAGAACTTGCCGGAATCCAGTACAGTTCTTCGATCACTGTTGGAATTGCGTACGGGAACGAAGTACGACGAGCTCTTCCTCCAGGATTCGGATTTCTGGTACCGCGAAGTGAGGGCAAGAAACTACTCGCCGCTACTTTTGTGCACAACAAGTTTCCATATCGCGCCCCCGCGGATATTGCATTGCTCCGTTGCTTCTTTGCCGGAAGTGTTGCCGAGGAAGTCTGGGCGCTATCCAACGAGCAATTGATCGCAACCGTTCGCAACGAACTGCAGCAGATCGTTGGCGTACGGGCAGAACCGCGCTTTGCACGTGTTTATCGATGGAAATCTGCCATGGCTCAATACGGCGTCGGACATCTCGAGCGACTTCAAAGGATCGATGCTTTGCGGCAGCAGATTTCCGGGCTAGCGCTGGCAGGTAACGGATTCAGAGGAATTGGTGTTCCCGATTGCGTGAGGTCGGGGCGCGATGCAGTAAAGCTGCTGCTTGCCTAGGCCGGAACTGACTTCTCCTTCGCCAGTTCTCGCCTCAAGCGCGCCAGAACCAGCCGAATTTCATCGTATCCAATCTCGGGTGGCAATACATCCTTGATCGCCTTGAGCCGATCCACATTCGCAACGCCGGCACGTAAACAGGCTGCCTCGATCACAGACTCCCGGTTGCGATCGATCCATTTCGACTGGAATTCAATATCTCCGCGTTCGACCAGCACCGCTACGGAATTCACAATCGTGCTCAACTGGCGTCCACGGATTTGCGCGATTTCTTCGAGTGTTTTGCCCTCATTAAGCAATTGAAGAGTTTCGACAGCTGGCGCAGTTTTTTTCTGCGGAAGAGCTGACGCCCGGGCACCCTCCGCGTATCTTCGAAGGACCGCCAGGATCTCTTCTCCGTACCTGGCGGCCTTCTGTTCTCCAATACCAGTCACCGTTTTCAACTTGGCAATTGACGTCGGGCGAAGCCGGCAAATTTCCTCCAGAGTTGTGTCATGTAGCACAGCATAAGCGGGTAAGCCCTGCTCATTGGCGATGCCGCGGCGCCATTCCCGGAGGTAATCCCGTAACTCCACGTCCAGTTCGAGGTGTGCAGTTGACTTGTGTGCAGAAGCTGCAAAAGCTCGCTTCACCGAAGTTCGACTCGCCGCGATCGTCAGCCAGTCTGGCGTCATTCCGCAAACGTCGCAGGCATCACAAGAATCCCACTTTGGGGTTTCCCCGAAGTGCGTGCAAATCAGCCGATGCCTGCATCGCCGGGATTCCGCAAACTCACGAATGATGTGATACCTCTGCCAAGCTCGACCACGTTCGAGCGGATCAGAAATCTGATTGGCGAAGAAGCCAAGCAGGCCCGCATCCGCTTTACGCCACAATAGGACGCAGTCGGCTGGATTTCCATCACGCCCGGCGCGTCCGGCCTCTTGATAGAACTGCTCCACCGACTTGGGCAGCGCCAGGTGAATCACAGCTCGAACGGACGCCTTATTGATCCCGAGACCGAAGGCAATCGTTCCGACGAGCACTCGCACCTCGTCAGACATCCAGCGCTCTTGATTCTTGCGCCGCTCCTCCGCTGGCATCTTGGCATGGTATGGAACTGCGTCAATGCCTTCGCCCGCGAGGAAATCAACTGTTTCCTCAACTCGACTAATCGTCGGGGAGTAGACGATGACGTTTCCTTCCTGGTAGTGGCGCAACGCCCTTACGAGTAGTGAATTCTGTTCTGCGCTCGAGCACTCCCGGACCAGATATCGCAGGTTCGGACGGTGAAAGCTGGCAATATACTTGTCCGGGTTGCGTAACGCGAGTTGGGCAAGGATGTCATGGCGTACTTGCCGGGTGGCGCTCGCGGTAAATGCTGCGATCGGGCGGTCGGGAAAAGCCTGGCGCAAACGGCTTAACTGACGGTATTCGGGGCGGAATTCATGGCCCCACTCCGAGATGCAGTGTGCTTCATCAATCGCAAAGAATGCTACGGGAACGCTACGCAACCATGTCTGCGTGTCACCCCTTTGCAGCCGCTCCGGAGAAAGGTAGAGTAGTCGGAACTTTCCGGAACGAGCCTGTCGCATCACGCGGCTCTGTTCCTCATTGCTCAAGGTGCTGTTGAGCACTGCGGCCGGTATACCCATCTGCGCCAACTGTGCCGCCTGATCCTGCATGAGGGCGATCAATGGCGAGATGACCACTGCCGTTTTTTCGGAGATCAGTGCCGGGAGTTGATAACAGAGGGACTTGCCTCCTCCCGTTGGCATAACAACGCAGGTATCGTGGCCGGCGATCAGGCTTCGGACGATCTTTTCTTGCAGAGGCCGGAACGTGCCGTAACCCCAGTAGCGACGTAGAGGAACGAGCAGGTCCACTTCTGGAGTCATGAAATCAGTATAGGGTGCGCCTTAGCCGGGAGCGTGGACTCTATTAATCTCCAGCACTCCGGTTTCCAAAAAAGGAAACGGCGCCAGTACTTCCTGCGGCATGGCATTCTCACTTGGATTGAACTGCTGCTGGAGTAGCAGTTGCAGGGTAAATCCGGTCGAAAANGAGCCATACCAACAGAATCACTATGAAACAAAACACACTGCCTTCCGGTCCGACTGATCCTCCGGTAAGCCAGCGCGGACCTTGCAGGCTCGAACTCAATAGATGTCCAGGCTCCACCATGCCACTATCAGGAACCGAATAGAAGAAAGTTTCACCCCAGTCCCACGACGCATGGAATCCGATAGCGAACCACAGACTTCCGGTGCGCCGCAAGGTGAAGCAGAAGAACAGTCCGACAAGTCCGGCAAGCAGCATGCCGGTCCAGTTTTCTCCCGTATTGCCACGATGGATCAGCCCGAATGTGCAAGCCAGCAACACAGCCGCGGGCCAGAATCCGATGCCCCGCGCTAGCGTGAATTGCGAATAGCCTCGGAAGAGGAAATCTTCGAAGAGCCCTACAAACAGGAAATAGATTCCCCAGAATGCTGCGAAACGGACGATATGCATCCCGTGTAGAACGACGTGCCCGGGAGAGAACCCGCGCCCTTCGTAGATCGCAAACATCACCAGGCTGATCGACAGAAAACCCCATACCATTCCGATCCAGAAACGCAGGCCCAGCGTCTGTCTCAGCGGCAAGCCGTACTCATGCCACCGACGACCTTCAATTCGGGCAAGAACAGTGGCTGGGATTGCCGCAACCAGAAAATTCAGCACCTCCTCCAACATTCTCGACCAGAGGCCGCTGTGTCCCAAGTCTCGGGCCCAGGCGAGTTTAACCGCGACGTTCTGCAGTAGTAGAAAGGCGATAACGTAAAAAGCAAAACCCCATCCAGGCCGAAGTCCATCCGATCCGAAAAAGAGCGTACGAACATACGAGGGCCCGTTCGCGACCGCAAACTCCGGGTGGTGCCGGGGCATCGAATTGGGCTCGACGTCCTCCGCTTCCCTTTCAAGCTCGCTCATAGTCGGACACTTTTCGCAGCTGCCTTCGACATGGTAAAACACTCGGCTTGGCCCTATGCGCCCATATTTCACGCGCGAACGCTTTGGACGTCCCCAGTTTCTCGCCGGTTCTCTTCTGGTTGTATTCCTGGCGCAAGCCTTATGGCTGGTCCGCGCCCAACTCGATTCGCCACAGAGCATGGAGAGTGCAGAAGCAATTCGTATCGGTGAGGGTTTGAAACAGTGGCGACACCAGGGAATCGCGGGCGCCCCGTTGACAGATCCGGCAGACAACCCTGCTGTCCAGCTATTTCGAAGCGACGAAAACGGTTTTGATACCGAGCACTCGCCGCTTTTACCGCTGGTTACGGCCGGTCCGCTGCTGGCCTGGCCGCATGATCTGAGTGTCGAATCGGCACCATTTTGGCGTTGGCTCGCAAGATTGCCATTTCTGGCTGGCGGGGTGTTTTTGGGGGCATCGCTCTGGTACGTTGCACGGCGACTCTGTGGAAACACCGGCGGATTTATCGCCCTTACACTCTACTGTTTCTCCCCTTCGTTCATACAAGCAAGCGCCGCCTGGCATACTGAGCCTGAAATTCTTGCGGCGTGGGGCGCATTCGGCACAGTTTTCACTGCCATCGCGGTGGCGCATACACTTTACGCACCGCGGGAGGTTGTATTGTGGAACTGGCGACGAATTCTCCTCCTCGGTATCTCACTCGCAATTGCAGTTGGATCTCAATTTTCACTGGTCATTGTCGTTCCGATGGCACTTTGCTTTTTGCTCTATGTAGCGCCGGTGCGCCGACGAGCTGCGTTTGTAATCTGGCTCGCAGCATCGATCATCGGACTTCTTTTGTTTGTGGGATTCTATTTCTTCCAGTTTCACACGTTCAGAGAAAGCATACGGCACGCGGTATTTTGGGGATTCTCGCTGCGGGGATTCGCGGTGCCCCGAGTTTATGTTGAAATTGCGCGACAAATCGTGCGCGGGTTCTCAGTATTCGCACTTGTCTTGCCAATTGTACTCGTAACGTATTGCGTGTGGCCGCGAACACGCTACTTTGGCAACACAGCACCGCTTATGGTCGGTGGTCTCTTTATTGTTTTTACTTTCGGGCATCCGCACACAGCCGGAGCGGGGTTCCTGCTAGCTGCCATTCCCTTTTTATTTATCTTTGTGTCGGGAGTACTCGCGGATTTATTAGAAACTGAGTATCGCGCTATCGTCTTGGCCTGTGTGGTAATGCTGCTGATCATCTACGCTGGAGGCACTCTCTTTGCGCTGGCCAAGGCATCCCAAAGCTGATGGACATCAGCTAGGGATCACGGCTCGATTCTCCGCCAAACGCTCGCCCAAAAAATCCAGATACTCCTGCATTCCTTCGCCCGTTTTCGCCGACAGCCGGAAAATTTGCATTCCTGGGCGCACTGATTCAACACTCTGACGCGCCGCCTGCCAGTCGAACTCCACAGCCGCAGCCAGCTCATTTTTGGTGATCACTGCCACGTCGGCACTGTTGAAGATCGTAGGGTATTTGAGGGGCTTGTCCTCGCCCTCGGTCACCGACATCAGCACGAGACGGAGATTTTCTCCAAGATCATAAGACGAAGGACAAACCAGATTCCCAACGTTTTCTATAAAAAGAAAATCAAAATTCTGAAGATCCCATCCCTGCAGGGCCGATTCCACCATTGCAGCTTCAAGATGGCAAAGCGTTCCCGTCGTGATTTGCTTGACCGGTGCATGGCTACGAGCCAACCGCTTGGCATCATTCTCGGTCGCCAGGTCTCCGACAAGCGCGGCAACTCGATAGCGGGGCTGCAACAGAGTCAGGGTCTTCTCCAGAAAAGTTGTCTTCCCCGAGCCGGGACTCGAGACGAGGCTCACGACAAATACTCCTGCGGTACGAAACTGCTCGCGAAGCCCGCGCGCTATGATGTCGTTCTGCTTTAAAACATTTCTGCGGAGTTCGACCAGGCGTGGCTCGCTCATTCCTCCACCTCCAGCGCGAATACTTCCAATTCCTTGCCTTGAACTACTTCACCGGCAGGTGTCCCGCAATCGGAGCAGGTGAACGATTGCATTGAAGCTAGCACCCGGTTCTGTTTGCAGTGTCGGCAGAAGACAGTCACAGGCACTTCCTCAATGATCAGCCGCGATCCTGCAAGTGGGGTATCCTGACATGCTACCTCGTACGAAAATAGCAATGCATCTTTCACCACACCTGACAGCGCTCCCAACCGGAGATGAACAGCATTCACATTCACGCCACGCTGTTTTGCTTCGTCAGTGGCGGCTTCAACAATGCTCATGGCTATTGAGAGTTCGTGCATCGGTTGTGATTGTTACCGAACCAACTGACGGGATTTCCCGCTAGATGGGACAACAATTCAGTGTAGCGCTTCTGCAAGCTGATCGCCGCGTGGAAGGTCGATCAGTGCCCAAAATGAATCACAAGCTTTTGTGAGACGTAGGATTCCGCGTCGGAATCGGGCATTCGTATTTCCAGAATTCCCGACTTAGAGAGGTTTCCACCTTCTATGCTCGAGATCTGGCCAGGATTCCAAACGCCGAGCTGATACCGAAAACCTGAGCGGGCCGATACTTCGAGGGTCAACTGCGTCTTCGCGCCGTTCCAGGATTCCGATAGGATACGTAATCCCCGACTGGCACTACCGAGCGGCGGCAGGTCATTTGATACGACCAGCCCAAATTCATTCCTTAATCGGATGACAAGATTATTGGGCCCGCCGTAAACCGGAAACTTCACCGTAATGTGCTGATCATTGTGATTGGGTGTGGCCTTGAACGGCACCGATCGGCCATTTAATTCGACATTTACCACCTCAGCACGCAAGCTGACCGCTGGCGAGAACTCAACCCAACAATCTCCAGTGCCGGTGCGCGAGGTTTCGAGCACGATGCTGTCACCCGTTCTTCGATAACGAAACCCAAGAGCGGTGGCCCCAATTCGGACGTTGTGAATTGCGAAAGAAGCCCAGTCGGCGGGTACATGTGGAGCGAGAGTGACTTGCTTCTTTTCCGCATTGGCCTCAAGTCCGAACATTCCTTTGAGGATGGGGCTGATTACCATCGCGGAGGACCAGATCTGATGTGGAGAACTCGTCGCAAAAGATTGGTAATAATCGCCGGACAGCACCTCAGTGAAGTGCCCGAGGGCGCCGTCAACTCCAAGCAAGGCATTCGCCCTCAAATTGGCGTAGGCAGGAAACACTCGGTGATATCTGTATTCCGCAACAGACGCCCACCCGGTGAAGAGCGGCCAGACTGCACCGAAGTGATATCCGGAGCCGTCATACAACTTCGACTGCTTCGAGATAATGCGCATCCCCCAATCGGTCTGATGATCCTCTGAACTTAATTTCGCAATCGTCGAGTCGGCGTTGCTGTCATTCGCCAGACCGAACCACATGGGAACAGTCGTTAGCACACTGACTTCATCATTGCGTTGATTGTTTGGGTTTAGCGCAAACGCGTAGCTTTTGGCTTCAGGCGACCAGAATGCACTGTCCAACGCCGTATTGCTCTTCTCAAAATCGCTTTCAAGTTGCTTGCTGAGATCCTCTTTTCCTACGAGTCGGGCTAGATTCGCCAGTGCCCGCAGTGCTTCCACGCCGAGTCCCGCCTGATAGTACTCGCTCTTGACCGGGAGAAGCGGTCCGCCTTCCACCCAACCGTGGCCAATCCGGAAATTTTGCGCAAATCCGTTCTCATCAAAGGTCGAGCGCAGAAATTGATAAGCGCGCCAAAGGTTGTCCCACCTCTCACGGACAAACGTGACGTCTCCGCTCTGCACCGCATAGTCGTTCATCGCGATGATGAACAGGGGAGTTGCATCAGCCGATGCCCAAGGATAAGGAAAATCTTTGAACCAAGAGACCAAGCTGGCACTCTGCGAAATTTCGTGAGGTACCTTGCCATCTTCGCGTTGGAACTTCCTGATGAAATCGAGTGCTTCTCGCGCAGTTGCGTAGTCACCTTCGGCATTGAGAGCAAAAGAAGTCCATTCGGAATCCCGCCCAAAGAACCAGGCGAACCCGGGACGTTGACTAACGCCTGAAGTCCGATAGCCAGCGACAAGCCCGGTACCGAGGTATGGATTCGTGACCACTCCCTGAACGGTGCTGATACGTGCCCAGTCGTACGCTTGCCGAAGCATTGCGTCCGGCAGTTCCAGGCTGACCGTTTTGTCGAGATACGCGCGGTAGTACTCAGAAGACTGGCGGACGGAATCGCCGTGGCTTGAGAGCAGGTGTTCGTAATTCTTGGCAGCATCGGCAGGACCAGCAACAGACGCCGCTATGATTACAACCTTCGTGTCCTTACCTCGCGGCGACACTCCCAGTCGCATTGAGTTTTCCTGCGAGGAAGAGTAATTCGTCTCATAGGCTACGTGCGCGCCCTCGGCGGTCGGCGATCCAACAAACGCTGCGAACTTGCGTGATTCCTCACCGAGGAAAAAAGCACGTTCTTTCGCGTCCCATGTAGGGTATGTTCCTCCGAGACCCGCGGGCCATTCCAATTGAAAATCCGGTGTGAATACAACCTCAATCTCCAGTGGCTGCTCAGTTTCGACATCCAGCGAAATGACGGCGCCGGGCTCGTTCACTGGCACACAAAGCGATTCTCGGACCCGAAACGAATCGCCTGCATAGAGAACCGACGCCGATTCCGGTCGCACGGTGAGAGTTCGCGCGAGTGTCTCAGCCGGCAATGCGCGATCGCCGATATGAAAAATCAGATGAAACTCGCGGAAGATCTTGACGGGGTAAACCCATGCCTCAAATCGCCCAGTTTCGTTCCCGAATAATCCGGCGCGAGTCCCGACTACGGGCAGGAATTCCCACGAACGAATGGTACGAGTCAATTCCAGGCTCTGACCGGAAGACTTGACCGGAGCCTGCCCGACGGATGGGACATATATCGCCACAAGGCAAACAATTGGCAGAAAGAACAAACGGGAGTACGGAGCGAAACGGGATTTCATTGCTGCCTTTTATTGCATGGGAACTGATTCGGTCCAAGCTTGCAAGATCGCGGTTCCCTTGCATATAAGATGGAAGGGGCGAATTTTAGCACGAGCCGACGAACCGAGTATCGACCTCTTGTCTTCCTCACGCCGCGACTTTCTTCATTCACTCAGACGTTCGGCGCTCGTGCTATCTCTGGAAAATGTGCTTGCCATGGCGCTGCCCACGTGGCTGAGAGCAAGTCCTCGTCTACAACAAAAAACTTCGGCACCGACAGCAAGCAGCGACATCGGAGTGAGTTTTCTCAATGTCGCTCGCGAATCCGGGCTGAACGCGAAAACCATTTTCGGCGGTGAGCACAAGAACAAATACCTGCTTGAGACAACCGGGTGCGGAGTCGCGTTCTACGACTATGACAACGACGGCTGGCTCGACATTTTTCTGGTCAACGGAACTCGTCTGGAAGGATTTCCATCCGGCAGCGAACCCACGTCGCACCTCTTCCGCAACAATCGGGACGGAACTTTCACTGACGTCACTCTGAAGGCTGGGGTCGCGCACACTGGTTGGGGGCAGGGCTGCTGCGTCGGCGACTATGACAATGACGGCTGGGACGATCTGTTCGTTACCTATTTCGGCAAGAATGTTCTTTACCACAATAACGGCGACGGAACCTTCACCGACGTCAGCCAGAAGGCGGGTGTGGCGGGCAATGGGAAGCGCTGGAATACGGGTTGCGCCTTCGTGGACTACGATCGCGATGGAAAGCTGGACCTGTTCGTGGCCAACTACATTGACATGGATTTGGCGACTGCTCCCGTGCCAGAGTCGGGTCCTTGCCTTTACAAGAGCGTGATGGTGGCCTGTGGTCCTCCGGGTCTGCAAGGCGGCAAAAACATCCTCTATCACAACAATGGCGACGGCACTTTTACTGATGTTTCCGAGGCCGCAGGAATTCTCAACGCAAATGGGACGTACGGACTTGGCGTCCTCACAGCCGATTTCGATAACGACGGCTGGCCCGACATTTATGTCGCAGATGACTCCACCGCCAGCGCGCTCTATCACAACAAGAAGAACGGGAAATTTGAGGACATCGCGATAGAAGCAGGGTGCGCGCTGAGTCCCGATGGCAAGCCGCAAGCTGGCATGGGCGTTTCTGCCGCAGACTATGACATGGATGGCAATCTCGACATTGTCAAAACCAATTTCGCAGGCGACACCCCGTCGCTCTACCACAATCAAGGCGGCGCGACTTTCGAGGATGCGACCTTCACCGCAGGACTCGGAGCGCACACACAATATCTAGGATGGGGCTGCGGATTCTTCGACATGGATAACGACGGCTGGCCCGACATTCTGATTTGCAACGGACACGTGTATCCCGAGGTCGAACAACTCAAAACCGAGGCGGGATACGCGCAACGAAAGCTGGTCTATCAGAACTTGCGGAACGGGCATTTCGCCGACATCTCAACTCAGGTTGGGCCGGGAATCTCCGAACCGAGCACGTCCCGGGGCGCCGCGTTCGGTGATTTCGATAATGATGGGGATGTCGATATCGTAGTCAACACTGTGAATGACTTTCCTCAGCTGCTCCGCTGTGATTCAAGACTCGGCAACAACTGGATTAAGGTTCGCACGATCGGCACGAAGTCCAACCGCAGTGGCATCGGCGCGCGCCTAACATGCGTGAGTAAGATTCCGGGTGAATCAAAACCGCATCAACAGATCGACGAGGTTCGCAGCGGGGGAGGTTATTTTTCACAGAACGATCTCCGCGTGCACTTCGGCTTAGGCAAGGCTGAAAAGGTCGATTCACTCGAAATTCGGTGGCCGAGTGGCCAAGTCGACACTTTAAAAGACATCAAAGCGAACCAACTGATCTATGTGAAAGAAGGCGAAGGGATTTTCCGAACAATGACCTTTACGGCGAACTCAAAGAACACCAAATAAGTGCTTACTGCGGCTTCGTTGGTTCGATAGCTTCACCCGTTCCCTCAGTGAAGGTTCCAATTTTATCAACGGACACATTTGTGAACCGCTCGGTGAGCCCGCTCAGCCATCGAATCTCCACCCAATCAACCTTGTCCGCCTTGCCTAATCCGAAGTGCACGCGCATGTCATTGTTTGAGATGTAACTTGATCCGCTGCGCACTTCATCGACAAGAATGCGGTTCGCGCTTTTCACGCGAATCCGCGCCCCAATGCCATCTCGGTTTGATTTTGTTCCGACGAGATGGATTCCAATCCAGTGGTTATTATTCTTTACTTGATTCACCAGAAGTCCGGGTGCCGCATTCATGTTGCTAATCACGGCCGAAATTCTGCCGTCGTTCCACAGATCACCAACCGCCAGGCCGCGGGAAGACGCAGCTGTCGTAACCGCAACCCCTGCTGAGGCGGAGATATCACTGAAGGTCCCGTCACCGTTGTTGTGAAAAAGAATTCGAGGTTCTTTGTAGCTGCTGCCCAGATGTTGGCTGTCCACTTCGGGGTAGACGTGACCGTTCACCAACAGAAGATCCGGCCACCCGTCGTTGTCAACCTCGAGAAACATCGTTCCCCAACCGAGATACTGCGTATAGAGTCCTAATCCTGCGGCTGATGTCGCGTCGGTGAACGATGCATCTCCATTGTTCCTGTACAGTGTAGAAGTGTCGTCCGAGAAATTTGTTTTGAAAATATCTAAGTGACCGTCACCGTTGTAGTCCCCGATCGTTGATCCCATGCCTGCCTGTTCGCGTCCGTCTTCGTTGAAGGCGGCACCTGCCGTAACGGCTACGTCCGTGAACGTTCCGTCATGACTATTGCGATACAGAATCGCGGGGGTACTATCACAAGCGACAAAGATATCGGGCCATCCATCTTCATCGAAGTCCAATGTCGACACACTGAATGCGTAATGTCCGTCCGTTCGGTCGATACGCGCTTTCGAAGTGACGTCCTCAAATGTCCCGTCTCCGCGATTGTGATAGAGAATGTTTTTTGACCCGGCGAGTCCACGGGGACCGCACATTACCGGGACTCCCTTCCAGATGCAAGTCGGTCGCTCACCCGGTGATGGCGCGGTCGCTAAATCGAAGTCCACATAATTGGCGACCATCAGATCGAGTTTGCCGTCACGATCGTAGTCGACAAAGGCGCAACCGGTGCCCCAACGCTTGCCCGATCCGGCTACCCCAGACTTCTCTCCGACTTCGGTAAACACTCCGTGATCGTTGTGGTAGAGGCGGTTCTTGCCATAATAGGTGACGTACACATCTTCCCAGCCGTCGTTGTCGTAATCTCCGACACAGACTCCCTGTCCCCAACCGGTCGCCGTCAATCCCGATTTTGCGGTTACATCCGTAAATGTGCCCTCGTGATTATTGTGATACAGGCGGCTTGTTGGTCCCTTGCCGGGCGGAAAGCCCTCTAGTTTCGTACCGTTGACCAAAAGGATGTCAGGCCATCCATCGTTGTCGTAGTCGAAAATCGCAACGCCATTGCCCGTGGTTTCGATGATGTACTTCTTGGTATCAATGCCGCCAAATACGTTCTGCGCGGTCAGTCCAGCCTTTTCAGAGATGTCTATAAAATTCGCGACCGGCGCAGGAGTGGGAGGCTTGGTCTGTTGCCCCATGATTGAAGCTGTCAAAGCGCAGCAAACCGAGATGAGTACAGGAATGAAGCGAGGCGAAAATCGCATTGGTAAAACGATGTTAGGGTGCGTCGACGCAGAGGGTCAAGCCACGGTCACCGCTTCTCGATGGGTGCTTCCACGACCCCAATGTATTTATCTGCTCCACCGTAATAGAACAGGTATCGATTCTGATCCTTGATCATGCCTTCTACGAATACAACGTTCGGAACCTTACCGGCCTTTTCCCACTCCTTTTCAGGCGAGAAGAGAGGCGCGGAACTCCTCCAAATGAGTTTAGCCGGGTCTTTGCGATCGAAGATGGCAACACCTGTCCGATAGACCAAGTTGTCATCAGCACCGTTGTAGACCAGTACGATTCCGTCTGAGGTCAAAATCGGAGATGGCCCCGGCTCGGCAACTCGCGAGTCAAATTGTCCCGGCCTCACCGGAAGAACAGGCGTTGCAGTCGCTTCCGTCCAATGCAAAAGATCCGGCGATGACGCCAGCCCGCCTTGATCCTTGCCGTCGGCACTCGTTCCCAGGAAATACATCCAGAACTTACCATTGATCTTCGCTGGCATGATCGCGCCTGACTTGGTCCACTTCACATTCCAATTTCCCTTATTCGCCGGAATGATGACCCCTTTGCGATCCCAGTGGATCAAATCCTTCGAGGTGGCGAGGCAGAGCTGGGCGTCCGTCTTGTTGTAGCCAGTGTATGTCAGGTAGTACGTATCGCCGAACTGTACAAGCCGGGGATCTTCCACGCCTCCATCTTTTTCGTATGACTCCGAGGGGCCGAGAACGGGTTCGTCTCTGCGCGTGAACCTCAGGCCATCAGTGCTCTCTGCGTATCCAAGGCGCGAGGTTCCTGATTGGTCCTGGGCGCGATAGAGCATGACAACTTTGCCGTTAACCCGAGCAACGGCTGGATTGAACGTGCCTGCTTCCTCCCAACCTTTTCCGCGCGGAGCAATAATGGGAGCTTCCGAAAGCCTGCGCCAGGCCCCGGAAGGAAATTTTCTCTGCTCCTGAGATGTCGCTGCCAGCACCAACAAGAGTGGAACAGACAATTCTCTAAAAGTGCCCCCCATCGCTAGCCGCTTCCCTCCGGCGGTTGTGGCAACAAAAAACGGCAGGGCCGACCCCCTGCCGTCTTTAAAAAAGTCTTCTTGAGCTTATTTCTTATTTACTGCCTTCTTCAGTTCAGCCCCAGGGGTAAACTTTGCGACCTTGCGGGCGGCAATCTTGATCGTTGCGCCGGTTTGTGGATTGCGTCCGTTCCGCGCTTTTCTTTGCGATACGGAGAAGGTGCCGAAACCAATCAACGCGACGCGGTCTCCCTTACGGAGAGCGGAGGTAACGCTGTCAACGGCGGTATCAATGGCGGTCGTGGCCTGCGCTTTGCTGATCTCACAAGCGCCTGCGATCTTATCAACCAGATCGGCCTTGTTCATAGTTTCTCCTCGCAGGTCTCTTTCATGCCCAGCCCGTACCGGGAAGGCAAAGTGGCTTGGAACTGGGTTGGGAAACCTGACCGTCTGGTATTCTCCTCCCTCTGCGGGGAATGTCAACTGTGAAAATCCGCGCCGGAAGCCTGTTTCGCAACTGCCCGGCCCGAATCAGGCCTGTTGGAGCGGCCTTCCGGATTCGGTGACACGGATTTCCTCCGTCCTCCACAGCTGAGGCATTTCCTTCACAGGATGTACACAGAGATTCAAGCATTCCGACTTGCGCAAAGTAGTGCCGCCGGTGCAAAGTCGAAATAGAGTTTTATAAGGACCCGACTTTGGTGACCCAGGCAGAAATCTGCCCTCTGTGCGAGGGTACAGGATGGAAGACAGTATCGAACGGCGCTGGTGCCGTTCGCAGTATCAACGACCGCCGAGTAACCCGCTGTGATTGCCAGTTGCGGGCACGATCGCAGTCAGTACTAGCAGCAGCCCGTATCCCACGGCGCTACGAGCACTGCGAGCTGACCAATTACGATACCGATTTTCCAGGTGCCCATGCGTCGTTGGGGGAGGCTCATTTCGTAGCCACAAATTTTGCAAGAAAGTGTGATCCCCGCGGCGACAAAGGGCTTTTGATCATCGGAAAGATTGGCACCGGCAAGACTCACCTGGCTGTGGGCATCATCAGGGAACTAATCCTGAATCGTGGTATTGCATGCCTGTTCTACGACTATCGCGAACTGCTGAAAGAAATTCAGAATTCCTATAACTCGACCGTTCAGACAACGGAACTCGANGTTCTCCGCCCCGTTTTTGAGACCGATGTGCTTGTACTCGATGAACTTGGAGCCGTCAAACCCACTGAATGGGTATGGGACACTGTGAGTCTGATTCTCAACACTCGGTATAACGACAATCGGACCACGATCATCACGACGAACTTCGAAGACCAGCCGGCAGCGGCCGTTGCTGGTTCTCTATCGCCCGCCAAGGCTGCCACTCGGACTGAGACGCTGGGAGACCGCATCGGAGAACGAATGCGCTCGCGCCTCCACGAAATGTGCAGGGTTGTGACGCTCGAAGGCGCAGATTTCCGGCAAAAGTTTCGCAGCGCCAGCTTCAGGTAGCGGCGGCGTTGCCGGCTAGTCCGAAACTAAACGAGCAAGCCGATTGAACG
>AP72_2010_repI_A001DRAFT_1000145_pt1 | contig 14949 bp, 10 predicted proteins | sample AmaPasrepliIA001_FD_9535 | JGI IMG/M metagenome (IMG submission 9535)
GCAGATGCCCGCCATAACCTACGTTCTGGCTCGCATGGGCTTGATCACCGCCGGATGGATGCTGAGAGTCTGGCGGGTGGCCATTATCACTATTCTAATCGTTGCCGCCGTGCTTTCGCCGACCAATGACGTTCCCAACATGCTTCTGTTCGCTGCTCCCATGTTCGTGCTGTATGCGATCTCGATAATTGTAGCGTGGATTTGTGGCCGGCAACGGCAGACAGCGTAGGGTGTCAGAAGCCCGACCGTCAGGGAAGGCAACTTTTGGGATCTGGCCCTCCCTTACGGTCGGGCTTCTGACACGGACGAGGCAACTTTAAGGAGTTTTCGCGGCATCTTGACTCTGGTTTAGAGCAAACCTAGAATTCGGTATTCGTCCGCGGTGCACGCTGCATTTACGAGACACAGAATAGTTTCCCCGCTTTATCTTAGGAGTCATACAAATGTCACAACGCAGATCGAGCCGCTTGGCTATCGCTCTTCTCGCTCTTACTTTCGCTGTACCTTCCAGTCTGGCGCAAAAAACCAAATCGACCGATCAGCAGGACCCTTCCGAAAAAGCCCGCAACGTTAAGCCGGAACTGAAGAAGGCCTACAAAGACTGGCTGGAAAAGGACGTGGCCTACATCATCACCGACGAAGAGCGTAAGGCCTTCAAAAAGCTCGAAACCGACGATGAACGCGAGCGATTCATTGAAGAGTTCTGGCGACGGCGCGACCCCGACCCGGACACCGACGAGAACGAATATCGCGAGGAATACTACGAGCGCATCGCTTATGCGAACGAGCATTTCGCCTCGGGCATACCGGGTTGGAAGACCGATCGAGGCCGCATTTACATCATGTATGGAAAGCCCGATGAAATTGAAAGCCATCCGTCGGGCGGCGCCTACGAGCGCGAATCTTACGAAGGCGGCGGTTCAACTTCAACCTATCCATTTGAGCGCTGGTTTTATCGATACCTGCAGGGTGTCGGTTCCGGTATCGAGATTGAATTCGTCGATCCCACCGGCAGCGGTGAGTACCGGATCGCGCGAAATCCTGACGAGAAAGATGCTCTCCTGCATGTGCCCGGTGCGGGCTTAACCCTGGCGGAAGAGATGGGGCTCTCGGACAAGAGCGAGCGCATCGCAAATGTGGGCGGGATCGGCATGCCGAATTACACCCGCGAACAGGATAGTCCGTTTTCGCGCCTGCAGGTTTTGACGGATCTGCAAAGACCGCCGCAGGTGAAGTTCAACGATCTGGCCTCAGCCGTGAATACGCCGATCGTTGAAGACAATCCGTTGAACTTTGATATCCGCGTCGATTTCTATCGCCAATCCGACGAGCGAGTCATTACTGCGTTTACGATTCAGACCGACAACCAAAACCTGGTTTTCAAAGACAGCGGCGGCGTGCAGCAGGCTCAGCTGAACATCTTTGGAAAGATCACCCATGTCTCGGGCCGCCGCGCGGGCCAGTTCGAAGACCCGGTGATTACCCGCGCCACGCCGGAAGAGCTGTCGAACGCCAAGGAGAAGAAGTCGGCTTATCAAAAGGCCGTCGCCCTGACACCTGGTCACTATAAAGTGGACGTGATTGTCCGTGACGTCGAGTCGGGCGCCACCGGAGTGCGTCACGTCGGCTTCGATGTGCCGAAGTTCGATCCGGCCAAGCTCTCGACCTCAACGCTCGTCGTCGCCGCCAAGCTGGAAGCACTCAACGACCAGCCCGCAGTCGGCATGTTCATGATCGGAAACGTGAAAGTGATTCCAAACGTCTCGGGTGCGTTTCATCGCGGCGCTCCGATCGGCGTCTATATGCAGATTTACAACGCAGGCATAGACCAGACCACGCTGCGTCCCTCGGTCGACGTCGAATACGTGCTGCTGAAAGATGGCAAAGAAGTCGGCAAGCAGACCGAAGACTGGCGCGGCAACAGCGACTCGGGACAAAGATTAACGCTGGCGCGCTTAATTGATTCGCGGCAGCTGCCGCCGGGCGACTACTCACTCGAAGTCCACGTCCGCGATCGCGTCAGCGGACAATCGCTGGTCCAGAAGGATTACGGCAAATTCAGCATCGTGCCGTAGCCGAAAAGGTTGCAGGATCTTCATGGGTACGCACGCCTCCGGCGTGCTTCTAACATGCGGAAAAGCACGCCCGAGGCGTGCGTACCGATTTTCATCACTCAAGTCTCTTCGCCTTTCTTTAAAACCTAACGCTTCCGGCGGAAGGAGATTTCATGCGTAAAACCGTTCTCGTTCTGGTAGTAGCTACGCTCCTGGCAATAGTGCCAACCGTCGCGGCGCAGAAAGAGGGCGGCGTCGTTGATCCGCAGAAGAAACCGCGTCAGGTTAAGGAAGAGCCGGACAACGCGTTCAAGAAGTGGCTGGAAGACGTCGGCCCTATCATTTCCGAGCCGGAACGAAAGACATGGGATCAATTGCAGACCAACGAAGAGCGTGAGCGTTTCATCGAGGCGTTCTGGCGTCGCCGCGACCCCGATCCTGACACGGAAACAAATGAATACCGCGAAGCCTATTACGAGCGCATCGCTTATGTAAATGAACATTTCAGTTCCGGGATTCCCGGGTACAAGACCGACCGCGGCCGAATCTATCTCAAGTATGGCAAGCCGGACGAAGTTGATTCCCATCCCGCCGGCGGAGCTTACGAACTGGACTTGTCCGAGGGGGGCGGGTCAACTTCAACGTACCCGTTTGAGCGCTGGTTTTATCGAGACATTCCCGGACGTTCGGGCGCGCAGCTTGAATTTGTCGATCCAACCGGAACTGGCGAATATCGCCTGGCTCGCAATCCGTTTGAGAAGATGGCCCTGTTGACGGTTCCTGGCGGAGTGACGCCCATGAACGGCTTAACTCAGGCCAATCTTGTCGCGGCTGCCAATGGTTTCGGCAATCCATTCTCTGGTCGCGAATCCGACTCACCGTTTGAATGGCTTGATTTGCAGCGAATCGTCAATTCGACGCCCGCCTTGCCGAAAAATGATCCGTTTGGGATGCCGCTCGTTCCAACGCCGAATATTGAGGACAATCCGCTCAACTTCGAGGCCGCTTTTGGCTTCTTCAAACTTGATGACCATCGGGTCATCACTACTATCACCTTGCAGGCCGACAACACCGAGCTTTCTTTTCACGACAGTGGTGGAGTGCAAGTGGCGTCAGCCAACATCTTCGGACAGATCATGAACGTCGCCGACCGCCGCGTTAATTTCTTCGAAGATGTGATCACGACCACGGCCACTCCCGAGGAGTTGGTGGAAGCAAAGTCGCGAAAATCTGCCTATCAAAAAACGGTGGTGTTGGTTCCTGGTCATTACAAAGCCGACTTGATATTTCGCGATACAAAAACCGGAGCTACCGGCCAACGGCATATCGGCTTCACCGTGCCGCAGTTCGGATCAAAGCTCGCTGTCTCTTCGGTGTTGCTCTGTTCTGTGCTGCAAACAGTTGCGGATGACTCCCTGCCGCGGCAGTTTATGATTGGCGATCAGAAAGTAATCCCGAACATTTCCGGCCGCTTCCATCGAGGGGCGCCCGTGGGTCTCTATCTGCAGATCTACAACGCAGGAACTGATCAAACGACACTCCGGCCCGCCGTCGATGTCAAGTATGTTTTGCTGAAAGACGGCAAACAGTTGCAGACGCTGGATGAGGACTGGCACAGCACCCGGACAAACGGTGAACGGCTGATCCTATCGCGGCTGATCGATTCGCGCTCACTCGCGCCCGGCAGCTATACAGTCGAAGTGCAGATCCACGATCAGGTGGCCGGTCAATCACTGGTAGAAAAATCCGGCTTCACGATTGTGCCTTAATTTGCGAGTCTGTCTTCGTGTCGTTTCGTGGTTATATCTCAGTACCGGATAGCGGTTGGAATTGAACCACGAACACACACGAACAAAGTTCTGTTTCCCGAGGGTCTACCTGGGCGCCCTCGGCAACGCACTGCTTCCCTCACGGTGATAAACTTATATAAATGAAGCAGACGCATCTCACCGGACTATCACAGGCGGAGCTCTCCGGTTTTGTCGGCTCACTCGGTCTGCCCGCCTACCGCGCGCGCCAGATTTTTGCCGGCATTCACGGCCGGCGACTGCGGTCCTTCGATGACATGACGGATCTGCCCCAGGAGCTACGCGAACAACTGGCCCGTGAAGCCACAATTGCAAATCTGAAACTTGAATCACGATATATATCCTCCGATGGCACGCGTCGTTATCTGTTCAAAACCGCCGACGATTATCCGGTCGAGACCGTCTTTATCCCCGAAGAACGGCGCGACACGATCTGCTTTTCCTCTCAATCCGGCTGTCCATTGCAGTGCACCTTCTGTTTGACTGCCCAACTTGGGTTACTGAGAAATCTTACCGCCGGTGAGATTGTGGAACAGATCATCTTTGCCTTGAACGATGCCTACGGTGTGGCCGTGGAGACGCCACGCGGCACCAATCTGGTGGGGATGGGCGCGGGTGAGCCGTTTTTGAACTTCGAGAATCTGATGAAGGCGATTCGCATCATGAGCGAACGGACCGGCCTTTACATCGTGCCAAACCGGATCACCGTTTCCACCGCCGGCATTGTCCCCCGCATCCGTGAACTGGCGACCATGGCGGATCGTCCGCATCTGGCGATCTCGCTGGCCGCCCCGAATGACAAATTGCGGAACGAGCTGATGCCGATTAACAAAAAATGGCCGCTTGAGGAATTACTGCCAGCCTGCAAAGAATTCGAGAAATCGTTGAAGCGCAACGAGCGGTTCACTTTCGAGTATGTCATGCTGCGCGACGTTAACGATGCAGAAAGCCATGCGCGCCAACTGGCGAACCTGCTTAACCAGCATGACTTGCGCGCCAAAGTAAATCTGATTCCGCATAACCCGGCCGAACCTTTGCCTTATCAACCTTCACCGGTTGAGCGGGTAGAAGCCTTTCGTGAAACCCTGGAATCGAAGGGGATTCATGCATTCATTCGCCGCCCGCGCGGGCGGGACATTCTGGCGGCGTGCGGGCAGCTCGCAGCCCGCAGTGCAAGCGGCGAACGACCCGTCTCGATCGACCGATCGCGCCGGCTTCACGCCGGGTGATGCGGGGAGCGCGGGGGGCCATTCGTGCGAGTGCCTGGACATTGTGGCGATGGAGATCGTGGCCGGCGCGGACACTATCCACCTGTTGCCCACTGTGTCAACCATGTCCATGTTGTCCATGCGTGTCCCCGAAAATCGAGACACAACGGCTTGCCCAGGGTCGTGGCGCTGGCTGAATCAAGTGTGTAAAATAACCTCGATTCGAAAACTCTTCTTGTTGGTAGCAAAGTTATGAAGTCAATCGCCAGAAGCTTTCTGTTATTAGTCCTCGGCATCACGCCGCAAAGTTTCGCGACGACAGTGAATCCGCCTGTCGCATCGCCTGAACCGAACATCGAAGTCAAGGGTTATTACTCGAGTGATAAAGTCCAGCGCGGTCGCCTCGTGCGTGCAGCCATCGTCATGGAAATTCCCGGCGGTTATCACGTCAATGCCAACCGGCCGTTGGGCAAATACGCCATCCCGACCAGCGTCAAAATCGAAGCGCCCAAAGGTGTAGTCGTTGGACCAGTCGTTTTTCCGCGCGCCGTAGTGCGAAAACTCAAAGCCAGAAACAATGAGTCGCTCGCCGTCTATGAAGGCCGCACCATCATGCGATTCAACGTAACGGTGCCCGCGAATTATGGCGATGGCTGGCTTAACCTGAAGGCGCGCGTGCGGTATCAGAGCTGCAATGACGACGCCTGCTTTCCGCCTAAGAACGAGGACATCGACCTCGGGATTGGCGTGGTTGGCGCGAATGAACGCGTGCAAAAAGCCAATGGCTGGGTCTTTGGCGGTCGTTAAAGAATTTCTTTATGGAAAAATGCTGATAGAGGAAACCGTGTGTACCAACCTTACACAGTTCAGTATGCAGGGTTTTGGTGGCGTTTCCTTGCATACGTAATCGACAGCATGATCTCAGCGTGTGTGTTCTTTCCGCTGGGAGTGATTCTGGGCGTGGCGATTGTGGCCAGCGGTGAGGATCCCACATCAGCGCCAATGATTGCGGCGCGACTCGGAGTCAATGGACTCTCAATTCTAGCAGCGTGGCTCTACTTTGCTTTGTGTGAAAGCTCTTCGTGGCAGGCGACCGTCGGAAAGAGACTGCTGGGCCTCAGAGTAACGGACCTGAACGGGAACCGGATCAGCTTCGGCAGAGCAACCGGACGCCATTTTGGGAAGCTCCTGTCGGCCCTGATTCTCTTTATTGGCTTTATCATGATCGCGTTCAGCGATCAAAAGCAGGGACTGCATGACACTATAGCCGGAACGCTGGTCCTGAAAGGCCCCCCGCAGCAAAGTTACCCCTTGCCGCCCAGTCCGCCGGATTTTCGGTACGATGGCAGGACTTTGAATATTGGTTGAGAATGCCAGAGAAGCTGGCGCGCTCTGTTATTCAGTACCAATGACGGACATCAATCGACCGACGCGACCGTGCTTTTGCTTCTCTTTGCGGTAGGAAAAGAACAGCTCATTTCGATCCATAGTGCAGAGTGGCGCCAAATGAATCCGTCCGGATACGAGGCCCGCGTCGATCAGTTGCGCGTGATTTGCCTGATGCAGATCAATTCGCGCGTGAGCTTCCCTGGTGGGCGTCAAGAGTCTGGCTGAATCGGGAAATCGCTCTTTGAAGATGCCGATAACTTCGGCGCCGACTTCATAACAACAACTGTTGGCCGCGGGACCGACCGCCGCTCGCATGTTCTGAGGGCGCGCGCCGAACTCAGTCTGCAACTTGCTGANAGCTTGTTTGACGATGGATGCTGAGGTGCCGCGCCAGCCGGCGTGCACCGCGGCAAACGCATGGGACGAAGAATCCCCAATCAGAATCGGAACGCAGTCGGCCGTTTTTACAGCCAACAGAACGTGGGGAGTGTTGCTAACCAGGGCGTCGCAATATTCATCATCTCCGAGCACGCCGGGTTTGGTTTGGGCATCGTCCCATGAACGGACCGCCCGGACGTCAACCCCATGAACTTGCCAGCAACCGGTCAACAGCCAATCGCCTTTGAATAACTTGAGAAAGCGGCGGCGGTTTTCGTAGATGTTCTCAGCTTCGTCTTCGTTGAAGCCGGCCAGGTTCAAGTCATTGCCGGGCATCGGACTGACGCCTCCGAGGCGGGTTGAGAATGCATTAACAAAACCGTCGGCTTCGAGTGGCGCACAAATCAGGGCGCGCACGCCGTCACGTTCGCGCCAGTAGAAGCCGGCTTTTTCGAGTGCGGCGGCTTGACGCGCCGCGGCTTCGCTTTCATGTATGATCATTTCCATCGGTATCGACATCATTGAAGTCCGGCGCGTTCATGAAACCATTGCGCGGACGCCGCGGTTTGCCGAACGTGTTTTTACTGACGCCGAGCGAGCTTACTGTGAATCGCGCGGCGCCGCGGCTGCGCAACATTATGCCGCGCGCTTCGCAGCAAAAGAAGCCGCGCTGAAAGCTCTGCAAACAGGCTGGAGTGGCGGAATCAGTTGGCAAGACGTTGAGGTATCAGCAAAAGAGTCCGGGGCGCCGGTAATTCTGTTTAACGGCCGCGCGCGCGAGTTGTTCGCCGCAAGCGGAGCCACGACGGCCCATATTTCAATCGCTCACACATCGGAACATGCGATTGCGGAAGTGATTTTAGAGAAGATTTGAGATCCATGTCAGAACCGCAGGCGGTTCTGACATCCCTCGTTATCGCTCGGGGTTCTGTCACCTTAGTGTTGGTCGCAGATCATTAACCAGCACGCTTCTTCCCCGTCTATCCGTGTCAACTTGTGTATTTCGAAACAGAGCCGATTCAACCGGCACACTGTTTTGCCGTTTACGTTCACGCGAAGAATCACCCGAAACGGCGGCCACCGTCTGCGCCGCCTGATCGTCCGCTGCCTCATAAACGAAGTTATGACGGAAGCATTCTGATAATGGCGCCTGCGCGCTCAGCATCGCCACGCGTTCGCGCGTGGGACATTTCATAGTTGCCAGCTCGTCGGTTTCCGGGTCGACTTCGGCAATCGTGATTCCTTCCGGTCGATCGAACGATTTGCCGCCGAGCTCCGGGCGTAAATCAACGGCTGCTCTCATAAATTCTACCCATGCCGGAAGTGCCGCCTCTGCCCCGGTTAATCCAAGTTGCCGGTTGTCATCAAATCCAATCCAGACAGCGCAGACCAGATTTGGCGTGTAGCCGACGAACCAACCATCGCGTGAAGTACCTGTTTTTCCGGCGACGGCGGTGTGACTGATTGCTCCCCGCGCTGCCCGCGCGGTTCCCCGATCGATCACATCCTGCAGGATGTCGGTAACGATGTAAGCCGTAGTGGGTGCGATAATCTGATCTCCCGCAGGCATAGCCTCGGACGAGATTACGTTGGGAGTGACCTTGCGCCCACCGTTCGCGAATGAAGCGTAGGCGGTGGCAATCTGCAATGGCGTCGCTTCAGTTGTACCCAGGGCCAGCGCGGGGTAGGGATTTGGACGAGGCAAACCAAATGACCGCGCCGTATTCGCGACGCGAGCCAGGCCCGTCTGCATGGCCACGTCAACCGTTACCACGTTCAACGATTTTACCAAGGCGTCGCGCATCGGCACATCGCGCATGGAAAATCCGCCGCCATAATTTGATGGCCGATATGTCTGGTTGTGCGCGTAGGTGAATTGCTGAGGCGCATCCCGGAAACTGCGCAGTGGTGAGATTCCGCTTTCCAATGCGGCGGCGTAAACAAACGGCTTGAAAACAGAACCGGGTTGGCGCTGTGCGTCGGTCGCTCGGTTCAATTGCGTTTCGGCATAATCGCGACCGCCGACCATCGCCAACACCTTGCCTGTGTTCGGGTCGATAGCCACGAGAGCAGCCTCAGGAGTCTGACCTCGCTGCTGATAAATATTATCCAGCCGGTCCAGTTGGTGTTTGATTGCCTCATTGGCCAGTCGCTGGAGATCGAGATCAAGAGTGGTCACGATAGCCCTAGGCTCTTGTTGAGGATCCGCTGGCGCTTTTGCCGGATCGCGTTCGATAACGCGATTGACATGATCAACGAAATAAGGCGCGCCCGATTCTCGCGCCGGATCGAATTCCGAAACTGCCACGGGCTCTCCCGCCGCCTCGGCCGCCTGCTGGGGCGTGATAAAGTGATCGCGCAACATCGTGCCTAGCACCACATTGCGGCGCGCGCCCGCGGCTTCGGCCTGCCTTACGGGCGAGTAACGGTTCGGGCTTTGGATCATGCCGGCGATGGTGGCGGCCTCCGCCAGCGTGAGATCTTTCAACTGCTTCCCGAAATATACATGGGCCGCAGAATCGACGCCGCGCACCGCGACCACGCCTCGCTGACCCAGGAACAGTTCATTGCAGTAAAGTGCGAAGATGTCTTCTTTCGATAATCGCCGTTCGATGGTAAACGCGAGCATCGCTTCCGCGAACTTGCGGCGCAGTGTGCGTTCGGGCGTCAGATACGTGTTCTTGACGAGTTGTTGGGTGATTGTCGAGCCGCCCTGACCCATTCGTTCGTCGCCGGCATTCCGAATCAGCGCGCGGGTAATGCCAAAGATGTCGACGCCGTGATGATCAAAGAAGCGTCGATCTTCAATGGAGGTGATGGCTTTGACTAAAACGGGAGGAATATCACTGAACGCGATTTGCGTACGCACACCGCTTTTTGTGCCGCCATCGGTTAACGACTCCGGAGCCAGCGTGAATGAATCGATCTCGGCCTCGTCCGCAGTTAATTGCGAAATGCGGTTATCCGCAAATGAAACATGAATGACTGGTCGATAGCGGTTGTTACTGTTCGGCCGGATAACGATTCCATCACCAGCCGCGGAAAAGCTTCCGTTCCAAACTTCGCTGGCTGAATCGCTTTCAATGTAACCCGCCCGTCGCAGGACTTCGCCGAGTTGCACCGGCAAATATTTCTGGCCGGCGCGCAGAGTGCGCGGCGCGGCGTAGATTCCGGCCCGACTGCTCAGATAACCACGCGCAAGTCGGTCGTCGACCAGGCGGGCGTACGAGCGGTATGTATGAACGAACAGTACCGTGAGTATGATCAGGCCGACGGCGATTGTTGCTCCGGCAAAGCGAATCAGTTGCTTTGCTCGTTTTCGCATAACGCCGGCTCGGACCTGCGCTCGTACGGTTTTTGTTCGCTTGCCTCGCATTTAAGACACGAAACCCTAAGGTCAAAAGCCTCCGATCCGGGGGGCTTGAATAGTCTCTGCCCTTCCAAACAGCAGGCTTTGGCCTGGTCTGAAAAAGCCCGAGCGATCCTCAGTTCAATCCGTTGCTCTTAGAAAATGTCCAATACGGGGGAAATTCTTGCGGGGCAACTATTTCTTTGAATTCTTTAGATGCTCACCTGCCGGCGTTCGTTTAGCTCCGAAATATTCAGGCGTTGTACGCAGCAAGTTAAGTACCAGTCGATGTTTCCTGAGGCTCCGGTCCTACACGTTTACGGTCTCTCGATCCTGGTAATCGGTGGCCGCTTTTTGCGCGATCGCGTCCTTAATTGCATCAATTGATTGGATCGCCGCTTCATAACCGGCTTCGATCAACTCCCTTGCCCGCCGCGTCTGGTCCCAACGAATGTGCCCGACTTTGGGGATCACGAGGACGTCTGCATCCGCGCGCTCCTGGTTGGCTACGACTCGCTCTACCGCGCTGAAGGCGTGCGCCAGGACGCCGAGCGCCGTACGGGGACGATCGAAAAAACGTATGCCGTCATAGTTCACATCGACGGCGATCACGACATCCGCACCCAGCGCGCGGGTCTGACTGATTGGAAGATCGGCTACAATACCGCCATCAATCAATAACCTGCCTGCGGAATCTTCGACCGGAATATGGAAGAAAGGCAGGCAACAACTGGCGCGAATCGCAAACGGCAGATCGCCGCGATCGCGAAAAACCACCAGCTCACCCTTCCGCAGATCTGTAGTCATTGCCGCGAACGGAATTTTCAAATCCTCAAACCGGGTGACGGGCAGGTGCGCGCGCAGAAACTTCTCCATGCGCGCGTTCGACTGCAGGCCGAGCCGCGAGAACGAAACGCGCGCCGTATGCCGCCAGCGAAAGGTGGCGGCCATCTCCAGCAGTCGATCGACAGAGATTCCGGCGGCGTAACATCCGCCGATCAAAGCGCCGGCGGACGCTCCGGCAATCGCGTCAATCGAGACCTGGTTTTCCACCAAAGCGCGCAGCACGCCCACATGCGCGATTCCCCGCGCCGCGCCCCCGGAAAGCGCCAGGCCTACGCGCAAACGATTGGAGTTCGTATCTTCCATGGTTCGCGAACTTTGTTACTCGACGCCGGCCACGTCGTTCACGCACGCCAGCGGCTACCGAACTGCGACATCCCACGGCATAACGTGGGTGATTGAATGCCACTGGGGCGGCGCCAATAATCAGAACCTAATTTCCTTTGGGATAATAGCCTTCGCGTGCGCGCACTCGCAATTCCGGGTGCGTTGGAGAGGTGGCCGTAATGTGGCGGTAGGTGAGGGAGCCGGTTTGGTTGTTGGAATAATATTGCAACAGATATTGCGACCGGATCTCGGAAGCAATCCGATTAAATATGGGTGTGAGCTCGTCGTCGCGCCCGGGAACGAAGGATGCTCCACCCGTCGCGGCGGCAATTCGCTCCATTCCCAATTCAGCCCTGGCCGTGCGGGCATTCAGGCGCAGGGTCTGGCCGCTGGGATTGATCGAGTAGAAGGTAACTTCCGCGCGCTGCACTGCGCGCTCAGTTTCGGTCTGCGATCGCTGCAGCATCTGCTGTTGAGCTTCGGCACTGGCAAGTTTTAAACCGCCATCACCGGGTTTTATGGTCGAGATATCCAGGATGCGCGCAGTATCGTCACCATCAGAAATTATTACCGCAATGCGGCGACGCCCGGTTGTCGACGACTCATCCAGATACTTCGCCGCCGATAACACTGAATCAAAAAAAGCCGTGTAACTGTTGGATGGCTTAATTGTCATCACGCTTTGCGACGCCACGTCGGCATCCGCCAGTCGCTGGATGAGCCGCGGGGTCGTGTCAATCGCAAACACAGTCGCCCGATCCTCCGGCTTCAACACCTGCTTGATAAAGCGGGCTGCCGCCTGCTGCTCAAAATCAAAGCGCGCCACAACACTGCCCGACACATCGACGAGCAAAGCTATATCGAGCGGCACTTGCTCTGGATCACCCAATTGCGCGATTTGTTGCGGCCGGCCATCTTCTTCAAGCCGGAAGTCGCTTTGTTTCAAGCCGAGGACGGGTTGCCCCGTGTGAGGATCGGTGACGGAAACCGGCACGACTACGAGGTTGGAAGTCACCTTGACAACTTCGTATTCAATCGGCGGAGGTGTCGGTGTTGGTTTGGGCTTGTAAACCGGAACGGCAGGCGGTGGCGGTAGTTCCTTCAACTTCTGCGCGGAAGTCGTCCGGATGAACAAACTGATCCCGACGAAAAATAAAGCCAGCGCTGATCCGATCAGCGCCGGCCAGAAATGTTTTCGTTTATTCCGATTCATTACCAACTCCTCATGCCGCCAGTGCGTGCTGCTGGCCCTTACCCAATCATTTGACGCGCACTGACGACATGATGGTTGGCAAGATAATACAATCCCGAGACGTCGCGAGTGCCCGGCTCAAGATTGCTCAGGATTTCGCTAAACTACTCTCCTTTTCCGCTACCGCTCGAACCAGGGTTCATCGTCGGCGCAGGTTGTGTCAGGCCTTTGTTGACCAGCACTTTAACTTCCACGCGTCGATTCTCTGCCCTGCCGGCACGAGTGTTATTGTCGGCAATCGGGTTCAAGTCGCCGAAACCGAATGGCGTGACGATACGGCGCAGCGGAATCTGGTGACTCTCAACCAGATAACGAATGACTGCGTCGGCCCGGCGCTGGCTCAAAGTGCGATTGAACTGGCTGTTCCCGGTGGAATCAGCGAACCCGGTGACTTCGAGCACATAACCTTTCGCATTCAGCGCTTTAGTAGCGATTGCATCCAGACTGGTCTTCGCATCAGCATTCAGGACCGCGCTGCCACTGCGGAAGTTTACGGCGGTTGTCTCCTGTGGCACGTAATCATCCAGCGCCGAAATGCGATCGTTGGTTGCGTTCACCCCGGCCACGGCCGCATCGGCAGTTTCCTGCGCCGCCTTAGCTCCGCCGCGGGCAGCGTTTGAAATGGCCGCGAGTTCATCCAATTGACCGGAAAGTTTCTGGGCGTTCTGCTCAACATCAGTCAGCCGCGTTTCGGTCGCGGTGGCCCGTTCTTCAAGCGGAGTCGCCCGCGATTCGACCGCTCGGGCGGTGCGCAAATCAGACTCATTGAAGCGGATTCTTTCCGCGTTGAGTTCGCCGTTTGATCCGCCACGTCCTTGAACTTCCAGGTTCAAACCGCGAAGAATCATGGTGGAGCCGTAGTTGGTGCCGCTGCGCAGGAAGCCACCGTTTGACCTCACCGAAGTCCGGTCAGTGAGTCGCACGATAGTGTCCACGCCACTCAGGTCCCGGAGCGTAAAAGTGTCGGCATCACGGTGCACGACCACACCCCTGATCTTCATCCTATCGCCGGTGGCTACAGAGCGGGCTCTTGACGCATCAGCCGGCGTGTTCTGTGTCTGGGTCGAGGGTTGTCCGAAGGCTAATGGGGAAAGAGCCAGCGCCAGCCCGAAAGCGAGCGCCATAGATCGAAGTATTCTTACGTTCATGGAATTAGCTCCTTATTGGATTTGCCGCGCGCGCAGCCCTGACCACGCCGGCGATTTTTTTTGAGTTCAGACGGTGAACTCCTGCTTCACGTTGTCTGCAAACTTCTGCAGACCCTACGAAGAACGTCGGGTTGAAGAGCTAAGGCTGGCGCTCATCAACTTATACTGACGAATAGTATCCAAGGAAATGAAGGTGTCAAGACGGAAACCGACGAAAAATCGCTTCTGACGCAGTTACTAGCGATTCATTATTCGTTCGCTATCCGATTGCAAGAAAAAGCAGTTGCGGACTTATCTTTTGACCGCAGAACCGTAGAGCACCAACCGTCTGCGAACGACCGCCCTACTAAAGCCGGTTGGAAGGAAATTCTCGAATTACAGTACATCAGACTCAGGCTGGTCTCTTGATTTTTTAAATTGAGATTTCGGTTCGCGATCTTACTGGCTAAACAATTGAACCACGAAGAACACGAAACGAGGGACTTTATTCGTGCAGTTTCGTGGTTTCAATACGTTCCGGCGCGTCTAGCGGCGGTAGCTATAGGTTGAGAGGACCGATAACCTAGACGGCGAACTGGCCCGACTCTAAACGCTCCTTGACGTAAGCCAGAAACTTTTCGGCATCGGCGCCGTCGATGATTCGGTGATCGAAACTCAAGGCAAAATAAGCCAGGCTGCGAATCGCCACATAGTCTTCGCCATCAGCAGAGGTAAGGACTTTGGTACGTTTTTCTATTTTCCCAACGCCCAGGATCGCCACTTGTGGCTGATTGATGATCGGAGTTCCGAACAATCCGCCAAAGACGCCGGGATTTGTAATCGTGAACGTGCCGCCGGCAACTTCGTCAGGCTTCAACTGTTTGGTGCGAGCGCGATCCGCGAGATCGTTCGCGGCGCGCGCCAGTCCCGAAATTGAAAGATCATCGGCCCGCTTAATCACCGGCACGATCAATCCCCAATCGAGAGCCACGGCCATCCCGAGATTGATGTCGCGCTTGTAGATGATTTGATCGCCGCTGACTTGCGCGTTGAAGATCGGAAACTTTCTAATCCCATCGGTAACGGCTTTAAAAATGAAAGGCATGTAAGTGAGCTTGGTGCCGGTCCGCTCTGCGAAAGCAGTGCGGTTCTCGTCCCGCAACCTCGCAATCTTACTCATGTCGATTTCATAGACGGTAGTCACGTGGGCGGAT
>AP72_2010_repI_A001DRAFT_1000146_pt1 | contig 14848 bp, 15 predicted proteins | sample AmaPasrepliIA001_FD_9535 | JGI IMG/M metagenome (IMG submission 9535)
AACGAGGCCAGATGTGATTGACTCTTGCCTCGAACTCCAGTAGAAGCTCGAGACTCGCCCCCTCTTCCAGAGCCCATTCGGCGTGCGCGACATACCGGGTCAGGGGAAACCCCTGCTGTCGTCCCCTCTTCAGCGCATCTTCGAGCAGCGCGAGTTGTCGATCCGGATCGAAGGAACCATTGAAAAGAAAAGTGTCGCGCCAGTCATGCAGGTCAAGCTGGCCGCTCTGTTGCGCAGAGACGGTGTCGATCCCGAAGGACGCCATACGCTGCAGATGATCGGCGCGTCGCACAGGATTAATAATATGGACCGCTTTGTCACCGGCTTCTAAGCCTTCTTTGATGAATGGAAGGGTTACGCTGTACTCGTCCTCACGGCTTTTGAAAAAAGCGCAAACGTGACGTGCTTCGTCGAGACGGGAACTGGCGAGAGCAATGGGTGCCCCAACCTTAGTCATCGTAACCCTCCTCATGGTAGCCGGCGTTCGCGAAATTCACGCAAGAAGTCGTCCGGCTGAACGAAGAAGGGATTCTGCTGTAGGATTCCGCCGATGATGACCATTGGATGCGTCCGCATGATGTCGATCACCGTGTCTCCGCCAAATTTCGCAAGATGATAGGTGCAGATCACAGCGTCTTCGTGACGACTCCATACGTCATTCACGCGCGATTCGAACTCAATAACAGCGAATATACCACCGACATACCCAAAGCGCACCATGATCTAGCGAGGTTTTGGTGTCTGTTTGGTGTCTATTATTTCCAAGCTCCATGCGTTCGATCAGACCGTTTGCAATAGTGTAGACATGCCAAACCTCACTATCTGAAAGCACGTCGCCACCGAGGCTTTTTACGAGTCGATGGACCCGGACACGAATCCTGCCTGCCCCTTCGTCGAGTACCTCAAGTGGGTCCACATGAGGATCAAACTCTTTCCATTGGCGGCTCCAGTAGGCTCGAATCTCTTCTTTCCAGACCACAGTCACCTTCAGATGCCTTGGGCCAGCTTACGTCTTCGCTCATAACGGCCAATGCGCCATCAATGTTGCGCTCGTTGAAAGCAGAATAGGCCTGAGCGATAAGGCGCTCTGTCTTCGTCATTCGTTCCTCCGCGCAGATGCGCACTGTCGGATATGCAGGTTCGATCGCGAACGGTCGTGGTGCGCCCGAACAACCAGCTTCGCATCGAGGGATTTCCATTCGCAGGTGGTCGCTGCTCTCGCCCTTCTTACCAGACCAGCTCGCCGCCCGTTTTTAGAAACTTTCCGCGCAAAGACTCCGAGTCTCTACTGCGTTTGAGCACTCCGTCTGTCGGTTGGGCGCCCACCCGAGTCCGACCCGTGAGGTCGGTCACCTCTAACAAGAGAACATTCAAGTTTTCGCCGTTTTTAACCAAATGAATGTCATCGAAAAGTTCGAAGAAAACCGGTTCACGGGAAAAACCTGCCACAATTTTGCCAGCGTCAAAAATTAAGCCGCCAAAGCTGGCGGCTGTAAGTGATTGATGAGTTAGAATTTAAATGGTCGGGGCGAGAGGATTCGAACCTCCGACCTCACGGTCCCGAACCGTGCGCTCTACCAGGCTGAGCCACGCCCCGAATGTCGAAAGATGATAACACGAGTGAACGAGCAAAGGGCAAAGAGGTAAGGGCAAATGGTTCTTAGAGCCTAGATTTTTGAGCCTAGATTTTGGTCGTTGCTGAGGACCTGAAATCTAAAATCCAAGATCTAAGCTCTAAACTTCCAAGCCCTTCTGTCTCAGCCCTTCGCTCCTTCCTGCACACTCCTCGCGTGCCGGAAGTGGCGCCAAATCCACCACGCGACCGCCAGCACGATCAGGATTCCAATGACGAAATCGAAACGGTGAAAGACATTCCTCAGGCGCGGGTCTCTGTCCCATTGCTCGCCCAGTTTCTTGCCGACATACGCCAGCCCAAAACACCACGGCAAAGAGCCGGCAAACGTGTAGACAACGAACTTCTTCAGATTCATGCGCGCCACCCCCGCGGGAAACGCAATGAACGTCCTGATCGCCGGAAGCAGTCGACTTACGAAAACAATGACTTCACCGAAGCGTGCGAACCACCTGTCGGCCAGGTTCAAATCGTGATGAGAGATAAGCAGGTACTTTCCGTACCGCTCGATCAAAGGGCGCCCACCGTACATGCCGACCCAGTAGGCCACCAATGATCCGACTACGCACCCGAATGCGCCCGCAATGCTCACCAGCCAGATATTGAACCGGCCCGTGTAAACCAGATAGCCGGAAAACGGCATGATGATTTCCGACGGCAGCGGTATGCAGGCAGACTCGATCGCCATCAACAACACTACGCCGCCGTATCCCAGCGTCGAGATCGTGGCCACAATGAAGGCTGATATGATTTCGATGATGCGAGCGACCATAGATTCAGAGGTCGGAAGTCAGATGTCAGACGTCAGATGTCAGACGTCAGACGTCAGACGTCAGATCAGACGTCAGAGGTCAGATCAGACATCAGAAGTCAGGCCAGACGTCAGAAGTCAGACGTCAGATGTGAAATCAGAGTCAGAAGCCCAATCGCAACTGCTGACGCCTGACATCTGACCTCTGACGTCTGACCTCTGTCCTTCTCAGTTCTTCTGACCTCTGACCTCTGACCTCTGACGTCTGACCTCTGTCCTTCTCAGTTCTTCTCCCATCCATGTTGACCAATCAACGGTACAAACTGACAACTGCCGTGCTCCTCAATCTTTTGGCCTGCTTCGGTCTTAATCACCCGAACGAGCTTCTGAGACTCGCGCTGTCCGATCGGAATTACCAGGCACCCGCCGACTTTTAGCTGCGCGATCAGGGGTTCGGGAATCCGCGGGCCGCCGGCAGCTACCAGAATTGCTTCGTAAGGACCGTGAGCGCTCCAGCCCAGGGTTCCATCAAAAGCTTTCACCGTAGCGTTGTAGATCCCCAGTTCGCGAATCCGCGCTTGCGCTTCGCGCGCCAGTTCGCCGAGGCGTTCGATGGCGTAAACCTGCGATGCCAGTCGCGCCAGAATTGCCGTCTGATAACCAGAGCCCGCCCCAATCTCCAGCACCCGGCTTTGCTTATCAATCTCCAGCAACTCAGTCATTCGCGCCACGATGAATGGTTGCGAGATCGTCTGATTAAAATTTATCGGCAACGCATTATCGTCATAAGCGCGGCCGCGCAGCGCCTCAGCCACAAAGAAGTGACGCGGCACGGAGCGCATCGCTTCGAGCACCTTTTCATCTTTTATGCCGTAATACCCGCGCAGACGTTCAACCATGCGCTCGCGTGGAATTCTTTGTTCGAGGTAGAGCGCGTTCAGTCGTGAAGATGTCGAACTCAAGTTTCGAAGCGTTAGGTTGGCTGGAGTTCCGAACTCAGAACGTAATTCCATGAACCGATCTGCGGCAGTGCGCCATGATCAGTCATGTCGCTCTTTAACGGAGTGACGGAAATGTAGCCTTCTTCAATCGCGCGGTAGTCGGTGCCGTCTTCGGCATTCGACCTGAAGTACTGCTCGCCGATCCAGAAATAAGGCTTACCGCGCGGATCGATATGTTCGGTAATCACCGGACGGGCATTCTTGATTCCCTGTCGCGTGACTTTGACGCCTTTGATTTCGCCCTGCGGCACGTTGACGTTCAGCAGCGTCCCTTCGGGCAAACCTTCGCTGAGGATCTTTCTTACCGCGAGCAGGGCAAAACGCGCAGCTTCCGTGAAATTGAAATGATCCCGAGCGACCAGACTAATAGCAATTCCCGGGACCCCCAGAATTGTCGCCTCCAACGCGCCTGCGACAGTACCTGAGTAAGTTGCATCATCGCCGAGATTTCCGCCGTGGTTGATGCCGGAGACACAAACATCCGGCAGTTCGTCTTCACTAAGGATCTTGTGCAATGCGAGGGTGACGCAATCCGTAGGCGTGCCGTCGACTGTCCAGTGACGCTGGTCAATCTGCCGGATGCGCAGCGGCCGCGAGAGCGTAAGGCTGTGCGATGCGCCGCTCATTTCCGCGGCGGGCGCAATCACGAATACATCTCCGACTTCTTGCAAAGTGCGCTCGAGCGTTTGCAGTCCGTCGGAATGGATGCCGTCATCGTTCGTGAGCAATATTCGCGTCATTTGTTACCAGCACCGGGCCTGTCACACGGGACCCTTTTGCTTAAACCGCAAAGCTTCCGGCCGATTCAGTTTTCGCGATTAAAAACCGAGTGAGCCTCGTGTGCGACGCACAACTCAGGACTTAGCAGCGACGGGGCGTGGCCTGGGGCGGCCCTTCTTTTTGTTGCGCTTGCGAGCGAGAGCCGATTTCAGCTTCGCTTTTTGACCGGGAGGCATAAAGAACGCATGCTTCTTCGCATCCTTGATGATTTCCTCGGTCATAACTTTCCGCTTGAACCGACGCAGAGCGCTTTCGATCGATTCACCGGGATTGATTGTAACTACTGCCATCTATATCTCCAGTCAAAGTTTTCCGATAAACGGTCTCGGCTCCTATTTAACACGCGGGGCGGCGATGCGGTCAAGCGCACAAAAAACGACCCTGCGAATAACGGGGACCTTCATTCGCAGGGCCGCCTCCGGAACTCGGCACTAAACCGAGGCCACGGCCACTTCTTTCTTTCGGCCCAGGCCCTGGATCTGAACTGGCTTATCGCCGTTGTCGGTTTTGATTTCCTGTTGCTTTAAGACCATCTCCTGATAAAGCTTACGCATCATCACCATCTCTTCATGCGCAGTCTTTGGCCCCTTCATTTCGGGCTTGTTGGGACGCGCGAGGTCGATTTCATTGAGTTTCAGGTTATGGGTCGAATCGGAGAGCGGCACCTCTCTGCCGCCGGCGAAAATCTCATGACGCCCATGGTCTTCGTACCACTTGGCCACGGTTGCGTTCTGGTGCATGTGCTCAATGATGTTGCGCCAGCCAATGCCCGTATTGTAAGCACAGAAACTGATTTCGCCTTCCTGGGTACCGTACGGAATGATGCACATTTCGGTGCGGCGAAAATCATAGTTAAAGAGATCCTGAAACCACATGCCGGCGATAAACAGGAAATTCCAACGATCAGAACGCCGCTTGTCAATGTCATCGTGCGTCCGGTCGCCGCCGACTTTCCCGTAATCCTTGCCGGTCAAGCCAAACGATTTATCAAACTTCTTAAACAACTCGTAAAGATTAAATTGGGAAGGCGCGTTCTGCGGCCGGTAGTTCTTCAACAAGGCCAGCCCCATCATGAAATTCGACAACCATTTGCCGCGAGCTGCGTCGGTAATTTTTCGCATGTCCCTGACTAATCCGGGAATGTCGAGAAAGGCCGGCACAGGGCTCATTTCCTTCGTTTCCTTGTCGATCATGACGGCGGTGCCTACGCCGCAATTCGGATGGCAACCGCAGGAGACCTGGCCCCATTCCGAGTTCGGGCCGTGGACCAAATCAGCGAAATCAGCGAAGGCGCCCATCAACGAAAGCGGAAACCAATCGCGTGTCGGCTCAGTAATGCCTACTTGATTCTTGACGTCGTGCGCCAGGTGCGAAAGCGTGTAGCGCTGCTGGAGGCGACGTTCAGGCGTAATCGCCTCGTCGCGGCCGGTAAACGAAACCGGCTGAAACGAAAGGAACGCAATCTTTTTCGGGTTCTCGAGCGCAAACCGGACAATTGATCCGACCTGATCGTTATTGATGCCGTTTACCAGGGTCGTAACCAGGACGATCTCCACGCCCGCTTCGTGCAAATTGTTAATGGCGCGAAGTTTCACATCAAAGAGATTACCGACCTGACGGTGGCTGTTCGCATCATTGCCGATGCCATCAAACTGGAAGTAAACGTAACGCAAACCGGCTTCGGCAGCTTCACGGCAGAATTCCTTGCTCTTCGCAAACTCGATTCCGTTGGTAGCGGCCTGCACTGAGTTGTACCCGACTTTACGCGAGTAGCGAATGGCTTCAATGAAATAAGGTGAAATTGTCGGTTCGCCGCCAGAAAACTGAACCGACATTTGGCGGCGCGGTTTGATTGAGATGGCGTTGTCGAGAATCTCTTTAATCTCGTCCATGCTCAATTCGTGGACGAATCCGACCTGATTTGCGTCCATGAAGCACGGGTCGCACATCATGTTGCAGCGGTTCGTCAAATCGACGGTAAGCACCGCGCCACGACCATACTTGATGGTGCTGGAGCCGTGGTTGTGCAGTGTCTCATCGTTGTGCGCGGGAATGTCACGCCCGGGAAACATCGCTTCGATGTGCGTCAGGAACCTCGAATCGATCGCCATGACGTCTTCGAAATGACCGTGGACGGGGCAATCCTTGACCATCCAAATCTCGCCGTCGCGTTCGATGATTTGGGCCTTAATCTCGCCAACCTTCTCCTGAATCAGGACCGATACATCCTGCTCGCCTTTAAGAATCGACTCACGCGCTTCAATAACGCAGTTCGGACACAGCGAATCGGTAGTTCGAGGCCATCCCAATGTGGGCTTCGTTTTTTGCCAGGACTTCAGCAAGGGTTTGTCAGACCACTTTGGCGTAAATGAGGGATTGGGCCGGTACTTGTTGACTGCCTGGATTGAATTGAAAGCCGCGCCGGCTACCGCCGCGAGGCCTCGTTCTGCATACTTAATTGGTTTCATTTGTTAAGTGGCTCCGGGGTGACTATCACAGATTGCCACCGAAACACCGAGCAATATGCGTGCCGACCCGAAAACCACGGTTTTTCAGCAAAATCGGCCGATAGTCCGTGTCACAATGCGTCGCAAGGCTATCGCAGTTGCAACTTGATACGGCAAAGCCTAAACATAACGAATTTCTTCGCTCGCAGAATACGACTCGTGATGCCGGCTTCGGCCCCAGCTTTCTGTTCGCCGCGCGTTCGCCATTTTAAGCGCTTAAATCGACGTTACCTTATGTAAATGTTGAACTTAGAGTGTTAAATTATTGTAAATAAATACTATTGCCCCGATCCACGTCCGATGTTACATTCGCCGGAACTTACGGTAAGTTATTCAGCCGTAAGGCGTTGCGCCCCGAACTTCGCATTATCTGGTAGTCATAGCCCCTTACGTACACTTTATGTAGTGGTTAACGATATAAAACCCCTTAGCCCGAAAGGCTTGCGAATGAACATAACCACGCGTATCAAAGTTTCTTACTCACGAATCACCATCCGGCGAAAACTGGCTTCCCGACGGGTCTCTGAGCAAAGGCGACGATTGCGCCGCACGTCACTCATGATCCTGAGAACGAGTAGCTAAGGGTGACGAGTGCGCGCGGAACATTCTGCAACGCGTATTGAAAACGGAGGTGCTTCTTGCAAAGTGTAGGGACGACAGAATGGTTAATCAATCGCTCGGTTAGCGGGGGACTCGTTTACCAATCCAGCGCGGCTTTAAATCGACCGGGTACGGTTCGCGAGTTAGTTGTTCCGGCAGTTAATTGGCTGGGTTTGGTTCCGTCGTGGGTAGTGTTCACTACAATTCTGATCGCCACCACCGGAATATGCGGAACAGTAATCTTGCGCTCGCGCGCGGAACTGCGCGCTTCGACCAGCCAGCGGCAAATCGTCGAGTCAGAGATTCAGAGCCTGAGACAGGCGAACGAAGGGCTCCGTACGGATATACAAAGATTGACTCAGGATCCAAGTGCTATTGAATTCGCAGCCAGAGAACGATTAGGCATGGTTAAAGCCACTGATATTGTCGTAACAATGGATAGCATTAAACCATTACAAAAAGTTGCGTCCGGTTCGCTAGTCCACTAATCGCTTCCGCATTACCCTGCTGCTCTTTCCACGTTCTTGCGGGTCCTTCCTTAACGCGCGGCTGTTAGTTATATCTACAGCCGCGCGCCTTCATTTATGTAGCCCAAAATTGACACTGTCTGACGGCTAAACTAATATCGCCTTTAATTCCAACAACAATCATTTCAGCGATGCCAGTTACCGAACGCGACGAAAAATTAGCTGAGACCCGCAAGGCTGAACGAAAGACATCGTTTCAAACAGTCTCTCTTGAAGAGATCAATCGGCTCTATGACCCCGAGGATGTTACGAGCGTTGATTTTGATCGCGACATTTCCGCTCCCGGTAATTTTCCCTACACCCGCGGCATTCACGCCACCGGTTACCGCGGCAAACTTTGGACAATGCGACAATTCGCCGGGTTTGGCACTCCGGAAGAGACCAATGCTCGTTTTAAATATCTACTGAAAGAGGGCCAGACTGGTTTATCGGTCGCCTATGATCTGCCGGCTCTCATGGGCTATGACGCTGATTCAACGCTCTCCGAAGGTGAAGTCGGCAAATGCGGCGTCGCGGTATCCTCGTTGGCCGACATGGAGGCGCTGTTTGCGGGAATTCCGCTTGAGAGCGTAACTGTATCCCAGACAATTAACGCTCCGGCTTCGGTTTTTCTGGCGATGTACCTGGTCGTTGCCGAAAAACAGGGTGCAGACTGGAAAAGAATCTCGGGGACCCTCCAGAACGACATTTTGAAGGAATACATCGCGCAAAAGGAATGGATTTACCCGATCCGTTCGGCAATGAAGCTGGTCATCGACACGTTTGCGTTTTGCACCGAATATGTTCCTCGCTACAACCCGATCTCGGTGAGCGGCTACCACATCCGCGAAGCCGGCGCGACTGCTTTACAGGAACTGGCCTTCACCCTGCGGGACGGGATTGAATACGTTGACTGGGGCGTCCGGGCGGGACTCGATCTTGAGCGTTTCGTGCCGCGCATTTCTTTTTTCTTCAACGCGCACAACGATTTCTTTGAAGAAATCGCCAAGTATCGCGCGGCCCGCCGTATCTGGGCGCGTGTGATGCGCGAACGCTTTGGCGCCATAAACGAGCGGACAATGCAGATGCGTTTTCACACGCAAACGGCTGGTGTTTCGCTTACTGTGCAACAACCCCTGAATAATATTGTGCGGGTTGCCATTCAGGCGCTGGCCGGAGTTCTGGGCGGGACCCAATCACTGCACACCGACGCTTATGACGAGGCCCTCGCGCTACCAACCGATCGGGCCGCGTTAATCGCGCTCCGGACTCAGCAGATAATCGCTGAGGAGACCGGTGTCGCCAATACAGTCGACCCGCTGGGCGGTTCATATTTCCTCGAAGCGCTCACGAACCAAATGGAAACGGGCGCGCTCGATTACTTTGCCCGAATCGACGGCATGGGTGGCATGGTTGAGGCGGTGGAGAAAGGGTTTCCACAGCGCGAGATCCAGGAATCCGCGTATCAATATCAAAAAGCACTGGAACGAGGCGACCAGACAATCGTAGGTGTCAATAAATACGCGATGGAAGATGAGCCGCAGGAAGTTCCGATCCTGGTGATCGATGAATCGGTTCGTAATCACCAGGTCGAAAGGCTTGAGCGGGTTCGCTCACAGCGAGATAAAGGCGCCGTGTCACGTAGCCTCGACGCTCTCCGCAAAACCGCGCAACGCGGCGACAACACTATGCGCGCCACCATAGATGCGGTCAGAGATTACGCTACGCTCGGCGAGATCTGCTCAGCCTTGCGCGATGTTTACGGTATCTACGAAGAGCCCGCGATCTAATTCGCCCTAGTCAGGTACGCACGCCTCTGGCGTGCTGCCTTGGTTGGAGTGAGCACGCCAGAGGCGTGCGTACCGATGGCATGAATCAACAGGCCAGAAAAATCAGAGTACTCGTGGCCAAACCGGGCCTGGATGGCCACGACCGCGGCGCCAAAGTAATTGCGCGCGCTTTGCGAGACGCTGGTATGGAAGTCATCTACACGGGCCTGCGCCAAACACCGGAAATGATCGCGGCGGCGGCGCTGCAGGAAGACGTGGATGCCGTCGGCGTATCCATTTTGAGCGGGGCCCATAACACTCTCTGCCCGCGAATCGTGTCGCTGCTCCGCGAACAGGGACTGAGGGACACACTGGTCGTCCTGGGCGGAATTGTTCCTCAGGAAGATATCCCGAAGCTTAAGGAACAGGGTGTCGCTGAAGTTTTTCTGCCTGGCACCTCAACGCAGGATATTGCTGAATTCATTCGCAGCCACGTAAAACCGCGCGAATGAAGAACGGAATTACTCTTTCTTTAGAAATCGTCCGATCCCCTTCTGACAATCTTCACTCAGACGTGCGGTGACATTCGCATCTACGCCGCAATGCAGCGCGTCTTCAAAACTCATCGCATCAGTCTGATACAACAGGCGCTTGGTGAGAGCGACCGCTGAGCTGCTGGTCTTCATGAACTGAGCCACAAACGCGTCGACTTCGTCGTCGAATGCCTCGTCATCAAGCAGCCGATTAACCAATCCCATGCCGAACGCTTGTTCAGAGCTGATTTCGGCGCCAAGCGTGAGCAACTCAAAGGCCCGCTTTTCCGACACATTACGTCGCAGTATGGCCATCACCATCGCCGGAACAAATCCGATCTTCACTTCCGGATATCCAAACCGGCTCGAGCGCGCTGCCAGAACAATATCGCAGGCAGACGCGAGACCGCAGCCCCCAGCCAGGGCGCTGCCCTTCACGGCCGCTATTACAGGTGGCCGAAGCGAACGAACCAGCGTGAACACCTCCATTAACGAGCGCGCGTCTTCAAGGTTCTCTGCCACTGAGGCATTTGAGATTTTCTGCAAGGCAGCAAGATCGGCGCCTGAGCAAAAGTCTGATCCGGCGCCGGCAATGACCACCACTGCCACTTGATCGTCATCATTGGCGCGGCGGAGAGCTATCTTTAGCGCGGCGATCAACTCGTCATTAAGTGCGTTGCGTTTGTCAGGACGGTTGAGCGTGATGCGTGCCAACGAATCCGACAAGTCATACAGCACTGTTTCCGCGGCCGCCATTACTTATCCTCAATGCGTCGTCAGCCCGAGGCGATTTGCCTCTTCCTCATCGATATCAATTTGCATGCGCAAAAGTGCAGTAGAAAATGTCTTTCCCTGCGCATCAGTCATCAAAGAAAGCGTCCCGCCGCCGCCCAGACTCTGGTGCAACAGGAAGTTCAAAGCGCCCAGATTTGGCAACTCGAATCGCTCGACCTGACCTTTGCAGATGCCGCGAAAGTGTTCTTTGACCCGGGCGGAAGTTACTTCGCGCGCGAGTACGGGATAGAAGTCGTCGCGCAGGGCGATCAGCCCGACATTGGCAGTGTCGCCTTTGTCGCCCGAACGGGCGTGCGCGAGTCTGGTTAGTTGGACTTTCATAATCGACGCTCAGTTTGATCTACGAGACAACGCCGTCTGCGGCCAGCAATCACTTCACGCGCAGCATCTTGATCCGACAGGCATTTCGGGACTTACACGTTGAGAAACTTCACATTCGCCGTGATTTGGTTTTTCGGAATCAACGCAGGCCAATAAGCGACTACTTCTTCAACCTTTGGCCGCCCGCCCGCAAAGCCGGTCACACCTGGAGGGCCAGTCAGAATCAATGGCGCAATTTCTTTGGTGAACTGCTCAATCGCAGCTCGATCATTTCCGCGCACTCCAACACGCAACTGCACTTCGGCCACGTCCGCCGGAGGTTCTCCCGCAAGTGGTCCATGGGTCGCATTGGCCCCCACATACTCAGTCAAAACCTGATCGAAACGCAGGCCCATGCGCTGCAAACGCGCACGCAAAATCGTGTCAGCGGCTTGCGCCTTCTGATAAGCATCCGGCCAGGAATAAACCAACGTGCCCACGGCTTTGTAACCGGCCGAATAGCTGATTGAAACTTTCAACGAATCGGTGGCGGGTCCCCCTTTTATGCCGGACACGCGGACGCGATCGGGTCCAGCTTCAGCCAATTGAATGGTCGTAAAATCAGCGACACAGTCGGGGGTGATGTACTCACGCGGATCACCCATTTCGTAAACCAGCTGCTCCTTGATCGAAGGCACGTTAACGCGTCCGCCGGTATTCTCATGCTTGGTGATCACAAAGGTCCCGTCGGCAGAAGCTTCGGCGATTGGAAATCCTACGTTGGCGAGATCGGGAATCGACTGCCAATCGTACTGGCAATTGCCACCCGAACACTGCGCGCCGCATTCAATGATGTGACCGGCAATCGTCCCGGCGGCCAGCTTGTCCCAATCATCGGTGGCCCAGCCAAACTCGTGAATCAAAGGACCGAGAGTAAGCCCGGTGTCAGTCGCGCGACCGGTGATTACCACCTGCGCTCCTTTACCTAGTGCTTCGACGATCGGAGCCGCGCCCAAATAAGCATTCGCACTCTGAATTCTATCGCGTACGGTGTGCAAAGGCTCGCCGGTGTCCATATTGCGCAGCTCTAACCCGCGCGACAGAAAGTCATCGAGCCGATCAAGAATGTCGTCCCCGGTAACGATCCCGATCTTGAGTTTGCCCATTAATCCCAACTCATAAGCGACTTCGGCAACTGCAACCGCACAGCCGCGGACATTCACTCCTCCCGCGTTCGCTACAACTTTAATGTCGCGCGCGACACACGCGGGCAATATCTCTTTCATCAGGGCCACGAAGTCACGCGCATAACCCGCCTTGGCATCGCGGGCCTTCTGTTTTTGCATGATCGACATCGTGACTTCGGCCAGATAATCGAGCATCAAATAGTCGATTGGCCCATCGTGAACCTGGCGCACCGGTGCGCTCGGCAGATCGCCCCAAAAGCCTTGCCCCGCAGCTATGCGAACTGTTTCTTTCATTCCAGTCAGCATTTTTCTTCAGTCAAGATAATAAGACACGGGGAAACAGACCGACGAAACGCGCGCACGAGCCTCGTCGCGGTACATTCCCCGTGTCTTCAAGTCCGTGGGGTCAGTACCGGGAGCGGGAGCGACCGGGTCATTGACGATTGAGTCATTGACCCATTGAGTCATTGACTCATTGAAAAGCGTAAATGAAATCAATGACCCGATGATCCAATGAGTCAATGGTTACGACCCGGTCGCTACCGCTCCCGGTACTGACCGTTATCGGCAACTTGATCTTACGGCGTTGTTTTGGCCGGCGCCGCAGTCTCGGTCTTCTTAGTGCCAGTGTGCTTGCGCTTGGCCTTCGCTTTTCCGGAACTACCACCGGTTGGCGTAAAGCTGACCTGCATGGCTTCGCCGGGCACACTCGTCAACCAAAGCTTGTCCCCAACTCTCTTGGCCCGGAGTGAAACCGCGGGCAGCGGGGCTGGCGGAGTCGCACTTGAAGCAGGCGGAGTTAAGTCACCCATCATCATAGTCACACCCGTGTAGCCGCACGTGGTCACCGCCGTGATGCGTCCGGTGTGCGTTTCAGATCCGGAAGTCATCGTAAAGTTGTTCCCGGTAATCGTCAGGGTCGCATCCTCCGGGGCTTTGTCCGGACCATGCTTCGCCTTGCCGGTGTAAGTGCCTGAGAGGTCGGTCTGTTCACCCTGCATCGGATCGCAACGACCGGTCTTCTTTGCCGGGGCCCGGTGAGTCCGCTTTGGTTTGGCGGTCTCCGTGGTCGACGAATTGGCATTCTGTGCCGACACGACCAGTCCCGTGCTGGCTAACGCCGCAACGATCACAACGACGAGCCCAAAAACGTAAAGATAGATCGTACTCTTTCTCACGACTCTTCTCCTTTGTTTGGTTCTTGCTTAGTCAGTCAAATCTGCGAACGAAAAAGCTATACTAATGAAGCCGGCAAAACAAATTGGCCCAGATGCGGGCCTGAATAATTCAAACTGACGCATAATGCAAGCTCCAGGGCGTTGCGCGTCTCTTCCGGCGCAATGACCGCATCAACAAATCCCCGGGCGGCCGCATATTTCGCGTCGAGTTCACGCTCGTAGGTTTCCCGCACCCGCTTCATTTCCAATTCCAGCTCTTGATCCGGTTCCTGGCCTTTGGCGCGAAGTTTCTCTAATTGACTCCCGAAAACTGCCTGCACGGCCGACTCGCCTTCCATTACTCCCATGCGACCTGTGGGCCAGCTGAAAATGAAATCCGGGTCAAAACCCTGACCGGCCATGGCGTAGTATCCGGCGCCTGAAGCGTGGTTGATCGTCAGAACAATTTTCGGCACGGTGGCCGTCGCCATAGCTTCAACGAACCGTGCTCCCGCGCGGATGATCCCGGAATGTTCTGCGTCAGGCCCGACCATAAAACCCGAGACATCCTGAATGAACACCAGCGGCGTGCGATGCCGATTACAGGTGTCGATAAAGTATGCGACCTTCTCGGCCGATTCGGTATAAATGATGCCACCGAATTTCGGCCGGCCGCCTGACGGGTCGCGGAACATTCCGCGCGCATTCGCAATTACGCCGACCTGAATTCCCCGGATCGACGCGTGACCGGTAATGACCTCGTTTGCATAGTCCGCCTGAAATTCGTCGAGGCCGCCATCGTCAACCACGCAATCAAGCAAAGCGCGCGTGTCATAAGGTTGCCGGTGATCCTCAGGAAGTATCGCGTAGATCTGTTCTTCGGCGCTCTTCGGTTTTGTTGACTTCTGATTTCTGACCTCTGACCTCTGGGCCGGCAACTCTTGAACGAACTCTCTTATCTTCGCAATCGCCTCTTCATCATTCGCGACTCGATAATGGGCGACGCCGGAAATCTCGGTGTGCGCGCGGGCGCCGCCCAACGCCTCGTTATCGATGGTCTGTCCCGTCGCGCCCTTAACAAGATTCGCGCCGCCGAGACCCATGAAGGAGGTCCCTTCGACCATGATGATGACGTCCGAAAGCGCCGGCAGGTAAGCACCGCCGGCAATACATGGACCCATCACTGCAGAGATCTGCGGGACTTTCAGGTATCGCCGCATAATCGAGTTGTAGTAGAAGATTCGCGCAGCGCCATATTGGCCCGGGAACACCCCACCCTGGTAAGGAAGATTTACTCCCGCCGAATCAACCAGATAGATGATCGGCACG
>AP72_2010_repI_A001DRAFT_1000148_pt1 | contig 14776 bp, 15 predicted proteins | sample AmaPasrepliIA001_FD_9535 | JGI IMG/M metagenome (IMG submission 9535)
GCCGGGCACGGCGGCAACCGACTACGAGCGCTATCTCAGGACCGAGGAGCTACTCGCACTTCAGAAGACCGCCGATCAGCGTTCCCATGCCGACGAGCTGATGTTTCAGATTGTGCATCAGGCATCGGAACTGTTGCTGAAGGGGACCGCGAATGAATTGGAAGGGGGCCGAGAAGCCATTGCTGGCGGCGATTACACGCGAGCAGTCAAGCTGATGGATCGTTCGTTTCGCATGCTGGATCGCGCGATTGATCTACTGCATGTCCTCGAAACGCTTACGCCCTACGAATACCACATCATTCGCGCAGGCTTGGGACACGGCAGCGGACTGGATTCCCCTGGCTTCCTCTCGTTGCTGCATCTTGCTCCCAGATTGGGAGAGGCTTTCTTCGATCAGCTCGACAATACCGGAATCAACCTCGAAGAGCTTTACCGACGGAGCAACGAGTTTCTTGGTCTGCACGAAGTAGCGGAAAAGCTACTCGACTTCGACGAACGCGTCCAGCTGTTTCGATTCCATCACATGAAGCTTGCGCATCGCATTATTGGAGGCGATGTCTTAGGTACAACCGGCCGGCCAGTGGACATTCTTCGCCAACGTCAGGAGCACGTTCTCTATAAGGAGCTCTGGGAGGTCCGCAATGAAATCACCGCACGCGTGAATGCGAAGATGAAGATGGAAGACCAGGGCCACGGGCGGCGTTAGGTGTCATGTCGAGCGTAGCGAGACATCCCTACTTCTTCGACACTCCTGGCGTGGCCCATGATTGGTAACTCGAACTTTGTAGCAGGCGATAGGGATTCCTCCCGTCAAAGCTGGCGGTTCGGAATGACAACACTGCTTCACTTCAGCCCCACAAAACCGTTCGCGTCCTTCACCAGCTTCGCGGGATCGTAGCCGACACCATCCTTAAACACGACTTCGACGTTTTCTATATCGGAGATCCTGGTGGAGGGATCACCCTTGAGTACAACAATGTCGGCCTGTTTTCCTGGCGCGAGCGTCCCGATGCGATCCAGCTCCCCAAGGTACTGAGCACCGTTAAAGGTCGCGACGTGGATAGCTTCGAGTGGAGTGAATCCCGCCTCGACTAGCAGCTCCACTTCACGCTGATCGCCATAGCCAGCGACGACTGCTCCGTTACCGGTGGGATCCAAGCCGGCAAGAAGCAGACCGCCTGCCTTGGCGAAAGCGTATTCGAAGTCCATTTCCTTCTTGAACAGAGCAGGCCAGGAGGATTGTGCGGCATTCTTCGCCATGGTGTCGCGCACCGCACGATATTGATCACGTGCTTCAGGCAGCATTGCATCCAGATTCGCTTGGCGGAGTGGCGGACGATCGGGCACGAATCCCTCAAAGACGGGCAGAGTTGAAGTCAGGGCTATGTGACGAGAAACCAGGTCTTTGATCATCGATTGGACCTGCTCTCCACCTATATCGAGTTTCAGCAGTGTGCCGCGAATGTCTTTTTGTGGGGGGCATTTATCCGGCTGTTTGTTTGGCGCAAATTCCGAGTCAACTACGATTCCATGCTCGAGATTGTCAATGCCAATCGCCGCTGCTTCACGAAAGCCGATGGAACAAAGATGTCCTGTAACCTTCAGCTTCCGCTTGTGAGCCTCTTCGACCGCGGCGCGAAGCTCGTCGCGCGTTATGTTCATGTATGCCTTGAAGTTGGTTACGCCTTCATCGATCCAGTAATTCACAGTGCGACGCGAGTCATCTGCGTCTTTGAGTTCGTGCATCTGCGACGTGTACGCCCCTTCGCCCTCGAGGTAGGGACCAGTCACGTGCATTTTGGGTCCGGGCGCCTTGCCTGAGTCGATGTCTCTTTTTATTTGCAAATCTGTGTAGGTCTCCACCGACCCCGTAGTCCGGATGGTCGTCACGCCTCCAGCCAAGTACAGGCGAGGAAAACTCCACGCGTGTTCTGGGTACATGGGCAGGTTGCGGCCGGGAGCGGGATAGTAGAGATGATCGTGCATCCCGACGAGTCCAGGAATCACGCTGCGTCCGGCGAGGTCGAGGACCTGGGTGCCTTGGGGGACACTTCCACCAGAGCTCCCAATGCTCTGGATTTTGCCTCCTGATATGACCAGCAGCTGATCTTCTTTTGCATCTGCGCCGGTGCCGTCGATTACTCGCACGTGATTCAGGGCGATCAATGGCTGGTCATATTTCACGTAGGCTTTCGCATCGGTAGTTGGTGTTTGGGCAAGAGCAGAAACGGAGCAGAGCAGAAGCAGACCCACAGTTCGCATTCGGTTTTGTCTCCTTCCAGGAGCGCAACAGGATAAACCCAGGGTCCATATGCCTTCTTGAGTTGCCCCGCTCGGATTCTTCGGAATGGTGGACCGCATCCTTCGACTCCGAATGATGTCTAAGCGACATGCCAGCTTCGATTTCCCTTGCTTATCCGGCGTTTTCCTCAGTAAAATCCGCGAGCTACAAACTTCACAGCCACAAGAGTTTCCAGCCTTTTCGCAATGAAATTTCCATTCCCCCGAGGCGATCGGTTGGCACGCAAGTTACCGTCCGGACCATTCCGGAGGCGGAAATTATTTACCTTGCAAGCGGTATCGGATAGGCTCGCATTTCCTGTCAGAGTCGCTAGGTGCATAACTCGCAGCCAATTGTGTGAATAGCGATCAAGCGGGTGGAAGCGCAGCAGGCGGCAGCGGTCTCACGAACATAGTGCTAAGCACAGCGGAAAAGGAGATCCCCTAACGCGCCCATGAGTCTCACCTCTGAAGTAGCCGGCAAGACCGACTTGGGGTGTGTCCGCAAGAACAATGAGGACAACCTCGGCTGGGATCAGAGGGTATGCCTGTATGTCGTCTGCGACGGCATGGGCGGCGCTCTGGCAGGCGAAGTCGCAAGCAAGATGGGCGTCGACCTGTTGCTCGGCTATTTTCGTGAAGGTAAGGAAACCGGTAGTTATCCAGAATTCGGTGACATGCCCAGCGACATGTCCACCGCGGGACGGCAGTTGCTGAGCGCGATTCGGAGAGCAAATGCTGCGATTTTTGAGGCAGGTCAGGCTAAACAATCACAGCAAGGGATGGGATCCACCATCGTCGCCGCTCTGCTTCAGCAAAACTTTCTCACCATCGCTCATGCCGGCGATAGCCGCATGTACCGCTTACGGAATGGCGTCCTCGAGCAGCTCACGCAGGATCACTCTCTTGTCATGGAGCAGGTACGGCGAGGCTTAATCACCATCGAGGAAGCGGAAAAGTCGGAGATGCAGAACATCATCATCCGAGCTTTGGGTTCCGAAGAAGCGGTCGAGCCCGACATTCAGGAATTGATTGCGCTCCGCGATGATGTGTATCTGCTTGCCACTGACGGTCTGACGAAGCTAGTCAAGGACGACTTGATTAAGGAGATTCTCGAGAACTCGCCTTCTCTTGACGCGGCATGCGAAGATTTGATCAAAGCAGCCAGGGAAAGAGGCGGGGACGACAATATAACGTGTCTGCTGCTGCGGGTTGTTGAACAGCCCTGGTACCAGAGGTTCCTCAACTTCCTGCTCGGCGGAGGACAATCATGGCAAAACTCTTCCTGAAATTTGAGCAGGCAATTCTGAAAGAGATCCCACTCATTCAGGGAGTGACTACCATCGGTCGACTTCCAGACAACGTGATCCAGGTCGATAATCTCGCAGTCTCCGGTCATCACGCGAAGATTTATTGGGACAATGATAAGTTCGTAATCGAAGATAACAATTCCCTTAACGGTACCTACGTCAACAATGCTCGAATCAACCGTCGCGCTTTGAAAGACGGGGATAATGTGCTGATCGGGAAGCACACACTGTCCTTTAAGGAAGACGGGCGAGAAGATCGGTCCGCTAAGCCTGCTGGTGCTGAGGCAAGCGCTCCTCCGCTGCCGAAACTCGAACCAACGGCAGCCCTGGATACCAAGGGAATGAGGGATAGGATCGCGGCGGCAGGGGCCGCTCTGCAATCCGAGGGTGGCGAAGCGGGGCAAAGTCCTACACGCCAATACGCATCCCTTCCCGGTGCCGACAAAATCGGAACCCTCACCATTCTCAGCGGCAAAACCGACGACACGCAGTACGTTCTGACCAGCAAGATGAGTGTCATCGGCAAATCAGAAATGGCTTCGATTAAGCTCAAAGGGTGGTTTGCTCCAAAAATGGCCGCGCTGATCTCAAAACGGGAAAATGGCTACTTCATTGCTGCCTCAGAAAAAAAGATCAAGGTCAAGATCAACGACGAGGAGATCGCGGGACAGCGGGCTCTTGCAGATGGGGACGTGATCGAGGTTGCTGGAATTAAGGCGACCTTTGGATTTCAGAGCTGATGATGCTTTGCGGGGATGAGTGAGATTACGAAATTCTATGCTGGCGGGTTTAAGGCGATCCAGTATATAGAGGGTTGCCAGTAGGAGCCGCGTCTCCGGAGCCGCTCACGCTTAATTATCTCTTTCCCACTTCCTCAAACCGAGAGTCGCTATACAAGTCCAAAGGAACTGGAACGAGGTCCGTCGCAAGGGCTTCCCGTTCTGGTACGCTCCGCGGATCAACGGTTATTTTGTAATCTGCGCCTTCCCACTTGTTCTCTTGGAGCCAGTAAAAGGTAAAGCAGACCTCGTCGCCTGCGGTCATGTCCTTGGTTGGCAAGTCCACAATGGAATTGCCAGGTTCGATGTCACGAGTATTCGTATCATGCGAAGTCGACCAGCGATCAATACTCCAGTGCACTAATGCGGGCTGAAGCAGGCATAATCGCAGGTTTGTACCCTCAGGCATGGAAGAGATCTTGTTGTTGAAGCGCCAATCAACGTGAGTCGCGGCCTTCCTTTGCGCATGACGCCGTTCGGCTGGCTGAGCGGCGCGCGATCGGAGTTGGGTCGAAAGGTAAACGCGACTGGCGTCGAAAGCTTTCCCAATTGAGTCCTTCAGCAGGGCGATATCCGTGTGGCGGGGCGCGGTCTCGGCCAGCGCCTCATGTCCTCGGAATTGGCCGTCAATGAAATCCACGATCTGGTTGTTTCCTGTCTCGTCTTCGCCGTCCACTTCGAGTTTTTCAAGATGCTCATCGTTCAGCCGGTCGAGCAGAGCGGCGACGGTGTGCAGGATGGCGTCCTTGGATAAGTAGTGAGATTTCGGAAGCATGCCGACTTCAATTCGGACGCGCCCTCCCGCCAGCTCTCGTAGGAAAGGAGCCAGCCCTTTGAGACTCGACTCTAAACCATCAAAGTATTCCGCAGCTTGCGGAGATGCGACTGTCAGGACGAACCGTCGCGGCTTGTACAGCTTCTCCAGACGCGTCATCGCATCTTCGTTCAAAACCGGCAGGAAGACGAAACTAGTGTCCGCAGCCCAGTTGACGAGCCGGGCAAACGCAGCATGGCTCACGTGAGCCGACCGTTGGAACACGACGATATTCAATTCTGGGTCATAAAGAAAGGCGCAAGGCTCCGCCACGCTCTGGTGATCCGAAAGGGTTAGCCGATCCAGCGCGCCGGTCCGGGAATCACCAGTCGGCGGCAGATTTCGCATCCGATGCCTCGAAACCAGCCCAATCGTCTTCCCATTTCGAGCTTCTGCGTCGGAGACGTCGAAGTAGAACGCGCCATAGTCAACGCGGCGCTGCTGCATTGGCGTGTCGAGGAGCTTTTTCAGGGCGGCGGAGAAATCGGCGCTCTTGAACGCTGAAGGGATAAAGAAATCGTAGCTGAGTTTTGTTGCCATACGCGCACGCTAACTCCATTTGCATGGAATAGCCAGTCCGTCAATGTGGGAGGTACCTAGACAGGCACGGGGGCGCAGGTCGAGTCTTAGAAGTTCCAAAATGAACATCCATCGCGATTACGCCTGCACTGAGCTGAGAATGGCGTCACTCCGCTGCTGTTGTTCCGTGGTCCCGTAATGCGGTCTCGCTTGGATAGTTGAAGAAGAGCTGATTGCCGTCGGGATCATCGATCACCAGGAGCCGGTAGCCCCATGAACCCTCCTTGACCGGAACACCCTTGCCCTCGAGTTCCGCACGCAACGAATCCAACGCGGCGGTCGCGCCCTCCCGCGTGGACGGCTCGACGTTCAGGGAAATGAACATCAGGCCCTTGCCAATCTTCTCCGGCCAAGTGTCGGCCAGGATAAGCGCGCAGCCCTGCCGGTCAACCTGTGCGACAAGCGTTCTGCCGCCCTCGTCGTAGCTGCCAGGGGCTTGTGAACCCGAGCCGGTTAACATAAAAGCCAAGCGAAGCCTCAACGTCGGTAACGTGTAGGACCGGACGCGCGAACCAGTCTGTCATAGGTTATCTATCCTCGCATAAGCAGACGGGACGTTGCAGAGCAACGCATGCGAACAAATTCCTGGGCTGGCTCGCAAGTTATTGATGTGACTTGGCAATCAGAGGTCGCGAGCAACGGATGAAGCTTGCCTTCTTACTCAATTAGCGCCATCCTGCGAGTGGCTATCCACGCTCGCATGATCCCATTTTGGAATCGGCTGCAGGAACACAAGAGTTATGCGAGCACCGGGTTGGAGCTTGGCCAAGTTCGCTGCTTATTCACTGTTCTTCACTGTTCCTTTGCGAACGACGGAATTCTACGTTTTCTGCAAACGATTAATGGCGAGGCGGTTGAGCGAAATAATCTCGGGAACCGCCTTGGGAAAGTGCGTAGGCATGCTCTCCAGCTTACGCCAATTTGCGTGTTGTTTTGGCGGAGCAAGGCGTTCCATGCATTGACCAGCAGAAGTCATCACTCTTTGCCGATGCGATCGATTTCCTTCTTGATGGCGAGCGAATCCAGGCTCTTGAGTGGCAGGCAGACGAACAGGCTGATTCGCCGTTCAAGCATCACGTATGCATCGCGAAAAGCGCGAGCCACCTGTTCCGGAGTCCCGGCGACCTCTGCAGGATCAGGAACTCCCCAATGCGCCGTCAGTGGCTGACCGGGCCATACTGGGCAGACTTCCTTCGCGACGTTGCCACAGACCGTGAATACGAAATCCAGTGGAGGCGCTCCGGGCTGCGTAAACTCTTCCCAACCTTTGCTCCGCAATCCCTCGATGGGCAGGCGAACGTCCTGCAATTGTCTCAATGCACAGGGATGTACTTTGCCCTTGGGATGACTGCCAGCGCTGTATGCCCTGAATTTCGGCACACCTTTCCGGTTCAGGATCGCCTCCGCCATAATCGAGCGCGTCGAGTTTCCTGTGCAGAGAAAGAGAACGTTGTATTGATCTTTCATCCTTGTCTCAAACGCAGCAGATAGTCCCACAGCATGTAGGTGTCGCAGGTTTCGTGGCGCGGACAAAGGCGCTCATGAATTTGCCGTCGACTTCGGGGGCGATGGCGTCAACATCTATGCCTTCTGCACTGAGGAAAGACCGGGCGTCTTCCACCTTGTAAACGCGCGTGGGTTCAATTTCGATGGATTCGAAGCCGGCTTTCGTCAGCTTGGCCACATAGTCATAGTCGGTGAGAGCGCCGGCAATGCAGCCCACCCAAAGCAGCAAGCTCCTGCGTATGTCTTCCGGCACATGGCCACGCACAACCACATCCGAGACGGCCAAACGGCCGCACGGCTTCAGCACTCGAAACGCTTCCCGCAAGACTTTGTCTTTGTCTGCCGAAAGGTTGATCACGCAGTTCGAGATGATCACGTCGACAGAATTGTCCGGCAGCGGGATATTTTCTATTTCCCCTTTCAGGAACTCGACGTTCTCAACGCCGGCCTTCTTCTGGTTTTCCCGCGCGAGAGCGAGCATGTCGTCGGTCATATCCAGGCCGTAAGCCTTTCCCGTTGGGCCTACACGACGCGCCGAGAGCAAAACGTCAATGCCGCCACCGGAACCGAGGTCCAACACTGTTTCCCCAGCCTTGAGCTCGGCCAGAGCGGTAGGATTCCCGCATCCCAGAGAGGCCTTCACCGCCGCGTCGGGAAGAAAACTTTTTTGCGAATCGTCGTAGAGATCCTTCGTGATTGGATCGACAGCCGTGCCGCAGGAGGCGGAGGCTCCACAGCACCCATTGGCCTCTCCCGCAACAACCCGGCGCGCAGCCTCGCCGTACTTCTCCTGGACTCCCTCTTTCACGCTTCCCCTCATTCAGACCTCCTTCACTGTCATATTCGCTCGTGCGAATACAATGAGCCTACCGACCTTGTATACATCTGTCAAGACGAATATGTATACTTGCCGGTACGGCGAAAACCGTAGACTCCTGTGGAAAAAAATAGAGACAAGCCAATCCCGTTCGATCAGCTATTCCGCGCTCTTGCCGATCCCACGCGGTTGCGCCTAATCAACCTGATGTCCGAGAAGGAGATCTGCGTCTGCTACTTCATCGAAGTGATTGGGGCGCCGCAGCCGAAGATCTCACGGCATCTCGCATATTTACGCCGGGCAGGTCTGGTCGCCGCGCGGCGAGAAGGCAAGTGGATGCACTATCGACTCACAGTTCCCCCCGACCGGCATGCAGCATCGATCCTCAAGAGCACGATTGACGCGCTGCGAGAGAATGAAGAGATGCAGCGCGACTGCGCGCGTCTCAATTGGGCGTGCTGCGGTCCGAAGAGCCTGGTTGAGGTGCTCGGCGCACCCGCACCGGCCAAGGTTGAAGCCTAAATCGGGGGGAACACCAAAAGCATACCGGACTCATGCATCCGCTACTGCGGACGGTTCTGACAGAGCCGATCCACCTCGTCCCGTTTTGGCATCGATTGCGCAGTCCCCGGACGGGTGACGGAAATGCCTGCAACGGCACAGGCGAAGCGGGTTGCTTGAACGATGTCTCGGCCTTCCGCCAGGGCGACTGCCAGGCCGCCGGCGAATGCGTCGCCGGCGCCGGTGGTTTCGACTACCGGTCCGGCATGGACTGCATCCACGAGCATGGTTATCTCTTTGTTCCTAACCAGCGCTCCGCGTTCTCCAAGCGTGATGATGACGTTGCCGACGCCGCGATTGAGCAGCGAGTCGGCTGCACGCTCCGCTTCGTCCGGGCTCTCGACTGGCAATCCAGTGAGCAGGGACGATTCGCTCTCATTCGGAGTTAAGTAATCGCAGAGCCCATAAAGAGAAGCCGGGAGTGTGGTCGCCGGGGCTGGATTGAGGATCGTGGTTACTCCCAGGCTGCGCGCCAGCTTAAGCGCGTGCTCCGCGAGCACGACAGGCTGCTCGAGCTGGGTGAGAAACACCGCTGATTCCGCGATGCGATTGCGCGCGAGGTCGATCTCTTCTGCTGTGAGCTGGTTGCACGCTCCCGGAACTACGACGATGGCGTTCTCGCCTTTGCCTTCGTGCACCACAATGCTGGCCGCCCCGGTACTGGCGTTTTCGCTCGAGAGAAGAAACTGCGCATCGATGCCTTCCTCCGCGCAGGTGCGGCGTGCGAGATCGCCAAAGGCATCTCGCCCGACTTTGCTGATGAAGGTGACCTGCGCGCCAAGACGCGCCGCCGCAACCGCCTGATTTGATCCTTTTCCTCCGGGCCCCATCCGGAAATCAGAGCCAAGCACGGTCTCGCCCCACACCGGCAGCCGCGGCGTGCGGAAGGTGAGGTCCGCAACAAAGATTCCCATAATGGTGATGCGGGAAGAAATCATGCGAACGAGTTGCCGATTGTAACAGGCAGGCGGCGGTTGGCAATCGGCATTAGCTATGGCGATCGGCTATAGAGCTCGCGCAGACTTCTCTTCATCGCAACATTCAGCAACTGGCTGACGCGCCGCTGCGCTCCCATGTGCGCGGATCTCGGAACTGTTACTTCGTACAGTAGCGCCCGGGATGTTCAGGATGCACTCTCAACCGTGGACCCAATTCAGTGGAATGCGCCCCGGGCGACTTGAGAACGGTCCAACAACGTCGACATATGGAGAAAACCATGTACAAGAGAATGATCCTTGGGATACTCGCTTTTTTCGTGATGTCATGCCTGGGCGCCTTTGCTTTCGATGACGTCAATGGCATTATCAAAACCCGCAGCGGAGAAACATTAGTAGTTCAAACTGACGCAAACGACGTGACGGTTGTCCTAACGGAGGACACCCAGACAGTCGACAAAAAAGGCCTCTTCGGTCTGGACAAAGCCCATTTGGGGAGTACGGTCCTGATACCTGGATTGAAGGTCTCAGTCAAAGGAACCCCGGACGACCAGGGCCGCGTCGTGGCCAAGGAGATCGTTACCGACGGCGACGATCTGGAGACCTCGGAGATGATCCAGGCCGGCTTGCATCCTACCGCAGAGCAGGTTGCCAAGAACGTGGAAACTCTTGCCTCCCACAATGCAAGATTAGGGTCGCACCAAGAACAGCTTGGAGCGCATTCGGCAAAGATCGCTGCCAGTGAACAACAGATCGGCGCCAATAAAGAACAGATCCAGCGGAACCTCAGCACGATCGAGGAACACACCGCCCGGTTTAACGCGCTGACAGACTTCGACGTGAAAGGCGAAGCTACGGTTAACTTCAAAGTCGGCAGCAGCACGGTCTCGAAAGAAGACGCTGCAAAGCTTGCGCAGCTGGCCGAAACCGCGAAAGGGCTGAAGGGGTACATCGTCGAGGTGGTCGGCTATGCCGACTCGACTGGCAGTGCTGCCATGAATACGAAGCTCAGCGAAGATCGTGCTAAGCAGGTCGTAACCTGGCTCATGCAGCAAGGCGGGATTCCAATACGGCACATCATCGCTCCCGGCGCGATGGGAGAGTACGGCTCCAAGGCACCCAACGAGACCAAAGCGGGACGCGCTGAAAACCGTCGCGTGGAAGTAAAGGTCCTAGTGAACAAGGGAATCGTAGGAAGCTAGAACCTCCTGTATGAGCCCACAGATCAAAGCCACGCGCAGCCTGACGTCTCCTACAGGCTGCGCGTGGCTCTCGCTATCTTCGTCGGCTTTTTGGGGACTTTAGCCCTGGGATGCCAGCGCCAGAGCGCAAAATTGCACGATTCCGCCAGGAACGAATCATAATCAAGTAGCCATTGGCCGATGAGCAGCAGCGCTGTCCCATCATCCAAAAAGAAGCAATATACCGAAGCATTCTTCCTAAGGGTTCAACGTCCACAACCGAAGAGGTGAAGACTTCAAAGACCTGGACGGAGTTCGAGTCATTCTTTAATGCTTCGCGACGCCTGACGTTACCGAAGAAGTGAAGGTTGGAGAACAGCAACACAAAAACAGGACTGCAGCAACTCCGTTGGCAATCCAAAAAGACAACAGATTTCTCCTGCCTTGCCAGTTGAGCTGTTTCCCGCTTTGGGCAATCCAAAAGTCGATACCAAGATTGAAATCTGCCGCCCCGCAGGTGCCGGCGAATGCGGCGATCGTACAGAGGCCATCAACTCAGACCATGCGCGCGAGCTGCTCATTATGCTGCTTGTGCCGTCTTAGTTATATCCTCTCCAGCCACCAGCACTAGTTCATTTCGCGCTCCGCCGAGGCGACTGCGGAGATAGGGTGCGTATTCATCGGAACGATAGAAATTCTCGGCTACCTCTTTTGAAGGCCACTCGATGATGACCATAAGCTGGGGCACCTTGCGTTCGCCTTCGAGCTTCTGAATATTGGAGGTTCGAGCCAGATAACGGCCGCCGCGCTGCTCTACCAATTTGGTTACGTTCTCCACGTAGGCTGGAACCCAGCTCGGATCGTGAATGTCGAGCTCTACCACGACGTAATGCTTCATAAGCCACTCCTGGGAACTCCGAGACGAGTGTAGTGCCGAGCGCAGAACATTTGCGTCTGCAGGAAAAGAAGCGGGAGCCCGATCTGCCCATTTTCAAATCGACACAAATTCTAGAGTGAAATCGGGCGGTCAGGCTCTTCCTGTTCTTTTCTTATCCTGTTATGTTCCGGACGACCCTTGTCGCGTCCGACGTAAGGTCCAGAGTCCTTGCGTCGCGAGAACGATGGTGAGGCCTCCGAGGCCACCCAGCGCCCAGAGTGTCCAAACGAAGAAAAAACCGCCGTGGGACTTCGCAATATCAGGGTAGTGCGCTCCTCGCATGTGCATGACGGGCATCAGTGCCGCGAACAAGCCGACAAGCAGCATGATGACGTGCCCCAATCGCCGTTGGGCGAGAACGAGCGTTCCATACAGCAAGATCACGAGGACGACTAGCGCGGTATTTGCAGGCTCCGCCTTTGATATACCGCGGACAATGTCGTCCGTCACGTGAAGCGTCAGCAGGAGAATGGACAGCAGAGAAGAGATCTGCAATAGAACGGGTTTCATAGGCGGCTCAATCCGTGGTCTATGAGTTCACTCGGAAAAAAACGGGCAGAAACGCGACTGCCGGATCTGCCCGATTTCAAATCGACACAGATTCTAGAATGCAAGGCTCCCTGCAGAAAAGTCCCTCAAATGCGCGCGAAAAGTGCCCCAGAATGCTCCCGAAGAGCGCTTGGGAGTGCCTGAAGAACACAAGAAAACTGCCCCAAAATCATTCAGGTCTTGCGGAGATTCCGAAACTGGAGTGTCCAGAATGACCACTGCTTAAAGATGGCGAAATATGGTGCGCGTATCTTAATTTAATTTACGGGAGGTCAAGGCGAGGTTTTTGGCCAAAAGCGGGAATATCGCGCTACCCACTAGAATTTGTTGAGGATATTTTTCTATCAGTACTTCCAGCAACATCGCCGTTTCTGAAAACACTACCGGCAAGAATACTGCGCGGGTGCTTATCTCTGCCGGCGAGGCGTCTGGCGAGAACTATGGCGCAATGCTGATCCCCGAACTGCGCAGGCTCATAGGAGATGACACTGAGTTCTTCGGCGTGGGCGGCGAGAGGATGCGAGCGGTCGGATGCCAGATTGTTGTTGATTCTGCGAAGGTTGCGGCAGTCGGCATTACCGAAGTGGTGAAGCACATTGCAACGATCTATCGCGAGTTCTTCCGCCTGGTTTCTGTAGCGAGAGCGCGCAAACCGGATGTCGCAGTCCTGATCGACTTCCCCGATTTCAATCTTCGACTCGCCGAAAAGCTGCATGGAATGGGAGTTCCCGTCGTGTATTTCGTCTCACCGCAGCTTTGGGCTTGGAAGCAACGCCGCATCTGGCGGGTGAAAAAGTTCGTCGATCGCATGCTGGTGATCTTTCCGTTTGAGGAAATGTATTACCGCGAGCGACACGTGGCCGCCGAGTACGTTGGGCATCCACTGGCAGATTTGCCACTTCCGCAGATCTCGCGCGAGGAATTTGCCAGGAAATTCGGCCTTCATGCGCAGAAGCAGTGGATCGCGCTCTTACCGGGGAGCAGAAAGAAAGAGGTCCTGTTGAATCTGCCAGTCATGCTCGAGGCGGCCGGCATGCTCGGAACAGAGTTCGAGTACCTGGTTCCAGTTGCCAGCACATTACCGCGGGACTGGATGGCGCAACAGGCCGCTTCAGCGCATGTTTATCTCGTTGACGATGCCCGGGCTGCGCTCCTGCATTCCCGTGCCGCCGTGGTCGCCAGCGGCACAGCAACGGTGGAAGCGGCGCTGATTGGCACTCCGTTTGTGGTGGTTTACAAGGTGTCCAGGCTGACATACGCGATTGGACGGCGGCTGGTGAAGGTCAAAAACTACGGTATGGTGAACCTGATCGCCGGCCGCGAAATCGTCCCGGAATTGATCCAAGCGAAGTTCACTGCGCAGAATGTGCTTGCGGAGCTGGGGCAATTGCTTCCGGATGGCGAACGGCGGCAGGAGATGGTGGATAACCTGGCGGAGGTTCGAAAAGATCTAAAGAGAGTTGCTGATTCTCGCGGTCAAACTGCTGCAGCGCGGGCAGCAGAGGCAATCGCTGAGACGATCTCGTCCCCGCAACCTATTACGGAGAAAGCTGTCTAAAGTCATTAACGGGGCAAAGTGGTGCTTGGCTTAAACTATTTATGTGCCTCGTTCGTTTAATAGAATAAAGAAGAAAGGCATTCCTTCGTACGGGCCCCCTGCCTAAACCGTTGAAAGGCTGGCAACGACATCTATCCGGATTCCCATTTGCATCGTACGAAGAGTAGCTACTCTGGAGCTTCAATGAGTTTGTTTCGAAGGACGCTCGCCGCGGCGGGTGCTCCTAATTGCTTTACTCGGCTGCTGGTTTTGGCAGCCTGCGTTCTAGCTGTAACTGCAAGTGCCAGCGCCGCTGAACGATCACGGATCCAGGTAAATGATTACGTGATCGACGCCGATCTGGCCCCAAAGACCCACCACATCACCGCGAAAGCCAAGGTAAAGTTCACTGCGCTTGACGACATCAGCACGGCGGTCTTTGAGTTGAACAATGGGCTCCGCGTGACTCGCGTCACGAACGAGGCTGGCAAAACCATGCCGACCGAGCGAGTTACCCAGGACTTCACGATCCGTGTTTCGCTGCCTGAGGGTCTGAGCAAGGGACAATCACACACGCTCACCTTCGATTACGAAGGTGTGCTGGATAAGGCGGATGACAGTCCGGTCGAAGGATTGAAACTAGCCTCGATTGGGCCGGACACTACCTACCTGCTCTATGCAGCGCGCTGGTTTCCGATGGTCGGCTATAACACCAACCGCTTTACGGCGACAATCCAGGTTACAGTTCCTGCATTCTTCGCGGTCGCTGGGAGCACGTCAAAGCCAGTATCTTCGCGGTCGCTGGGAGCACGTCAAAGCCAGTACAGACACGCGCGGCCTCATCCGGCAATAAGACAGTTACCCTCGTTTGGGATACGCCAAGCTTTCCCGGCACAATCATTGCGGGAACCTTCGTCGAGACCAACGCAAGCAATCTGAAGATTTATTTCAAACCGAATCACAAGGATCTCGCTCAGACTTATGCCGATAC
>AP72_2010_repI_A001DRAFT_1000149_pt1 | contig 14768 bp, 15 predicted proteins | sample AmaPasrepliIA001_FD_9535 | JGI IMG/M metagenome (IMG submission 9535)
CTTTCGTGTTAGTTCGTGTGATTTCGTGGATCGTTCGTTTTGGTGCGTAAAGTATACGATCCGCGAAATCACACGAACTAACACGAAGAAGACACGAAAGGGAATTCGAGTTTTGACAGAGAAAGGCCGGACTAAGCTCGGTTCGCCGCTACACGCCTTACGGCTTATTGATGATTTGATTTTGTACTGAGGTTCATATGATGAAGGTTCTTCGCTGCTATTTGCCCGCGATTTTCGCGACTATGCTTATCGTCTTTGGCGCTTTCAATGTTAGCAACGCGCAGGAAAATCGGCTCACGGTCAGGGCCGTAAACAAATTAGACCTGCCGCGGCGCAGTCAAACGATTGAAATTAGCGCGCATGACCTGGCGCCGTTAGGCGAAAAGGACCTGACGAAAATCCATGTTCAGGACTCCTCAGGCAAAGAGTTGCTCACCCAGGCAGTCGATACTGATTATGATGATTTTCACAAACCTGACATCGTGATCTTTCAAGCTGATTTTGCCCCGCACGAGGCTAAGCAATTCACGCTCACGGTGGGCGCGAAACACGAGTACGAGAAAACTGATTTCAAGGCCTATGGCCGTTTTGTGCGGGAACGGTTTGACGATTTCGCCTGGGAGAACGACCTCATCGCGCATCGCACCTACGGCAAGGCGCTCATCACCTGGAAAGGCGAGCCGTTGACCAGCAGCGCGATCGATATCTGGTCCAAACGCACCTCGAAGCTGGTGATCAACGACTGGTACATGGTCGACAACTATCACGCCGATAACGGGGAAGGGATGGACGATTACTCGGCCGGAGCGACCCGTGGCTGCGGCGGCAGCGGCGTCTGGTCAAACAATAGACTTTATGCGGCTACGAACTTTCTTGACTCACGCGTGCTCGCGAACGGGCCTATTCGTGTGATGTTTGAACTGGTTTACGAACCATTCAATGCGGGTGACTTGAACGTTTCGCAAGTTGTCCGCATCTCTTTGGATGCCGGTAGCCAGCTCGATCATTTCCAAAACTTCTACACCGTACAACCGGCGAATCAAATCGCAGTGGCAGTTGGGTTGAAGAAGGTGAAAGGCGAGCAGAAGGAATTCAACGCCTCTCGTGGTTGGCTGGCGATTTGGGAGCCGATGGAAAAGAACCAGGGAATGCAGGGCATCGCGGCAATCGTCGACCCGGCCGCCGTGGCGACGGCGTCCGAAGACGAACGGAACAATCTCCTGTTGCTGAAACCAGCCACAGGCAAAGCGGTTTCGTATTGGGCCGGGTTCGCGTGGGATCGCGCCGGGAGTATCAAGTCTGCGGAGGCCTGGAAAAAATATGTCGACGAGTTCGCCGCAGGGTTGTCATCGCCGATTGAGGTAACGGTTTCCCGTTGATGATGATGAATCGCATGAAGAGGATTATCAGCCCCGCGTCCGCGAATTTGGAGTGCGGCGACTCGTCGCCGCTTTTAAAAGCGCTGACAAGTCAGCGCCCTCCAAAAAAGTTTTTGTTAATCGTGGTAATGGTCCTGTCAGCCGTCGCGGCTAGAACGCAGGATCGGCCGCTATTCCGAAGTGTTGCCGACACGGTTCTCACTAACTGGAAAGAATATCCCGGCGCTGCCCCCGGACGTGCAGCCAGATGGACTTATGAGCAGGGCGTTGTCCTGAGAGGAATGGAAGAGGCCTGGAAACAGACGCACGATCCGCGCTACTACAACTACATACAGCAGACTATGGATCGTTACGTCGCCGACGATGGGACGATCCGAACGTACAGAGCGGAAGAGTACCAGCTGGATAATATCCTGCTGGGGCGGATGCTGCTGTTTCTTTATCGAGAAACGAAACAGGAGAAATATCGCAAAGCCGCTGACTTGCTGCCGCGAGCAGTTGCGAAAGCAGCCGCGTACTTCAGACGGAGGCTTTTGGCACAAGCAAATCTATCCTTTTCAAATGTGGCTCGATGGGCTCTACATGGCCGGCCCTTTCTATGCGGAGTACGCCAGGACTTTTCATGAGACGGCGGACTTTGATGATATCGCTAAACAATTTATTTTGATCGAGCGGCACACGCGTGATCCAAACACGGGTTTGCTTTATCACGGGTGGGATGAATCAAGAAAGCAACCATGGGCAGATCCCGGGACGGGTCACTCGCCTAATTATTGGGGCCGCGCGATGGGTTGGTACGCAATGGCCCTGGTCGATACGCTTGATTACTTTCCCGCAAACCATCCGCAGAGGGGCGAACTGCTGGCGATTCTAAACCGGCTGGCTGCAGCCATAGCAAAGTACCAGGACGAAAAGACAGGCCTTTGGTACCAGGTCGTCGATCGCGCCGGAGCTAAAGGGAATTATTTCGAATCGTCAGCCGCCGCGATGTTTGTTTATGCGCTACAGAAAGGCGCCCGGGAAAATTATCTGCCGGCTTCATACGCCCGCGTTTCGGCAAAAGGCTACCGCGGAATGCTGAACGAATTTATTCAAACCCGCGAGGACGGAATGGTTGACTTTAAAGGTACCGTCAGCGTTGGCGGGCTGGGAGGAAACCCTTACCGCGACGGCAGCTATGAATATTATTTGAGTGAAAAGGTGGTAACGAACGACCCCAAGGGCGTCGGCGCGTTGCTGCAGGCGGCGACTGAGATGGCTCGTGCTCCGGCGAAGAGGAGAAGCTAGATATGACAACCGACACTTACACACCACGACCTGAACACAAATTTACTTTCGGACTCTGGACCGTCGGCAATCGCGGCCGTGATCCCTTTGGTGATGCGACGCGGCCAAGTCTCAGCCCGGTCAAGATTGTCACGGAATTGAGCCGTCTAGGCGCTTATGGCGTCAATCTCCATGACAACGATCTCGTGCCGATCGATGCGACGCCGTCCGATCGCGATCGCATCGTGCGCGAATTCAAACAAGCGCTCGACGACACCGGCATGAAGGTGCCGATGGCCACCACGAATCTTTTCTACGATCCGGTTTTCAAAGACGGCGCATTTACTTCGAGCGACGCGAGCGTGCGGCTTTATGCGCTGCAAAAAACGATGCGTTCGATGGACCTGGGAGCCGAGCTGGGTGCGCATATCTATGTCTTCTGGGGCGGGCGTGAAGGCGCCGAGGTTGATGCGGCGAAAGATCCCCGTGAAGCTCTCAAGTGGAATCGTGAAGCATTAAATTTTCTTTGTGAGTATTCGATTGATCAGGGTTATGACTACAAGTTCGCCCTGGAAGCGAAACCCAACGAACCGCGAGGCGACATCTATCTGCCGACTACCGGGGCAATGTTGGGCTTTATCGCCACGCTCGATCATCCCGAGATGGTTGGCGTGAATCCCGAAGTTGGTCACGAACAGATGTCCGGCCTCAACTTCTATCACGTGGTAGCGCAGGCAATCGAGGCCGGAAAGCTCTTTCACATCGATCTGAACGATCAGAAAGGGCCGCGTTTCGATCAGGACCTGCGCTTTGGTTCGGAATCATTCAAGAATCTCTTCTTTCTGGTTAAGTTACTGGAAGAATCGTACGATGGCCCGCGCCATTTCGACGCGCATTCTTATCGCAGCGAAAACGAAGCGGGCGTCTGGGTATTCGCCGCGGGCTGTATGCGAAATTACCTGATTCTCAAGGACAAGGCGCGGCAATTTAATGAAGACGCTGAGATCCAATCGCTGCTGTCTGAAATTCGCTCTGCTTCTGCGGAAAATGGAAAGTGGGTTCGCAGTTACACGCGCGAAAAAGCGGACCAGATCAAATCACTACCGCTGAATCGCATCGAGCTGGCAAAGAAACAGCTGCCTTATGAACGCCTGGACCAGCTGACAGTGGACATTTTGTTCGGAGTTCGATAGGCGGCCGGTACGCACGCGTCCTCACGTGCTCTGAGGACATAATGACTCCGCATAACTCAGCCAAAGCCTGCGCGGTGGTCGGCCTGGTTTTGTTCGCCACAGCTGTCTTCGCGCAACAGGATTTCTCGAAAGTAGAGATCAAGGTCACCAGGGTCTCGGGCAACATCTACATGCTCGAGGGCGCCGGTGGGAACATTGCCGCTTCAGTCGGCGATGACGGCATCGTGATTGTTGACGATCAATTTGCGCCGCTGGCGGAAAAGATCCAGGCCGCGCTCAAAGGTATTACCGACAAACCCGTGCGCTTCATCATCAACACGCATTATCACGGAGATCATACCGGCGGCAACGAGGCGTTCAGCAATGCGGGCTCGACCGTGATTGCCCAGGACAATGTGCGCAAGCGCCTGGAAAGCGGCGGCACTGCCGGCAACGGCGGCTCAATTAAGATGGAAAACAAGCCGGCGTCAAAAGGGATGTTGCCAATCATCACCTTCGAACAGAGCGTCACCGTCCATCTCAACGGTGAGGACATTCGCGCGCTCCATTTTCCAGCCGGACACACGGACGGGGATGCGGTCATTTTCTTTCCCAAAAATAATGTTGTGCACATGGGCGACGACTTTGTGCGATATGGATTTCCTTTTATTGATGTCGCCAGCGGCGGCAGTGTGCAGGGCATGATCAGTGCGATGGAGAAAGCCATCGCCATGCTTCCGCCTGATGTGAAGGTGATCCCGGGACACGGCGCGCTTTCGAACCTCGACGACGTGCGGGCGTTCGTAAAGATGTTGAAAGAGACTTCGGCGGCAGTGCAGGCAGCGATCGATCGCCATCAGACTTTGGAGCAGATGAAGCAGGCAAAGATTCTCGCTCCCTGGGAGAAGTTTTCCGGCAGCTTCATCAACACCGATGCCTTTATCGAGACGCTTTACAATTCTCTCACCGGGCAGAAAGGAAAGTTTGTCAAGCACAATTGAGGAATTAGACCCGCGACGATCAATCCTCTGTCACTGTGAGTGACGTAAACTCAATCAAAATATTTCCCGCTCGCTCCGATCGGCCTGATGACTCACGCGATCTCGCGTCGATGTCTTCCTCCAATACCTGTTTGTATGCTCGAATGACGCCGGGTGTCGTATAGTAACACCCGCGATGATTCATTTAGGCCATGTTCGTGAAGTCGTGCGGTACCCGGTCAAGTCGATGGCCGGCGTCGCGGCGGAATCGGCAATTCTGGGGTGGCACGGACTCGCAGGCGATCGGCGATTTGCTTTCCGGCGGATTGGAGACAAGGGTGGCTTTCCCTGGCTCACCGCGGGCCGGCTCCCGGAACTTCTGCTCTATCAACCCGTCCTGTGTGATGAAAGCGGTGGCGAGCCGCTGCCGACTCATGTTATCACCGCGGCCGGATTGCAACTTGAACTGCGAAGTGAGGAGCTGAAAGCTGAAATCAGTAGGCGCGCCGGAAGCGAAGTCGAACTGATGTACCTCAAGCATGGGATCTTTGATGAGGCGGCCATCTCAGTGATCAGTCTCACGACAATTGCCGGCATCGGTCGCGCAGCCGGAGTGGGCAGCGATCTCGATCGCCGCCGCTTCCGAGCTAACATTGTCCTCGAGACTGAAAAGTCTGAGCCGTTTCTCGAGAATGGATGGGTCGGAGGTACGTTGGTGTTTGGTGATCGGTCAGCAGCGGCGGCAGTGGGGGGCTTGCCGGCTGTGAGCGTCACGATGCCTGACCTGCGCTGTGTGATGATAAACCTCGATCCGGGCACCGCCATAAAGGATGCGCGCTTAATGAACACAGTCGTGCGCCTTAACCAGAATAATGCCGGCGTATATGCGGCGGTGCTAAGAACGGGAATGATCCGCGTTGGCGACCGGGTGAGTCTGATACCGGAAACGACAAATTGAACAGCCGCACGACTAAACGTAGTTGGGCGAAGCCTGCAGGAGGACCTGAGCATGAATATGAAGAGCGTTCTCGAGAATCTCAAGGGAAAAGCCATCACAGTGAAAGTTGACCTTTCTGCCGGGGTTATCAGCATTCAATTGAGAGCTCCAAATGCTCCTGAGAGTTACGATAGTATCATCGCCGTTGGAGATGACGTTTTCCTCGTAAACCACCATTCAATCGGTTCCAATAAGGAGAACTATCTGAGTACGCGTCACGTTATCGAGGTGGAAGCTAATTGAGCGACTTCAAGCAACGCGTGCAGGCCAGCTTCGATCGCCAGGAATTTATGAAGACGCTCGGCGCGCGAATCGTCTCCATTGCCCCGGGACAGGTCGAGATTGGGTGGCCATTCCAGAGCAACCTCACTCAGCAGCATGGATTTCTGCATGCCGGAGTCGTAGCGGCGGTGGCCGACAGCGCGTGTGGTTACGCAGCCTTGAGCCTGATGCCTGAAGGAGTTGCGGTTTTAAGCGTCGAGTTCAAGGTTAATCTCTTAAGGCCGGCAGCGGGCGCGCATTTTCGCGCGGTGGGGAAAGTGATTCGCCCCGGACGCACGCTCACCGTTTGCGCGGCTGAGGTGCACTCCGCTGTTCCAGGCAACGAGAGTGTGATTGCGATCATGCAGGCGACTATGATGGCCGTACGCGATAACACGGAGCTCGTTGATTGATTCATCAAACATGATCGTAATTCGCGAATATCGCCCTGAAGATGCCGCCGCAGTCAGGGCCTGCATCATCGAGCTACAGGATTTCTGCAAACAGATAGACTCGCAAATCGGCGCCGGAAACGCGGTGGTCGATAAGTATTTCGCGTACCTGCTAAAACAGTGTGCCGAAACCGAAGGCAAAATCTATCTCGCCGAGAGTGATCATCAAGTGATCGGGATGGTGTGCGTATTCGCCAGGGTCCAATCAGTTGCGGCTGATGAGGAAGACTACGAATACGCGCATATCTCGGACCTGGTGGTGCTTGCTGCCAACCGCAATCAGGGGATAGGACGAAGTTTACTAAAGCGGGCAGAAGAACACGCCTGGTCTAAGGGCGCGAAGATTCTGCGCATCGGTACTCAGGCAGGAAATGCAATAGCCAGGGATTTATATCTGGGGTACGGATTTAAAGAGAAGGCAGTCATGATGCAGAAAGAGGTGGTATGAGAGGATCGGTTGGTTTGGACTGATTGGTGTCTGCCGGCAAACTCAGACAGAGACGGCTGCGGCGGACTTCGAACTCGGCGACAGCGGAGAACGAGATGAGCAATTCTGCAAATATCTGGGTCCCGATTCTGGTTGCGATCGTAACCGGGCTGGTTACGGTCATTACCGTTTTCCTTACCGGTCGGGCGAACCGCCGGCTGGAACGCGATAAGTTCGACGCCAACCGCAAGCTCGAACGGCAAAAGTTCGAGACCAATTCAAAACTTGAGCGGCAAAAGTTCGAGTCCAGCTTGATAGTGCAGTCTATATCCACCGGCGACCAGGAAACTGCCAAGAATAATTTGATCTTTCTGGTGGAAGCGGGCTTTCTGCCTGATCCTGACGGCAAAATCAAGGGACTCGTGAATAGGCCTGCCGATACTCCGGTGCTTCCCGCCCGCGGCCAGGCGCAAGCGTCATCCCGGGCGCCAGTCTTTCGCTGGAAGGTGCGAACGGGCTCGGATTCGGACGCGTCGCTCGTGGAAGAGGCCCCGGTAAAAGCGACGGTCGAAGAGCTTGTTAAGAAACGGCGTCCAGCGACTATGAAGGATCCGGCCGGAAGGTACCCGGCCTATCAAGGTAAGCGCGCGCCCGGCGTCGAAAGAACCATCTACGATGTCGAGGCGACGATCGTTGCTCACAAGTTGCAAATGAGCGGGAGTTACCATCTCGATCTTCAGGGTGAGACGGGCGCTACGATGATCGCGAATTGCGTTGATCCACAACACGTGGATGCGGAAAGTCGTTGGGCGCAACAGATTGCTACGGTACGGGCAGAGGTTGAGAAGAAGCTCAGCCCTCGCGCTGTTTATGTCAGCGGTAGCTGGCCCGTCCGTATCTCAGGTGTGGGCTTCTTCAATCAGGTCCATGGCCAACACGGGGTGGCGCCCAACGGCATTGAGCTGACGCCGGTGCTAAGCATTCAGTGGCTCTCTTAGCGTAAACTTGCCTGGACCGGCTCAGCAGTTATCTCAGCTTACGTTTGCCATTACGTGGCGGGAGCTATGACTGCAGCATCAAGCCCGGATTGACTATGAACAATGACTCACCAGACACCCGCGACGCGGTTCAAATTCTGCGCTCTCTGCGGAGTGTCCTCTTGATAGACTGGCCGCACACAGGAGTTCCGCGCGCGCTGCTCGAGTCGGGATTCCATGTCTTTGGCTACTCTCCTGATCGGTACTCGAATGCAGAGCTGGCTCGAGAGCGACCCGCTGACGAATTAGTAACCGTTTATCCGCCCCAGGGTTCGTCTGAAAAGAATTTCCTGGTGTTTCGGAAGAGAGATACACCGCCCGATCACGTCGACGCGGTCGCGGTCTATCGACCTGCGGAAGAGATACCGGCGATAATTACGAAACATGTGCTTCCGCTTCGGGCTCGAGTGCTCTGGTTGCAACCGCCCATCGAGTCCAGCGATGCGCAGCGCCTGGCTGCTGAGCGCGGGCTGCGTTTTGTCCAGGGAGTCGACATCGCCACGACCGCGCGCATGGTGTTTCAGGAGCGGAAGACGGTAACGAGCTGATCCCTTGAGGGCAGCCCAGCTCGATCGCAAGCATCTCGTAGCCGATCATAAGCAAACATTGCCGATCGGAGACTCTAATCAGAGACGGCGGTCAATCGACAATTGCCAATCGGAAATCCGCAAGTCTGTGATCCGAACTCAGACTAAAGTCTAGGCTACCATCACGGTTTAGCTAGGGGCGGAAGGATGCGATGAGGATCTGTATTGTTCTTTTGCGAGGCATCAATGTTGGTGGCAAGCATGCCTTGCCCATGAAGGATTTGGTCGTGATGCTTGAGGAGCTTGGTGCGCGCCAGGTCAAAACCTACATTCAAAGCGGCAACGCAGTCTTTGTGTGGAATGGCAAAGAAACTTCACAGCTGGCGAATAAGCTGAGAGCTGAGATTAAGAAACGACGCGGATTCGACGCACACGTTTTGTTGTTAGAGCTTGCAGACCTGGCAGGTGTTATTAAGCACAACCCGTTTCCGAAAGCGGGAGAGGACTCGGCAGCTTTGCATGCGGGCTTTCTGGCTGCCGTGCCTGAGAAACCGGATCTAAAAGCGCTCGAAAGTCTGAAGAGCGACAGCGAGCAGTTTCGACTTGTCGACAGCGTTTTCTATTTGTATGCACCTGACGGCGTAGGCCGCTCAAAGCTCGCCGCGAGGGCAGAAAAATTGCTCGGCATGCCGATGACAGATCGTAATTGGAGAACAGTGAATACCCTCTGGAAGATGGCGCAGGAATTAAAACGCTCCTGAGTGACTTTGCCTCAAGAGCCCGCGGAAAATTAGTTATTCCTGATCGGGAGATTGTCGGTACCCGGAGCGGTAGCGACGGGATCAAGAGGCTTCTTTGAATAATAAAGAACTTAGCCCGCTTTCAAAACGACCTTGATCCGGTCGCTACCGCTCCCGGTACTGACACGTTAGCGCTATCACTTACTGCGTATCGGAGCGGATCAGCCGCACGCCATAAACCGCGGCGACCTCACCATTAGCCGTAGCTTGAAATCGCACGGTGACCTTTTTCTTTCCCTTGACCAATTCGGCGGGGATTTTATATTCCACGTCAAAGAAAGATCCGGTAGCGCTGCCCACGGGGCTGCGTTCGATGGTCTGCTCGCCAATGTGTTGTCCGTCAGCAAGAATTTCGAAAGTGCGTTTGTCGCGCTCTTCGCTGAAGTAGGTGGCCACGACCGCCAGCGGATGATCAGATTCGACCGGCAGATCAAACGAAAACCATTTCTTGCCGCGGCGGCCCGCTCGGCNGCCGGATCGATCCACGGTTGACTCTTCACCTTGCTGATTGAACTCCTTCTCTTTCTGCGCATCGCCGGGCTGGACGAAAGTAATCGTGGCGGCTTCGAGTTTCCGTTGCCGTTCCTTGGTGGCCGCGACATCCGCCAGTTTCTTTTTCCAGCCGGCAGCGTCGTAGACGTCGAAATAGATCTCATAAGTGCGCCGGTGCAGGCGATAGAAGGGGATCAGGCTAACGTCTTGAACCTGATCGTCAAGCCCGCGGCCGGCGGCGTGAAAGTTACCCTGGTGACCTGCCACCGGCTGTATCCAATCTGCTACCGCGCCGTCTGAGACAAACGAAGGAATAGTGAATACCGGTTGCTGGCTGCCGCCACGCCTTTCGCGCTCCGCCCCTAAATCGCCCGCCAGCACCAGCGGACCCCACATCAAAGCTACGCGACCCGGATTGTCAGGGGTCGGCTCAAGGCGAAGCGTCTTCGGTAAAACCAAAGAGACTGTGTCGCCGTCCTTCCAGGTGCGCTTAACTTCAAAATAGGAGCCGGGCTGCGAAACAGCCTTCACCGCAACTCCGTTCACTTTTACGGCGAATCCCGATCCAGCCCACGATGGCCGGCGCAATTCGAGCGCGAACGGTTTCGGTTTCGGCGTCGAAATTCGCAGCGTGGCCGAATCACCTTCGGGAAAAGTCGTTTCCATTGCCATCTTCACGCCGGCGGATTCCCAGTTCGCGGTGGAAGGAGCATAGAAGTTCACCCAAAACTTGTCGCCCGACTCGTAATAGATTCCGTCACCGTGCAGGCCGTGATTTTCCATCCCGGTCCCCACACAGCAGGTAAATCCGCCCGTCATGTCCTGATACTCATGCTGGACGCCCCGACCTACCGGGACCATGTAGCACGTGCGACCGTCTTCCGGATCAATTGAGCCGAGCACGTGATTGAACAAGGCGCGTTCTTCGAACTCGGCATACTTAATCTCAGGATGGATCGCGAACAGGCGACGCGTCATCTTGAGCATGTTGTAAACGTTGCAGCTTTCGTCCGTGCGGCCGTCGACGCGGTCGCCGAGTTTGTCCGGCGGTCCGAAGTATTCGTCCCGGCCGTGGCCACCGGTTGCATAGCTATGGTGGAGAGCTACAGCGTCCCAAAAAAACTCCGCCGCTGCGCCGTCAGTCTTGTCACCGGTGTAGATGTAACGGACCAGATAACCCAGCATCTTTGGTACTTGCGCATTTCCGTGCAATCCTCCCAGGATGTCCTCACGCCGCGCGAGAGGATCGCGCACTGCGTTATGATCAAAGTGATGCGAAAGATCCAGCCAGCGCTTATCATCGGTGTCCGCGTAAAGATCGGCGAGCACTTCATCCATGCCGCCAAACTCTGTATTGAGCATTTTCTGGGTCTGCGCTGCATCAAGTTTCGACAGGATGGTTTCGGCCCAGCCGGCAAATTTGATCTCGACGTCCAGCGCCGTGCGATTGCCGGTGTAACGATAGGCATCGCGCAAACCGGCGAAGGTTTTGTGCAGCGTGTACCAGGGCGACCACATGCCGTTCAGATCAAATGAGCCCGAACGAATATTGCCGTTCGCGACTTCGGCCCATTTCTCGCGCCCACCTTCAATGGCGCTGAGATAGCCGTCGCCGTTCTTGTCCTGCACTTCCTTCATCTCTTTGACCAGATAGTCGGCGCGTTCCTTGAATCGCGCGTCACCGGTCGCGGCATACATCAAAGACACGGCCGAGAGATAGTGCCCGGCGATATGACCGGTGAGATTTCGTCCGTCGCCGTCCCAACCTCCGTAACCCGGCGCCTTTGCTTCGAGTCCCGCACGTTTGCGGTAATAGGCCATCATTCGATCAGGCTCCAGGCTGAGCAGATAGTTGATGTCCAGGTCCTGCGCGTGCTTGAGCGGCCCGCCCGTCAGGCGCACCGCCGACAACGGCAATGGATGGGCAACTTCCGGAACCGCAGTTTTTATCTGCTGGGCTTTTGTCAGGCACGAAAGACAGGCCAACAGAAACAGTGTGGATAAAAACATCCATGGCGTATTCATTTTGTTTCTCATCGTCTTACTAATTCTCACGTCTTACTTTAATTAAGGAGATCAGCTGGTCGGACTCTGTGGCTCGAAACTGACTTAGCGCTCTTCAGAAAAACGCTTGACGACTGTTCACTTCTATTATAACTATGTGGCTCTCCTGCTCGTTTGCCCTGAATATGAACATTTTCGCGGTCGCCAATAATAGGTGGCCAATAATATAAGGAGAGCTTCGGCTCTGTGAAGTCCAGCTGTAAGCTTTTTGAATTGTTTCAACGAAATCTTCTAAAGAAAAGGAAACTATGAACCTGCGAGTCATTCGTTCCGCTAGCTGCGCCGTCATTCTGAGCCTTTCGCTTTCGAGCTTGAATGCGGCATTTGCGCAACAGCCGGCCGCGCGCATCAAGATCGATACTGACCGGCAGATTGGCGAAGTCGATCCACATCTCTTCGGTAATTTCAGCGAGCACCTGGGCCGAATGATTTATCGCGGCATTTATGAAGAAGGCAGTCCGCTTTCTGACGCGAATGGTTACCGGAAAGACGTGATGGAGGCCGTCAAGAACCTCGGGGTTTCGATTCTGCGCTGGCCGGGCGGGAATTTTGCTTCCGGTTACAACTGGATTGATGGGATTGGGCCGAAGGACCAGCGGCCAGTGCGACTTGATCTGGCGTGGAATGATGTGGAAAGCAATCGCTTCGGCACCGACGAGTTTCTTCGTTATTGCGAGATGATTGGCACTGACCCTTATATATGCATCAATGCCGGACTGGGAACGATCGACGATGCGCGTCATTGGGTCGAGTACTGCAATGAATCGCATCATACCTACTGGGCAGATCAGCGGCGAAAGAATGGACACGAACAGCCTTACAAAGTTAAGTACTGGGCGCTGGGCAATGAGATCGACGGTCCCTGGCAGATGGGACATAAGGATGCGGACGAGTACGCGAAATTCGCGCTCGAAGCTGCCAAGGCGATGCGCCAGGTGGACCGCGACATCAAGCTCGTGGCCAGCGGATCGAGTAACTATGGCGCGGACTGGATTGCGTGGAACCGCACCGTCTTGCAAACGCTGCGTAACCAGGCTGACTACATTGCGCTGCACACCTACATCAATAATCGCGACAACGATCTGGAAAGATTTCTGGCCTGGTCACAGACGATTGACTACTACATCGATGTCACCGAAGGCCTGATCCGACAAGTCCGAAGCGGTCCAAACCCGCGCCCAATTTATATTGCGTATGACGAATGGAATGTCTGGTATCGCACCGGCAATCGAGAGAAGCTGGAAGAGATTTACAACTTTGAAGATGCGCTGGCGATGGGAATGTTCTTTAACTCATTCTTCCGCCATGCAAACATTGTGAAGATGGCTAACCTCGCCCAGATGGTGAATGTGATCGCCCCTATCATGACCAACAAGCAGGGTTTGTTTCTGCAGCCAATCTATTTTCCCATTGTTGAATACGGCAAACAGCGCGGAAATGCTTCCCTGGATGTGTGGGTGGCAGCGCCGACTTATCAACTGCCGAACCGGCCGTCGTTGCGTTATCTCGACGTGTCCGCCAGTTATAACCAGAAGGACGGCCTCGTTTATCTGAACGTCCTGAATCGAAGCAAAGACAAAGACATTTCGACGCGTGTCGAGAGTCAGGAAGGTCAAATTCAGAGTCAGGTTGCGGTTTGGGAAATGAACAATCCCGATCTCAAGGCTACGAACAGTTTTGCCGATGATCACAAGGTAAGGCCGGTCACCCGCACAGTTACTGCTATACTCCAGAACAATTCGTTTAATTACACATTTCCTGCGCACTCGTTGACGATTTTGAAATTGCAGGTGAAGTGAAAGAATGGACAACATGGACATGTTCGACACGGTGGACAATGTGGACAAGTGTTCACTCAGTCACTTAGTCCATCTCCTCAGTCTACGCCCGCAGCACCACAATCCCTTTTGCCGTAAAAGGAACAATCGCTTCGTCACTCGTCGATTTATCGGTAATTAGTTTGTCCAGATCATTAGTGGGCCAAATCAAAGATCTGCCCACTGCGCCAACCTTGCGGTGGTCAGCCAGCACGATGCGCTGTTGGGCTTGACGCATCATGGCGCGGTGAATCGCTGCCTGGTCGGGGTAGTTAGTGGTCAGTCCGTGCTCGGCGTGCGCACCGTCAACACCGACAAAGGCTTTATCAAAAAAAATCTGGCTCACGTTATGTTGTGCGACATCGCCGACGAGCGCGAACCAGTCACCGCTGAGAGTTCCACCGGTCATGGCGACCTTTATTTCCGGCAAATGGCTGAGTTCCATCGCAATGTTGATGGCATTGGTGACAATGGTGATGCCTTTGCGATGGCGAATGGCGCGCGCCAGTTGAGTGGTCGTGGTTCCGGCGCCAATGGCCACGATTTCACCATCCGAAATCAGGCTGGCCGCCGTCAGACCGATCTGTCTTTTCTCCGCGGCGCATTTCTCTTCCTGTTCCTGAAATGATGAGAGGTTTCGGAAAGGTTCATAAAGCATTGAACTCACAGGATTGGCGCCCCCGTGAGTCCGGCGCAATAACCCCTGCCGCTCAAGTTCGCTCAAGTCACGGCGAATGGTGGCGGCCGAAACATTAAAACTCTTGGCCAGGCTGTCGACCGATACTTCTCCATGGCGCAAGAGTTCTTGCAGGATTTGTTCCCAGCGGTTTGCAGCCGCCGAAGTGTCGCTGATCATCAACTGTTCCGGCCTCGTACTATTGCATATTCGCGGGTGAAACTGAAGATTGATTCACAGGTGAGTGAATTTCCCATCGATCAGCGGGAAAGCTCGCGGGCGATTTTCCCCTACTGTTGCAATCATTAGGAATTACCACACTGTTTACAATGGCATGTTCATTGCGACTATCGAAGACGCTTATTAATTTTCTTAAGTTTCGATCTTTGAGAAGTTGCTGTCCTGCGCCCTAAGAGTCCGA
>AP72_2010_repI_A001DRAFT_1000151_pt1 | contig 14615 bp, 5 predicted proteins | sample AmaPasrepliIA001_FD_9535 | JGI IMG/M metagenome (IMG submission 9535)
CGCTTCTTCAACTCGGAAAGCGCCACGCGCAATTCTGAGCCTTGCGTCATTACCACCGCCCGTTCGATCACGTTCTGCAGTTCGCGGATATTGCCCGGCCACTGATACTGGCAGAGCGCCTTCATCGTGTCCGCAGAGATAGTGTCGATCTGTTTGTTCATGCGTTTGGCATACTGCTTCGTGAAATGCCGTACCAGAAGGGGAATGTCCTCCGGACGCTCGCGCAGCGCCGGAATGCGGATCGGAAATACGTTCAGGCGATAGAACAAATCGGAACGGAAACGGTTTTCCTCGACCATCTGCTCCAGATCGCGATTAGTGGCCGCGATCAATCGCGTATCCGTATGCATCGTGCGACTGTTACCGAGGCGCTCGAACTCGCGTTCCTGCAGGACACGCAGCAACTTGGGTTGCAGTTCCAGAGGAATCTCGCCGATTTCGTCGAGGAACATCGTTCCATGGTTGGCCAGTTCGAAGCGGCCAATACGCTGGGTGATGGCGCCGGTGAAGGCACCTCTTTCATGGCCGAAGAGTTCGCTCTCCAGAAGCCCTGTTGGAATCGCGGCGCAGTTCAGTTTGACAAACGAAGCTTTATGACGGGTGCTGCGGTCGTGAATGGCACGGGCGACGAGTTCTTTTCCTGTGCCAGTCTCACCGCAGATCAGGACTGTGCAGTCAGTGGGAGCAACCGTCTCGATCTGCTGCAGAACTTTTCGTAATGTGGCGCTGCGGCCTACGATCTCTTCGAAGCCGTGATCGTCCTCACTCTCCTCCTCAACCATCAGGCTGTTCTGTTCGAGTCGGCCTTTGAGTTCCGCGATCTGTCCATGAGCCAGATGATTTTCAATTGCGCTGCAGACCTTGGTGGCGACCAGCGACAGAAAGCGCACTTCGTCATCGCCGTAGGCTTCCGGGGTGGTACTGCCAACGAACATGGCTCCAAATTTGTTTTGGGCGCAAATCAGCGGAACGGCACAGACGGATTGAATCTCTTCGGGCAGGCGCTGCAAGATGTTGCTTTGCAAGCGCGTCTCGCGGTCAAGCGAACCAATAACCAGGGGCTTCTGTTGTTCATACGCCCAACCAGTCAGCAGGTGTCCGGTCAAAGCTGTCGTGCTTCCATTTGTCATTCCCGTTCCCGGAATAGCAAGATGCCATTCCACTGCTCGAGTGGCATCGTTGCGTCTTGAGATTCCAAGGCAATCAAGCTGGATTAGAGGCGCAGCTTCGGCCGCGAGCACGGAAGTAAGTTCTGAGATGGAATGATAGTGTCCAATGGCTCGAAACAGGCGGACGAGAGCATCGTCGCTCGCGGGCTCCCCGGCGCCGTGAGAGCCTGCGTTCGGCGGGAGCCAGGGAAGAAAACCAGAGTGGGATGGCGTTATGCCATTGTTTGCGGGTTGCGGATGCCCGCACTCAGCTCGAGAAATTGCAAAACCGTTCGCTGCCATACCGTCCCTCTTTCATTGCTTGTTTATGATGAGTCCCGGCGTACTTCCCAAATCGGTTCGGTTGAGCCCTGAGAGCCTGCGATTCCTGCGATGGCAACGCAACCACTGACTCCAACTGGTTGGTTGGTTCTTTACGGGTTGAATCTGTCGTTGTCATCGCAGCGAATCGCTGTTTCAATTTCGCTAGTCAGTGTGCAGTAGATTGAAATCGGAAGTAAGCCCCATTCGAGTTGCAGGGTTAGCTATTGAGAGGAAGCGGAGTGCCTATTGTGGGGAGAACAGATGTGCCTCTTGTGAGGAGAAGGGAAACGCCTCTTTCGAGTCAGGCGATAGAGCTATTTTGAGGCCCATTCATTCTTTGCGGAGGCACCTCAAGGCGCTTCCATCCAAACAGGCGGGCGTCTACCGACCATCCTCCAGGTCCAATCATGGCGAGGGCGCAAGCAAATATTCCCAATCGCAAGGCCATCCAGGGATCCACGCAATGCAAGAAATTCTGGATCTCGAGCAGAGCCGCGAGAATTCCGACCACTGGAGTCCACAGCCCAATGATCATGAGGATGCTCACAATAATGAGCGCGATAGAATTCGCAGAGGATAGTGTGAGCGGCTTGCCCAAGAGAAGCCGAATCTCGTGATTCATTACCGTCAGTCCGATTAACGAGCGAATCAGCAGAAGTCCGGTGCCCGGCCAACCGCGAGCAAAGTTCGAGAAAGAACGGCGCACTACTCTTGTCCCTCGGATTAAGGTTAATCCCGGGATGAAAACGGCTGGAAGCCCCAATAGGGCCGTCTAGCCCGACTCTTTCGAGTAATGCTCCGTGAAGCGACAGGAGCTGGATGCGGTCTAAAGCTCAATGATGCCGCGCTTGAGCCCAATCATCGCTGCATGCGTACGATCATTGGCTCCCAGCTTGGACAAAATATTCTTGACTCGGCCTTTTACCGTCTCTTCACTGATGGAGAGCTGATCGGCAATCTGTTTGTTGGCATTGCCGGCGGCAATTAAGCGCAGCACGCTGATCTCACCAGGAGTGAGCGTATCGTCAGTAGAATGCTGCGCGAGTTCATAAGAAGCTTCCGGAGAAAACGCCTTCTTGCCGGCGTGCACGGCACGAATTGTGTCCAGCAATTCCTTATGTAATGAGTTCTTCAGAATGTACCCGCAAGCGCCTGCTTTGAGTGCACGGAGTATCTGAACGTCGCCGGCGTAGGTGGTCAGGACAATGACTTTCGCCTGGGGAAACTCATTCCTAATGGCAACCAGTGCATCGAGGCCGGTCATCTCCGGCATTTGGAGATCCATAACAGTAATGTCGGGACGATGGGTGCGGAACTGCTGGATCGCCTCACGACCGTTAGAGGCTTCAGCCACCAGCGCCATATCTGGGTGATCTCCGACAAGAGCGGTGATTCCCGTACGGACCACTGGGTGGTCGTCCACGAGCAGGATCCGGATCGGGTTAGCGCTCATGAATGTATGCCCACTTGTTCAGACCAATGCCTTCAGCATTGCCTCGCAACTTAAGATCCAATGTTGATTTCTTCCTTTTTCCCTTTCCGGGAAATCCTCTGGAGCCACCATCCGCGCTCGGCCAAGTCCTTATAAACGTTCGCCGCAGGAACGCTGAGTTCAATCTCTGTTCCTGCATCACGCTCGCTCCATACCTCCAATTTGCCTCCCACTAGTTTGGCGCGTTCGCGCATGCCGCGCAATCCGTAGTGTCCGGGTTGGCCTTCACCGGTCAGGACCTGCGGATCGATGCCCTTCCCGTCATCATGTATGCATAAGACGAGCCCGCAATCTTCATATCGGATCTCTACTTCTATCTGACGCGCGTGCGCGTGGCTGAAGGCATTGCGCAGAGCCTCGGCGCCTATGCGGTAAACCTCATCGCGGACAATCGGATGGAGTTCTCGGGCTGTGCCGACCACTTCCACACCAAAATACAGGTCGTTGGAATTGGCCTCATTGTCGCCGAGCTCCTGGCCAAGAGTTCTTAACGCAAGCGCCAGCTCGTTCGTGATAAATGTGGAGGCACGCAGTCCTTGAACTGCTTGACGGGCTTCAGTAATGGCTTCGGCTGCTTGCTCAATAGTGCGGTCAATCCGTTGCTTGGCGTCGATCGGACGGTCCGGAAGCAATTGCGAGACGCTTTGAAAGCAAGCCAGCAGTCCATGAAAGCTCTGCAGCAGAGTGTCGTGCAGCTCCCGCGCGATCCGCGTACGCTCTCCGACGCGCGCCTCAAGGGTCCTGTTGAACTGCCCCGCCAATTGATGCAGTCGCACTTGGTGCAGCATCCAGATTATGGCGAGAAAAACAATCGTACATAGAACGGCAAACCAGCTTGTTTGGTAATAAGCCGGAGCCATAAAGAAATCCAGGGTATCGCCCTGCTGGTTCCAGACGCCACTGTTATTGCAAGCGATGACACGGAAATGGTAATTGCCAGGACGAAGATTCGAGTACTGCACCTCTCGCTTATTGACGACCTCTCTCCAATCGGGGTCCTGTCCTTCCAGCTTGTAACGGAAGCGGATTTTCTCAGGCGCGGCGAGACTTAGCGCCGTGTAATTAATGGTCAGATCCCGCACTCGCGCAGGCAGGCGAACTTCGCCTCGTGGCACCCCCCGCCGTGGAAGATAACTCCTCCCATCCACGATAAGTTGCTCGATGCGTACCGGAGGTGCAGTTTGATTGAAAGTCAGGTGGTGCGGATCAATCACGCTGAGGGCGTCGAGATTCGTGAACCATAAGCGTCCATCGGCAGACTTGCTGACAAGCGGCGTGTAGCCCGTAAGAAGCGCGCGGCTCCGTACTCCATCGACGCGATCAAACACCGCAAACTGAATGCTTGCCTTAGGATTGGCGGCCCACCTGTCCAGCTCGCTGCGGGCAACGTGTACCAGGCCGCAAGCCGTGTACAGCCAGGATGAGGCATCGGCTTCTACTACCCAGTGAATCGTTTCGCACGGCAATCCATTTGAGCTGGTGAGCGTCAAAACGTGGCCGTCTTTCAGACGGCTGAGGCCGCCCTCGGTAGCTGCCCAAAGTGTGCCATCAGCGTCGAGTTGAACGCTCCTTACACGTCCGCCGCCTAAACCTTGGCTCTTGCCATAAGACGCGCGAATCTCGCCGTCCTTGAAATGCACCAACCCACCCTGGAAAAATCCAAGCCAGAGGCCGCCTCTGCCGGGGTCGGCTATCACGCTGGCAGCGACCACATTGCCTCCGAATCGTGACCAGGGGACTCTGTCCACGATCTTGTCGTCGACTGAATGCACCAGGCCAAGGTTCTCATAACTGAGCCACACGCCTTCGTTGGCATCGCCTGTGATTGCATTCACCCAGCCGCCCGTGACTCCCTTCACCTTGCTGAATCGGCCATTCTCAAAACGGGCAATGCCTTTAGGGGTAGAGACCCAGATTCGACCGCGATGGTCCTCATAAAGAGACCCCACCGTAGTGTCTGGCAATGCAGGATCAACTACCTCACTTACTTCCTTTTTCTTGTCAGTGGTGTAAAACGCAGATTTGGTCTCCTGGGTTGACTCCTTTGTGCCGTGGCCCCCTGGCCAGTAAATTGTCACCTGACCGTTTTTCCATCTATTCAAACCATCCAGAGAGCTCAGCCACACGCTATTGTCGCGAGCCGCAAGCACCGCCACGACGCTCGGAGCAGACAGCCCCTGCTTTTCAGAAATGGAGAAAACGCTTGTTTGCCGAAAACGGTCGAGACCCTCGGACGTACCCACCCAAACATCGCCTTCCGGATCTTCAAAGAAGCACAGGACGCGATCGCTGGAGAGGCCGTCACCCCGGCCAAAGACGCTGGTCCTTCCTTCGTGCACATGCAACAACCCGCGCTGCAAGGTTCCTATCCACAAACCGCCATCGCGGTCCCGGAACATGTTGACCGGCATGAACCTTCCTGGCGGCGACGCCATCTGGTATTCCTGAATTGTTTCGTTCACGAACTGCGAGATACCTTCACCCACCGCAAGCAATCCCGCTCCGTCATCGGACTCGACTACGGCCTGCGCTGTCTCAATTGGGTGTGGCATGAGATAACGTTTTGGCGGCCCGGGCTTCCATCGCCATAATCCCGTTTCGGAACCGATCCACAGCCGATGCTCGTGATCCTCGTACAGCGAATAAACCCACTCGCCGAAACTGCCGTCTTGGCCATAGCACTGCACTTTCCCACTCTGGATCGCGCAGAGCTTTGCCCGGGGAACCTGAAACGTTCCCGCCCACACTGTTCCTTCGCTGTCTTGCAACAATGTCAAGACATTCTGTCCAGCAAACTCGGCGTACTCATTGAGTGTGCCGTCCTTCCAACTTGCCAGCCCCTCAAGTGTGCCGATCCAGAGAGTGCCATCGCGGGCGGCAAGCAGGCTTCGGATATTTGTACTGGGCAGATGCCGGCCGGACGGGGGCGCCCATGGTACGAATCGAACGCCATCAAAACGAGTGAGTCCGAATTCGGTGCCGAGCCATAGATAACCATCGGGAGTCTGAGTAATTGCGCGAACCGCGCCGGGCAGCGAGCCATCCTGAATGCTCCAGGCTGCGTGAGAGTATTGACTGATGTCGAGCGACGGATCTAATGCGAACGCGCAAGCGCAGCAGGCCAGCAGGATGATCAGCCATCTGCCCACTGCGATCGGCAGTAGTGCTAGCGCGCGCATATTAGGTAGAAGTGGTGCTCATGTTATCGCACATGGAATGCCATGCGGGTCTTCATGTCTGTGATCGGCGATGGCATGTGAAGATCCATTAGCGATATGTTCGCGCGATGCGGCCGGCGACCAGAGCAGTGATGCCCCTACGTACAACTGGATGTTTGTCTAAGAGCAGGATCTGGATTGGGTTAGCGGTCATGAATTTATGCCTGGTTCTTCAGTCCATGCCTTCGGGATCGGCTCGGAATTCAAGATCCAATGTTGATTTCTTCTTTCTTCCCCTTTCGGGAAAATCTTTGCAGCCACGATCCGCGCTGGCTAACGTTGGTATAAGCGTTGGCAGCGGGAATCTTTAATTGAATTTCAGTGCCGGCGTTGAAGTCGGTCCAGACCTCCAATTTGCCCCCCACCAACTTGGCCCGCTCGCGAATCCCCGGTAACCCGTAGTGGCCGGTTCGGCCTTCGTCGGCAAGGATTTCCGCGTCAATCCCTTTGCCGTCGTCACGAACAGCGACAAGAAGCTCGTGAGGATCATAGCGAATTTCCATTTCTATTCGCGTTGCATGCGCATGGACAAACGCATTCCGCAGTGCCTCAGCGGCTACACGGTACACCTCGTCTCGCACAATGGGATGAAGATCGCGAGCAGCGCCGAAGACCTCCACACGAAAATGCGGCGAGGTAGGATTGGCGGCGTTGAGCGAGAGCTCTTCGCCGAGGGTCTTGAGCGAAAGTGCGAGCTCGTTAGTCGTAACCGTCGAAGCACGGAGATCCTGCACCGCATCACGAGCTTCGGTGATCGCTTCGGCTGCCTGATCGATGGCGCTCTCCAGCCTCTGCTTAGCATCGAGCGGTCGATCGGGGAGTAGTTGCAAAGCACTCTGAAAACGAAGAAGCAGTCCATGAAAACTTTGCAGCAGCGTATCGTGCAGCTCGCGCGCGATGCGCGTGCGCTCCCCGACGCGCGTCTCCAGCGTGCGGCTGAATTGTCGAGCCAGATAATGCACACGAGCGTGGTGCAGCGCCCAAAGGAGAGCCAGAAAAGCGGCCGCGCACAGTGAGAAAAACCAACTCGTCTGATACCAAGCCGGAGGGATCACAAAATCGAGCGCATCGCCTTGCTCGTTCCACACGCCGCTGTTGTTGCAGGCGAGGACGCGGAAGCGGTAGTTGCCCGGGGCGAGGTTCGTATACTGTACTTTGCGGTCATTCACAACCTCGTGCCAGCTTTGATTCTGACCTTCCAGCTTGTAGCGGAAGCGCACTTTCTCCGGCGCCACCAGGCTCAGAGCTGTGTAATCGATCGCCACATTGCGCACGCGCGCCGGCAGGTGCAAGTCATTCTTAGCGTCGTAGGTTTTGTCATCGGCCACGACTTGCTCGATGTGTACTGGAGGTGGAATTTTGTTGACGGGAAGGTGATGCGGATCGAGGACGCTAACGCCGCCCACACGCGTGAACCACAACTTGCCATCCGCGGATTTTGCAACATTGGCGTTATAGCCGCCCGCGAACCGATGGCTGCTGACTCCATCGGAACTGTCAAACACCTCCGCCTTTATCGTCTGCTTTGGATATGAGGTCCAGGCGTCCAACTCAGACCGGTCGATCCGCACGAGACCACAAGCTGTGTACAGCCAGGCCGAATTAGCGTCATCATCCATCATCCAGTGAACCGTATTGCAGGGCAATCCGTTCTGGCTGTTGAGAGTAAGAACGCGGCCATCTTTGATGCGGCTCAGTCCGCCTTCAGTCGCGACCCAGAGAGAGCCGCTTCCATCTTGGTAGATGCTGCGCACCAATCCCTCTCCAAGTCCTTCGGTGCGTCCGTACGAGGCGCGGAGCTGATTGTCCTTGAAGTAAGCAACACCGCCGTCTCGAAAACCAAGCCATAGACCACCCTCGCGAGCATCTTGGAGCGAAGCAGTAGCCGGTTCTCTGCGCCCGAGCTCGGTCCAGGCAATGCGTTCTACTACACGCGTCTGAATCAAATGGAGAAGCCCCTGCTGATGGCTCATCCAAATGTTTCCGGCATGATCTTCGGTTATGGAATATACGATTCCATACGGCACTGAAGCGACGGGGAAAAACCTGCCGGATTTGAAAATCGCCACTCCTTTCCGCGTTCCGATCCAAATTTCCCCCTCATTGTCCTCAAACATGTGCTCCGCATTTTCATCCGGCACTCCGTTGTCGGTAATCTCGCGAACCGTGCGCGTCGAGTGCGCGCCGATTGGCTCGACGCCAAGCCGACTTCGCCTGCGATAAATGGTGATTTGTCCTTTATTCCATCGATTGATTCCATCCGACGCTCCCAGCCAAAGAGAGCCGTCCCTAGCGGCAACAATCGAAGAAACGCCTTGGCTGGAGAGACCTTGCCGGCGAGAAATCGCGGGAATGGCGAAGTCGCGAAAGCAGTCGAGACCGTCTGTGGTCGCGACGCAAATGTTGCCTTCCCGATCTTCAAGGAAAGCGGAAACAGACTCGCCCGTCAGGCCGTCCGGTCGGCTGAAGACATCCGCCCTTCCGTCGTGGATATGCAGCAGTCCTCTGTCGATCACGGCTCCGATCCACAGGCCGCCGTCGCGGTCCCGATGCAGCCTGTATGGTTGGAACCCTGGTCCGGCAGCAATCGGAAACGCCTCCGTCTTCCCGTTCTTGAGCTTTAGAATTCCGGTACGCCTGCCAATCAGGATTCCACCATCATCGCTCTCTACCAGCGCGTAAATTCGCTCCGCCGCGTCCGGCATGGGATAGAGTTTGGGAGGACCGGGTTTCCAGCGCCACAGTCCGTTCATCGCTCCCGCCCAGAGATTGCCCGCGCTGTCCTCATATAAGGGCGTGACTCCGTAGCCAAAACGACCGTCCTCTCCGTAGCATTGCATCTTGCCGCTCTGAAACTTGCAGAGTCGGCCCCGAGTAGGCGCCCAACCGGCAACCCATATCGTTCCTTCATGATCCTCGAGCAGAGCTTCTATGACTTGGCCATCCAGTTCCGGGTAGTGAGTCAGCTTGCCGTCTTTCCAGCTCGCAAGCCCGAGAAACGTGCCAATCCAAAGACCTCCGTCGCGCGCGCCTCGCAAGCTTCTGATGTCGCTGGTGGGGAGATGCTCCCCAGATGGTGGCTCCCAAGGGACGGCCCGCACCCCATCGAACCGAAGCAACCCAAATTCCGTGCCCAGCCAGAGATATCCGTCCGGCGTCTGCGTAATCGCCCGAATAGCGCCAATGGGAAGCCCTTCACCAGTTTTCCATGCTCGGTGCGCGTATTGACTTATGTCGAGAGAAGGATTGAGCGCGAAAGCGCAAGGCCAGCAGGCGAGAAGAATGCTTAGCACAATAACAACCTGTGGTCGCCTTTCCACTGCCTCCCCCTGTATATCACTAGCCAGCAAAACAACGATTCGCACACGGGACGGTTACGCGCGGAACGGAATTGTGCGCTACTCCGTACTATTCCAAAATGGAACTAGAACTTGCGCAGACGTAGAACGCCCGATTATTTGTAAGACATTCTATGCGCAAAGCAGGACAGGCGACGCTAAAAGCTATATTTCAATCCAAGCTGGATCACGCGTTCGGTCTGTGTGAATCCAAAGTCGCTGGCCGACGTGATCTTTCCAGCAAGTGGGTTGTTTCCGGGAGTCACCACCGGATCGTCGAATTGAGGATGATTGAATGCATTGAACAATTCCGCCCTGAACTCGACCTGATGCCGCTCAGCGATCCGTAAAAATTTTGCAATGCTCAAATCCCATTTGTTGTTTCCGCTGCCGCGAATAACGCCCTTGCCTGCATTACCCAGCTGACCTGCAGCTGGATTCGCCAACTTGCTTACGTCAAACCATCGGTTGATGCTCCGCTCACCTCGGGGTAAGTTCGGGTTTCCGAGAAGGTTGCCGTGGGACCCAACAAACGGCACGCCAAACGAGGACGGAGTCAGAGATGGTCCGTTCTGGAAAGTCGCAATTGCGCCGATCCGCCAGCCGCCGGCAAGTTTGCCCAACAGGTCTTCTCGCTTTTTAAAGACCGGGAGTTCGTAAAGCGAGCTCGCGATCAAGCGGTGCGGCCGATCAAAAACCGCCGGGCCATAGTTAGCGCGAACATTCTTGATCGTCTGCAATCCGGCTCCAGCACCAAAGGCCACGCCGACGCTGCTGGAATCCAAATCGGTCAACGTTTTCTGAAATGTATATGAAATGAGACACGTAAAACCGTTGACAAATCGGCGCTCAAGCCGCGCCTGCAGCGCATTGTAGTTGCCGGCCGCGCGCGACTCGTACATAAAGACGCTGCCCAGCTGTGGATATGGAAAATTGAGTGCGAAGTTGGGAGGTTGAGGCGGGAATGGATTGGTCTCGTTGTAATTAAGAGCGCCCATCAGGTGCGAGCTCTTCGAGCCATGATAGGCCGCTTCGAACAAGGTATTCCTGCCAATGAGGTACTGCAGGGCCAGATTCCATTCCTGCACTTGACCTTCGCGGAGGTTGCGCTGCATCCCATTGCGGTTGTTCGTAACCAAACGAGTGGCTTGCGCCAAAGGATCATCTACGGTGAAAACCGGCAGCGGGTTTTGCGGATCAGCTGGGCGAACCACCAAGTTGTAAACGGCTCCGAACGGATTCTGAAACGCGAGCTGCCTGTAGCTATTGATCACATCCGGAGTGTAGAAGAGGCCATATCCAGTGCGTAATACAACGTGATCGTTGGCACGCCAGGCAAGCCCGATCCTGGGCGCGAAGTTTTTGTAATAAGGATCAACCAGGCTCCGCGGGTACCCATTTTGTCCAGGGAAGATCTGCTGGCCAGTTGCGAGATCAAAACTGGCGATCCGGTTATCGCGCTCAACTGGCCTGCCGAAATATTCCCAACGCAGCCCCACATTCGCCGTCAGTTTATTTGTTATCTTCCAGTCGTCCTGTACGTAATAACCCATGTCCTTGTACGACAGGTGTGGCGAAAACGGAGTGGTCTGGACTTGATAGCTCGAAGGATATCCAAGAAGCAGATCGGCCAGTGCGTGAAAGCGAGATGTCGTTGTGACCGGCACAGGAGCGCTGAATTGACCGGAGAACGTGTAGGTCCCGTCGGGTTGGCCCCACTGTGTCGTAGTCATCCGCTTGAGTTGAATCGTGAGGCCGGCTTTCACTGTATGCGCGCCACGAACAAAAGAGAGGTTATCGACAATCTGGCCGCTGTTTGTTACCCATTCGAACACCGCGTTATTAGAGGAATAGCCGATCTCCGAATATCCGGCGGGCGTCATCGAGGGCGCCGCCCAGGTAAACGGGATCGGCGATAGCCCTTTGATGCCCAGCTCCTCTACCCAATTGCGTTTGAAAGCATCAAGCGACTGACGGTCACGGTGAAACCTCACAAAACCGAGATTGGCTTCATTGACGATCGTCGGACTGAACGTGTGAACGTTTCCCAGGGCAAACTGTAGGTTATTGTCCGACTGCTCCTGATCGAATCCGGGAAATGCAGGCGAAAGAGCCTGTCCCACGCCTTGATCGAATGGAGCATTCCTGGTGAATCGTCCCCAGAGCGTGTCTCGGCGGCCGAGCTGAGAATCGATACGAGTAACCACGACGTCATTATCGGAAACACCCTTTGGATGGCCGATGAAGTTCCGCGAGGGGTCGGCATTGTTCGGCTCGGGATACAACTTTGCCAGTGCCGCGCCAACCGGATTGATCCTGTTTGCCGGGATCACGTTTCCCGGAAAGGGAACCTTGGTCACAGGATCGACAATGGTCACGCCCAGGCCGCTGAAGTCCCCGGCCCGCTCCTTCAGAGTCGGCACGAGAGTCGTGCTGGTGACCGCCTGTCGCCGCCGCGTCCCTTCGTAGGAAAACATCCAAAAGAGCTTGTCTTTGCCGTTGTAAAGTTTGGGGAAGACCACCGGCCCGCTGGCGACGAAACCGAACTGATTCCTTTTCAGCGGGTCCACCGTCGTGCTGAAGTAGTTCCTCGCGTCGAGAGCGTCGTTGCGGAGAAACTCATATAACGTGGTGTGAAATTCGTTTGCGCCGCGCTTGGAAGCCACATTGATCACAGCTCCGGAATTTCCGCCAAACTCCGCCGAGTAGTTGGAAGTCTGCACTCGGAATTCGCCCACTGAGTCCAGCGGCGGTATCGCGAGTGGATAATTGTTGAGCTCCTGGCCGCTGATTTCCATGCCGTCAATCAGCACCACCGAGGTGTTGTCTCTCTGCCCGCCCACGGAGAATCCTGGGCCGTAACCGGCCTGCCGCTGGGTAGCACTTGCTCGGCCCCCATTGATCACCCCGGGGGAAAGCGAAACCAACTGCATGAAGTTACGTCCATTGATCGGCAGGCCGAGGACACGCTTCTCATCAATCACCTGAGACAAGCTCGCGTCCGAAGACTCCAGAAGACCACCATCGGCTTGAACGACAATCGATTCATTTACCGGCCCGACTTGCAGCACTGCGCCCAAGCTTTTCGTTTCCGCTACTTGCAGCGCCACATTCTCAATCAACGCTTTCTTGAACTCGGGGTGATTAATCTCAAGCGTGTAGTTTCCGAATGGCAATGCCCGGAACTCGAATAAACCCTGGTCGTTCGTGGTTTGTTCCCACGTTTGATTGCTGGCCTCATCGCGCAACGTGACGCGAGCTTCGATGAGTACGCCGCCAGTGCTGTCCTCCACGGTGCCGCGAATTACACCTGTAGCAGTCTGCGCGAGAGCAGAAGAGGTCACGGCAAGATACACGATGCCCAGGATCAACTTCGTTCGCATCTTGTTTGTTCCCGGAAGGTGTGCGGAGAAGTATAGGACAGCTTCCACCGAGGCTATAGTCTTCCCTCGCTACTACGCCTTAGGAATACTTCTCCGCCGATTTAACCGGCACTTAGCTCGGCTTGGCTCCTCGCACGACTGCTATCCCTAATTTCTTCATACGGAATTGAAGTGTTGAGCGATGCATTCCCAGCCGGGCGGCAGCGCCGTTCGGTTGAGTCTGCACCGCAGAGAAACGGCCTGCAGTGATGTAGGTCACAGGGCTTTGCCAAACGAGATTGCAACCCCCTTGGCCTCGGCCACGGCGCTTCGCGAACGGTACGCTGTAGCCCTCGCTACTACGCCTTAGGAATACTTCTCCGCCGATTCAAGCGGCACTTAGCTCGGCTTGGCTCCTCGCGCGACTGCTATCCCCAATTTCTTCATGCGAAATTGAAGGGTTGAGCGATGCATCCCCAGCCGGGCCGCAGCGCCGTTCGGTCCCGCAATCACCCATCGTGTCTGCTTCAGGGTGGCCAAGATGTGCGCACGCTCGGCTTCTTCCAGGGTTCCGTTGCCCGCGCCTGCTCCATCCGGCACGGCCCGTCTCTTGAATTCTGACAATGGAACTCTCAGCTCTGAGCCATGGGTCATCACGACTGCGCGTTCGATCACGTTCTGCAATTCGCGGACATTGCCTGGCCATTGGTACTGGCACAGCGCCTTCATCGTTTCGGAAGAGATACTTTCGATCTGCTTGTTCATGCGCGCTGCATAATGCTTAGTGAAATGCCGTACCAAAAGAGGAATGTCCTCCGGACGCTCGCGCAGCGCCGGAATGCGGATCGGGAACACGTTCAGGCGGTAGAACAGGTCAGAGCGGAAGCGGTTCTCTTCCACCATCTTTTCCAGGTCACGATTGGTGGCGGCGATCAGTCGAGTATCGGTGTGCAGAGTGCGGCTGTTGCCCAGTCGCTCGAACTCGCGCTCCTGCAGGACGCGCAGCAGCTTGGGCTGCAGTTCCAGGGGAATTTCGCCGATTTCGTCGAGGAACATGGTTCCATGGTTGGCCAGCTCGAAGCGGCCAATGCGCTGCGAGATCGCTCCGGTGAAAGCTCCTTTCTCATGCCCAAACAGTTCGCTCTCCAGCAGTCCAGTTGGGATCGCGGCGCAGTTCAGTTTTACGAATGAAGATTTATGACGCGCGCTGCGATCATGGATGGCGCGTGCGATGAGTTCCTTTCCGGTACCGGTCTCGCCGCAGACGAGCACGGTGCAGTCGGTTGGAGCGACGGTCTCCACTTGTCGCAACAAATTTTGTAGTGTGGCGCTGCAACCTACGATCTGCTCATAGCCGCGCAGCTCGCGAATCTCGTCCTCGTCCTCGTCATTGCCGTAGAGGCTTTCCTGTTGCAGTTTGTCCTTCAGTTCCGAGATCTGGTCATGGGCAAGGTGATTCTCAATCGCGCTGCACACCTGCGTGGCCACCAGCGAGAGGAAGAGCACTTCTTGTTCGCCATAGGCATCCTCGACCACGCTGCCTACAAACAGCGCTCCCAGCTCGTGGTGTCTGCAGCTGAGAGGGATGGCGCATATGGAACGAATCTGCTCCGGCAGGCGCCGCAGGATGATGCTTTGCGAGCGCGTCTCGCGATCGAGCGAAGCGATGATCAGGGGCTTGTCCTGTTCGCACGCCCAGCCCGTCAGCAGATGTCCGGTTAAGCCTGCCGTGC
>AP72_2010_repI_A001DRAFT_1000152_pt1 | contig 14601 bp, 9 predicted proteins | sample AmaPasrepliIA001_FD_9535 | JGI IMG/M metagenome (IMG submission 9535)
CACGCCACGAGAGGAGCCCTTGCTGACGCGCGGGCTTGCGGACACGATGGCGGAAAGGGTGGGATTCGAACCCACGGTGCGGTTCCCCGCACACAGCATTTCCAGTGCTGCCAGTTAAACCACTCCTGCACCTTTCCGGCATTTCCAATTGCCAATTGCCGATTTCCGATTGGCGCGTCGGCAACGGAAATCAATTGGCAATCGGCAATTGGAAATCGGCAATGTCATGGCGGAGAGGGTGGGATTCGAACCCACGGTGGGCGTAAACCCACTCCGGTTTTCGAGACCGGTGCACTAATCCACTATGCGACCTCTCCGCAGACGACAGATATCAGACGTCAGATGTCAGCGTGTTCTTTTTGACCTCCGATGTCTGACGTCTGCCTTTAAAGAATTTCTGCATCAACTCGCGGCACTCCGTGTCGAGCACGCCGCCGATTACTTTAACGCGATGATTCAACTCCTTCGAGTTGCAAATCTGAAAATGCGTATCGATTGCACCCGCACGCTCATCCGGCGCCCCGTAAACGAGCAACGGAACTCGCGCCTGGATCAAAGCGCCGGCGCACATCGCGCATGGCTCGATCGTCGAATAGACCGTCGCGCCAGCCAACCGGTAATTGCCGATTTTGCCAGCCGCCTCCCTGATCGCGACCATTTCGGCATGGGCGGTCGGATCGCATTCAGTGCGCGTTCTATTGCCGGCTACGGCGATGACTTCGCCCTGCCAAACGACGCAAGCTCCCACCGGTACCTCGTCTCGCGACTCAGCCTCGCGCGCGGCGCGTAAAGCTTCGCGCATCCAGCGCTCGTGCGTCTCGATCTGCGCGGTGGCACTCTCAGACAACATTTCGTTCAAATAGCGAAACTGCAACTATAGGTTTCGAAAAAATGAGTGTCAAGCAAGCCCTCACCGCACCTCAATTCCAGTCAAAACAGGCCAAGACATCGCGGAAATTCGCCGTAATCGGGGCCAGATCCGTGATATTATCTCAAGAAGGATCAACGAGTTCCCCACCTCGTACCCTGGCCGGTCATGGCGATCAGAACAGAACCCACACCTAGGATTTCCGATACAGCGCGAGCCGATGGCATTCACGAGTCTCGCATCACGACGCGCGTGCCGAATCGCTCCGGTGGAACGAGCGCTCGTTCCTCGACAGTTACCGCGGACCGGAATACCGGAAAGCTGCGCCCCGTATCGGCGTCGATCCATGACACGGTAGTACCGGACCGGAAATCAAGCGCGGCCGGCGATGTGTTGCGAAAATTGTCACCGGCAGAATTCAACACAGCCATTTCCCATTTTTACCGGGGCGAAGTGCAGCGATCAAATACCTGGCGCACACGTCTCGACAATACTACGTACTGGGCCGTGCTCACCGTCGCGGGCGCTCTATCTTTCGCGTTTAGCTCGCCGAACAATCCGCATTTTCTGATTCCGATTATTTCAATTCTGGTAGCAATCTTTTTGCTTATGGAAGCACGGCGTTACCGCTACTATGAAATCTGGGCCAGCCGCGTGCGGGTGATCGAGACCGGTTACCTCGCGCAAATGCTGGCGCCGGACGGTGTTCCGCGAGATCGCGAATGGGCGTCGCACCTCGCTTCAGATCTTCTCACGCCGAATTTTACTATCAGCGTGTGGGAGGCCATCGGACGCCGGCTGCGTCGCAATTACATTTGGTTATTTGCTTTGCTCGCGCTCAGTTGGAATCTCAAAGTCTACCTGCATCCGGCGCCGGCAGTGAACTTTGATGAATTCATTTCGCGAGCAACGGTGGGACTGGTGCCCGGCTCAATTGTCATCATCATCGGATTTGTTTTTAACTTCACCTTGTTTATTTTTGCGATCACGACCATTCGCCTGCGCGAGGCGACCGGCGAAGTCCTGCCGCGTCACCAGTTCAATCTGCATCCATTACAGCGGGTGACGCGTTTTGCGCGCGCGGCGTCGTCAGTGCCGCGGGCGACGGTCAGTCGGGCCCGGCGCGCGCGTCATCGTCTGCGCGGCACAGGTGAACTCAAGAAGATCGATATAACCCAGTCGCCGGATCGAAAAATTCAAAGCTCCGAAGCTCCTGATCGTCGGCCGCATATTTCGGAAACACCCGATCGAATTCTGAGGTAAGACCTTTGCGAACGGTAGCCGCGGCTGTAGCCACAACGAATCAATTAAGCAAGATTAGCCCGCGGTAGCGGGCGGCAGACCTTGCGGTTATTAGACTCACATCTTCGATCAGCTATCGCCCGCTCAGCGGGCTTTATTATATAGTCGCGCCGTGTTCCCGGGGCTTACGCCCCGGCTTTATGCTGTCACCCGCTTCGCGGGTTTGGATGCGCGATCCAACGCGCCATAAGCACCCTGGGGTTGGTAACGTCTAGTCTGCTTACGGCGTACCGCTCACACCTAATCGCCTATGCTTAAACTTGATGGGCAAAGACTGTCCCTGGCTCAGATTGCCGCGGTGGCCTGCGCGAAAGAAGCTGTTGCCTTATCGGATTCCGCACGTCACCGCGTGGCGGAATCGCGTCGCGTGGTTGAGGCGATTGTCGCCGAGGGACGCACAGTTTACGGCGTGAATACCGGCTTTGGCCGGCTGTCTGACGTGCGGATAGACGCGTCGGAGTTGCGCGATCTGCAGTTGAATCTGGTGCGCAGCCACGCCTGCGGTCTGGGCCAGTCGCTTTCGATCGCAGAGGCGCGTGCGATGCTGTTATTGCGCGCCAATGTTCTGGCTCTGGGCTACAGCGGCTGCCGGATCGTGGTGATTGAAAAACTTATCGAGTTGCTGGAGCGCGGCGTGACACCGGTGATTCCGGAAAAGGGATCAGTCGGCGCCAGCGGCGATCTGGCGCCGCTGGCTCATCTGGCGCAGACCGCAATCGGCGAAGGCGAAGCATTCTTTAAAGGGGAACGAATCGAGAGCCGGGAAGCATTACGACGAGCGCAAATCGACCCTTTGCAACTCGAAGCCAAGGAGGGTATTGCGCTGCTCAACGGCACCCAGGCGATGGCTGCGGTTGGCGGACTGGCGCTTCATCGCGCAGAACGGGTTGCCCGCGTTGCGGACGTCTCCGGCGCGATGACTCTTGAAGCGCTAAAAGGAACGCCAGTGGCTTTCGATAAGCGGATTCATTCGGCGCGACCGCATCGTGGCCAGACGGCGGCCGCTGACCACCTGCGCGAGCTACTGCGCGAGAGCCAGATTCGCGAGTCGCACGTGGAAAACGATCCGCGCGTGCAGGATGCCTACTCGTTGCGGTGCATGCCACAGGTGCATGGCGCCGTCCGCGATGCGCTCACCCATGCGCGCGAGATTGTCGAAATTGAAACCGGTAGCGCGACTGACAACCCGCTTGTGTTTGCTGACAGTGGTGAAGTTCTTTCCGGCGGAAATTTCCACGGCGCGCCTCTGGCGCTGAGTTTTGACTATGCCGCCATGGCCATGACTGATTTGATCAGCATTACGGAACGGCGGATCGATCGTCTCGTGAATCCAGACGCCAATGAAGATCTGCCGCCGTTCCTGACCTCGCATCCGGGTTCAGCCTCAGGCTTTATGATGCTGCAAATCGTGGCGGCTTCATTGCTGAACGAAGCAAGAATCCTCGCCCATCCGGCGAGTGTCGATAATGTCCCGACGGACGGAGGCAAGGAAGATCACGTGTCTATGGGGATGACCGGCGCGTGTAAACTGCGCTCGATTGTCGACCTGGCAGAGCTGATCACGGCGATTGAATTGATCGCCGCGGCTGAAGGATTGGAATATCGTGCGCCGCTGCGGCCGGGTCGTGGCGTGAGTGCGGCCCACCAACTTGTTCGCCGGCGCGTAGCTAAACTCACCTCAGATCGGGCCATGTCCCGGGAGATCGAATCGATAGGTGAAGCGATCAGGGCCGGCGAGTTTGATGGTTTGTAAACTGGATGGAGTGGACATGGAGATCATCGACATTGTGGACTGAGTGGACATGGTGGACTGTCCATCAAGTCCACGCTGTCCATCAAGTCTATACTGTCCACCATGTCCATGCTGTCGATCGCGTCCATGTTGTGAGCTGAGCCGCCACTTTATTTCTTCTCGATCGCAAACTTCAACGCAAACATTCGGCCCACGCCGTTGTAGAAGGTGCCAAAGTCGGTAGCTGCCAGATTGTTCTGAACGTCGCGAGGATTGAAGTGATTAGTAATGTTAAAGATTTTGAAGCCACCGCGAATCCGGTACTTCTCTAACTTGTCCGGCAGCGGGAAAACCTTCGTTACCTGCAGGTCGAGCGCGGCGAATGTTGGATAACGTTTACTGTTCCGTGGCCCAACAAAATTTCGGTCCTGGTCAATGACCGAATAAGGAAAACCTTCGCGCAGGTCTAATACCGGCGCGATGTTCACACCCCACTTCGCTCTGAAATTCCCCCAGAAGAGAAAACGGTTGGGCGAGTCGTATGCGAGCCGCGAACGCTCATTGGGACGAATGATCGGGTTCTCGAAATTTCCAAAATAAGAATTGAAGTCGTTAAGATCGCCGGTCGCGGCTGAGCGAACATACGAGGCAACCAGTTCGTTCCCCTCAGCCGTGTGATAACGGGCAGTCACATGAAATTCGCGGTAACGCGACATGCCGGAGTTACTCAAGAGCAGAGTGTTGCCCGCGCTTCCGGACTGGACCGGGTCGACTACAAATTCACGCTGGCTCGAGCGCTGTTCATATCCGACGCGCACGATAAAATTTTTGAACCACTCGCGGTCGAATTCCAGGTTCCAGTTCACACTGCGAGGGACCTCGAACTCGTTATCTTGCAAGACCAGATGCTGAATTTGCGGACCACCGATTAGCTGGACACCGTTGGCGCCATAGAAGCTAAACACCCTTTCCTGCATTTGCAGAAAGCTGGCGACATTNAATCCGATCTGATCGTAGAACAGTCCGATGCCGCCACGGATGACGGTGCGCCCGTCGCTTATCGGCAGAAACGAAAATGCCAGGCGCGGCGCCAGATTGTGTTCCTTCGCCAGATTGTCGTGATCATAACGAACGCCGTATTCAAGGCTCAGCCGTTGATTGACGTCCCACTTGTCCTGAAAGAAAGCCAATACCTGCGATTTGGTGCGGTTGATTCCGCCGGTTCCAATAAAGTCGATCTGCTGGCTGCGCGTGCCATCCGCCCGCAAAATTCTCACCGAGTTGCTGGTGTTACTGCCGTCATAATCGCTGTAGTTGAATCCCCCGCCGACTTTCATCGAGTGCGCGCCCAGAAAATCGGAAGGTGTAAAGCCGTAAGTCTCCAGCGCTTCATACCTGGTTGTATTTCTACGCTGCTGATTAAAGAAACTTCCCGAATTCACGTCCGGCGCGAAGTTCATGGGCGCCGGGCCGGAGCTGGGGTAAATGTCGGCATCGAATTGCTTGATACTGAACAGCGTCTCCAGAAATGATTTGCCCGACAGTACGTGGCGTTCGTTGACGGCCCAGAAGAAGCCGCGTTGCCGGAAGTCCGGCGTCACTCCCTGGGGATTGAAGGTGTTCAGGTTTACATAGCTCAGCTTTTGGGGAAACAGCGAGAAGGTCGTCGTCAGATGATCTTTATCGTTCATCTGCCAGTCGAGCTGTGAAACAGAATCGAAACTCTCCAGCACCGTATCGCGTTCGAGCGGCGGCAGGCTTTCAACCGGCGTGCGCACGAACCGGTACTCAAATGACTGCATAAACCAAAGCTTGTCCTTTTTGATCGGGCCGCTGAAAGCCAGGCGTGGGGTGAATGCTTCGATGCCCGCGAAATGGCCGCCACGACGGCGAATGCGGGGAAAGAAATTTTGAAAGTCGGTGTCGAACTTGTCTGTGCCGGATTTGGTCTCGATCGTCGTGACTGCGCCGCTGAAGTTGCCGTACTCAGCCGCATAAGGGTTGGTCAAAACCTGCACCGATTGAATCGCTTCGATGGGCAGATTGATGGCGAATTCGCCGGTAACGGGATCGGTCACGTTCGCACTATTGACGGTCAATCCGCTTTGGCTCGCGCGCGCGCCTTTCACGTTCAGCAACCCGTCCGGGCCTCTGACGACTCCGGGAATCAAAGGCAGTGCATCCTGAAATCGTTCGTTAACGAGCGGAACCGATTGCAGGGTTCGTTGCGCGAGGTTTGCCGCGGGGGCTGCTTCTCTGGACTGGACTCCTTCACTTTGCGTGTTGACGGTGACTGTGGTCTTAACGCTTTCGATCTCCAGGCGCACATCTTCCACCGTGGTGTCGCTGGGCCGGATGGTGATGCGCCGCGTCTGACTGGCAAATCCCTGCGCCGTAATTTCGAGGGTATAAAGACCCGGGGCCAGACCTGTGAACTTGTATTCACCATCATCGTTTGTCACTGCTGTGAGGGCCGAAGAGCCTGAGATGGTGCTGGTCAGCTTCACCATGGCACTCGGCACTTTCAAAGTGTCACTGTTGCTGCCGAGCGTGGTCACCGTGCCGCGCAGAGTCCCGCCGTCAGCCCCAGCGAGTAGTGGCGCAGTAAACAGCAGAAGACTGATTACTAGCGTGATGATTCGTGTCGGGGAATGTTTGATTGGGATCATTGGTCGAGGGATCGGCAATTTATCTATGGGACGCCTGTTGGCAGTCGCAGGTTACGAGTTATGGCTGATGCCGGACTTCGATCACAGGACGCCCAGCCTCAGCAAAATGGGTGGTTTAAACTTCTTATCCGTGACATGAGGACCTGGCCGGGGGGCAGGGTCTAGTCATCCTATCACAAATTGCAGGCACCGCTGACATAGAAATACGTCCGTGTCTGACTTTTGGTTACGACTTTAAATGTGGGAATGAGATGGGTTGTCAGTGATCAACGCCCGCAAACGCGGGTCTTTTCTTGACGTGAATCGTCAAATCCATGAACGGAGATTCTTGATCCGGCTGGTGGTAATCCACATCTTTGTCTGCGTCAACGCGTTCGACCAGGCCGGTTGAGTTTAGTCGCTTTATACTGTCACGAAACAATTCTTCATCAAGTATGTCGCCATCACGCACGAGCAGTTCGTGCTGTAAGAGATCGGCAGAGGCGCGGTCGGCACCGAGGATCTTAAGGTTGCGAATCTTGAACTGCTGTCCTTCATCGATGGTAATTATGAAATCGGCGATCCCGTCCAAGGATCCTTCTTTGGCGTGGAATTTCGGTTCGACTTCGAACGTGTACTGGATGTAGCCGAACTTTGCATAACGGGCTTTGAGATCCTCGTACAAACGCTTACCGAGAGCTTTACCGTTGGCGATGTCGCCGGTTTTCAGTCCTATCATTTCGCGGATCTGGTCCGGCGTAAACAGACGCGCTTCGTCGATCCTGATTTCGCCGACACGGTAGAGCGGTCCTTCCTTGACGGCGACGATTAACGTCGACTGCCCATCTATCTGATCCGCATTCGGCGCGATCAACTTTGCCTGCAGATAACCCCGGCTCATCAAAAAAAATCTCAGCTGATCCACGCACCACTCGAGGACTGTTGAGAACTTTGTCTCCGAGTACTGATCGAGACACTGGTTCGTAACGGTCTGCAGTTCCGCACTTGAAAAGATCTTGTTTCCTTCAAATTCAACGGCGGGTCGTGATTTTTCCTGCGTCTGAGAGTGGACAGTAATGCTCGTCGAGCAAATTATAAAAAGAACGAAACTCAGAATGCGAACGATTGATTGACCGAGGTTCTGGGACATGGTTGACCTCCTGTCGATTGAGTGCCGGAGGAGCGTAGCGCAAGTTACGCTTGACGTCGTTCGCTGTCAATGATTCGGAGGTGACGATCCTGGAAACCACAGAAAATACACGAACTGTGGATTGCTTCGTGAAATTTCGTGTGAATTCGTGGATCGCTTTTAGTCCTATTGCGATGGCGCCCCGCGCAGGACCGTTAATGAGTATGGCGGCAACGTAATGTCTGACAAAGATGCGATGATTTTATGAACCGGATCTTCCGCGCGAACCGGATATGGGTTTTTGGCTGGTCCGCCGAGCAGGTACTGCTCTTCTGAGTACTGATATAAATCGATTGGTGCTTTGAGCGCTAGACTGTCCTTTTTCTGATCGCTTCGGAAAGCCAACCGCAGATCAAATGTACGCGTCGGGTCTTTATTAATCAGCAGCAGCGACCAGAGGCCGTCCGGCCGCCGCACGGCATAGGCGGTAATCAATTCATTCCCATTGCCGTCTCTGACGTCGGAACTGGCGCGGTACATTTCGTGAACCTGATCGCCCGGTTGCACCCACTCATGAGTTAGCAGGCGCGCGCCAAAGTAAGTCGCGAAGCGCGACTTGATTGTTCCTTCCTCGTCCATTGAAAACAGCATGTTGTTCCCGATGGTGCAGTCTTTTTCTCCCAGCACCGTGTCGGGCGTGTAGCCAAACAAGAAAGCCTGGTCACCGCCGAGCTCCAGAAATTTCCCAACAATGTCAGCATTCAACAACGCGCCTTCGATGCCTATTTCCGTGCGTGCGCCATACGCCGAATAGCCATACTCGGAAATGATCCAGGGTAGTTTTCGGGTGACGCCGTGCCGCTCCATCTCTCGCAATGCGCTCTCGAGCATGCGAGGTGCGCGCGCCAATTGCGGAGCCGGGGGTTGGCAGACGTCGTCGAAGGGATACCATTCAAACGAGAAAAAAGAATAATCAGCGCTGCGCCCATGACGATCAAGATAAGCAAGAAAATGGCGCATCCATTCGCTGTTATCCGTACGGTACGAGCTGCCTGAAAGGTCAGGGAGGACCTCCTGAAAACTGGGGCCACCCAGTTGCAGCTTTGGATCAACGCGGTGAACCGCGTCCGCGAATTGAATGTAAAGTGAGCCAAAGTCCTCGGGCGTGACATATTGGCCGTCGGGTTCTTCGCCCAATTCTACCCGATCGAATTTGTAGCCGCGCTCGCGCAAGTACCGAATCTCATTGGCAGCGTTTTCCGGCGTGTCGAAAAGAAGGCCGGTGGGTAGGAGCATCGGCAGGTCATTAGTCAGACCCGTGTGATAGATGTGATCTAAGCCCACCTGTTCGATCCCGTCCTCCTGGTCGGTGGCGCGATGCCAGGGATCAGTAGACGAGACGTGAATGATGGTTTGATCGTGCGTGGCGGCGTGATTTATCTGATCGTAAAAGTTGCCTTTTTCATCGATGGTTCCAGCGGAGAGTTCACGAATCGCAAATCCGACGCGATCCCGCACATCGTTCGATGAAACCGTGCCGGTGGCCGAAGACTCAGTCAGGAGTATGCGGATCCAATGCGTCTTGATCGCGGCTTCTGAAAGTTGAACCGTCCGGTCCGTTGGGCGGCCCGCGTTTGCAAAGGTCGTGAATTCGCTGTGCGGAAAATCGGTCCAAGTCCCCGGTGGATTCAAAGCAATGTCGCTGACGTCGTCGAAATTTCCGTATTGAACGCGGTAAGTCTTCGCAAACGGCTGGCCCCACACAATACGCAGCGCATTGATGGGGACAGCTTTTCCAAACTCGATCACTACCCATTGCGGGTGGAGCGAGTTCTCTTCGCCGGTAAAGTGACTGTCCAGATAGGGATTGCTCTTCCAGAACGTCTGCGAGTCGCCATCATCGATTCGCGAATAGCCGTTGTTCTCGGCCTGGTCGATGGTGTTGCCGCGGCGGGGCAGATGGTAACCGTACGACAAGGAAATCTGTTTACCCAGCGTGCTTGCTGAGGTCCAGTACCCTTGATGTGTTTGCGGATTACTCCAGGAGCCGTTTGGGTTCCAGTGCCAGACGTCTCCGGCAAGCTCCGTCCGCAAACGATAGGTCAGAGATTTAAAACCGGCCGAAAGCATGGCGTCGATGTTTTCACGGCGGAGTTGTAAATCGTTGGTGCCCTTTTCATGTCCATCGATTCCCGCGCCCAGAGCGTGGGAGGGAGCGAAACGATTAACCGAACGCGATGTGTCGATAGTGATGTTGGCGATGGAACGACGTTGGGCGAGCGATGCCCATGGGAACAGGCCCATACAAACCAGTAACCAGAGCGAGAAGAATGTCCGACGCGAGATCGTGTCAGAAGCCCGACCGTGAGGGAGGGCCGTCTGGCGATGGATGCCCTCGCTTACGCGCGGGTTTCTGACACGATGTTGGGGCGGGCCCAATCCAAAATTCGATTGCATCTAGCGACGTTGGAATTCTGGCGAGCCAATCAGCAGAGCCATCAGTTCTGAGACGTAGTTCGCCGCGGCAGGTGTTGCCTGCGCCTGCGGCGAAAAGCTTGCGGGCACGGTCCCCACATTTCCCTCGGACGGCCCAGACGGGCCTTCGGATTTCCAAACCTTTTCCAACGCCGCACGTGTTTCCGCGGAGGTATCCCCCGTCAACATTAGCTGTATGAGACGCGATGCCACCTCGTTTTTCTTTGTCAGGTCTATACCGGGTAACACGTTTGCAGGATCGACCCGGGTGCCTTTCAAGCGATTAGTTGCCACAGCAGCTGCGAAATTCAAGCGGGCGACCATCGCGCCGCTTGAGAGCCACTGTTCTGCGCGGTCAGTGTAACCATCCGGCGTAATCCGCCCGAACAATGGTTGGCCCATGCGGCTGATAAAGTCGAGCACCGGTCGATCGCCGTCGGTTTCGGCGGACGTAGCGCGCAATGCGGCCGCTGCGTACTCGAAGGGTGAGCGCACTTTGGCGCGATAAGCTGTAGTGGAAAAGAACTCTGGACTTGTAACGATTGCGCGCAACGTTTCGCGGATCGATCCATCGGTCTTCAAAAAGACTGCTGCCGCGCGATCAATTACTGCCGGCGGCGGATCGTCGCTGATGAAACGGCGCGCCAGCTTGGTGGCGATGAAGCGAGCCGTTGACGGATGGGTCGCCAGAATGTCCAGCACGCGTTCGCCGTCGGCGATGCCACCGCCGGCGAGAATTTTATGGCCCAGCACAAGTTTCTCCCCGTCATCGTGCAGACCCGGACGATAGAGAAACAAACCCTCGGCATTGGGTTTTTCGATGGTCCAACCTGAAAAGCAGCGCGCCACCTCCTGCACGTCTTTCTGCGTGTAACCGCCATCGACGCCCAGGGTGTGCAACTCCATCAACTCGCGCGCGTAATTCTCATTCAAACCGCCGTCCGTGCCGGCTGGTTTTCCATCTCGCGCCGGATAAGGACGGGGCACACTTGAGCGCCAGTTGTCGAGATAAAAGAGCATGGCCGGCGAGTGGGCCGTCGCGCCCAGCAGATCGCGGAACCGCCCCAGCGCGAACGGGCGAATTGTTTCGCGATCGAAACCGGTAAGCAGATAGCGATCGTCGTCTTTGTTGGCGAAAATGCTGAAATGGTTCTCCCAGAAATCCACCATCAACTCGTAAAGCTGCTGATCGCTGTAGACAGCGCGCAATAATTTGCCGCGCTGCAGGTCGGTCACGACCATCTGCGGGTTTTTGGGCGGCGGCGTTGGTTTGGGCGCCGGTGTTTGGGCAGAAGTCTGAACGGTGGCCATTTCTTGCGGCTTGGAACTCATGACATTCTGCATTGCTCCCGTGTTTGCGTTAGGGGGCGCGGGCAGAATTTGGTTTACGGAATTCTGCGCCGTTTTCACCTCAGGCGCATTCATCAACTCAGGCTTGGCCACAACGGGAGAAGGAGACACAGCCGGTTTCGGAGGTGTGTATTGGTCGATAATGACCGGCGTCGCCATATTGAGCGTCGGCAGTTTTCGCAGTTTGGCGATTACCGCGGTGTTGTCTATCGAATCGGGGTCGAGTTGCTGATTAATAAAAGCCTCGACTCCCATAGCTTTTACTTTTTCAAAATCGCCAGGCCGCGCGCCAAAGGTCAATCGCGAGAGCACATGGGCGACACGCTGATCGCCGGTCATTGCAGAAGACTTCTTACTTGCGCGCTGAGGTGCGAGCGAAGCGAATGACGCTTGCACAAGTAAACAGCCCGCCAGCGCTGGTGCTATCGCGGTCATTAATCGTCGAAACCGCCGGGTGTTCAAAAGAGATTGTGATTGCATCGCGCGTTACTCCTTTGGTTGCTGATGCATATTCTAAACCTTCCCACATTACCTGCAAACAACGCAGGTTTGTGTCTCTTCGTGTTATTTCGTGTGAATTCGTGGATCCGTGGTTGCAATCGAGCGAGAACGATCCACGAAATCACACGAAGCCACATTAAAGCCGGCATCTTTTTGGGTTTATTCAATTATTTCGTGAATCGTGGTTTGGTGAGGAGAACGATCCACGAAATCACACCAAGCCACACGAATTGTCTGCCTAACCCTGCAAACTTCTCGATGATTGTCTTTTCTGATATTAATCTTAACCGCTCATGTCCGCTTCACGATCCATTCGCGCGCCGCGTGGCGCCACGCTCACTTGCAAAGGGTGGCACCAGGAAGCCGCGCTGCGCTGCCTGATGAACAACCTCGATTCGGAAGTCGCCGAAAAGCCGGAAGAGTTAATTGTCTATGGCGGCGCCGGCAGAGCCGCACGCAATTGGCCGTCCTTTGAAGCTATTGTTCGCTCACTGAGGGATTTGGAAAATGACGAGACGCTGCTGATTCAATCAGGGAAGCCAGTCGGCGTCTTTCGCACCCACGACTATGCGCCCCGGGTACTGATCGCAAATTCAAACCTGGTGGGCGCGTGGGCCAATTGGGATCATTTCCATGAGCTTGAGCGGAAAGGCCTGATGATGTATGGCCAGATGACTGCCGGGAGCTGGATCTATATCGGCACGCAGGGGATCGTGCAGGGGACTTTCGAAACCTTTGCCGCAATGGCCGACAAACATTTTGCCGGCGATTTGCATGGCAAATTGCTGCTGTCAGGCGGCCTGGGCGGCATGGGTGGCGCACAGCCGTTGGCCGCCACCTTGAACGGCGCGGTCTTTCTGGGCATTGAAGTCGATTCTGAGCGCATCGAGCGGCGAGTGCGCACCGGCTATTGCGATCGCATCGCACAAACGCTGGATGAGGCGCTGGACATTTGCGAAGACGCGCGCGAACAAAAGCGCGCGATTTCAGTTGGCCTGGTGGGAAATTGCTCTGAGCTGTTACCGGAAATCGTGAAACGCGGAGTCGCGGTGGATGCGGTTACCGATCAGACGAGCGCCCATGATCCGCTGAACGGTTACGTGCCCGCAGGTTTATCGCTCGAGGGCGCAGTGGAATTGCGGCGCCTCGACCCGGCTGGTTACGTAGAGCGCGCGATGGAATCGATGGCCCGTCATGTCGAAGCCATGCTGGCGCTTAAAAGAAATGGCGCCATCGCCTTCGATTACGGCAATAACATTCGCAAAATGGCCTTTGATGCGGGCTGCCCAGCTGCTTTTGAAATACCCGGTTTTGTTCCCGAATACATTCGCCCGCTTTTTTGCGAAGGCAAGGGCCCGTTCCGTTGGGTCGCCCTTTCAGGTGATGCGGACGACATTCGCCGCACCGATGATCTGGCTTTGGAACTGTTTCCTGATGATCGGACGTTGAACCGGTGGCTGCGGCTGGCGCGTGACCGGGTGAAATTTCAGGGCCTGCCGGCGCGCATCTGCTGGCTGGGCTATGGTGAACGGGCTGAGATGGGGGAAGCGATTAACGAGCTGGTGCGCCGTGGCGACTTGAAAGCGCCGATCGCGATCGGTCGCGATCATCTCGACACCGGATCTGTAGCCTCACCTTATCGTGAAACCGAAGGAATGAAAGATGGATCGGACGCCGTCGCCGACTGGCCGATTCTTAATGCGCTCTTGAACACGGCGAGCGGCGCCAGTTGGGTTTCGTTTCATCATGGGGGCGGAGTCGGCATTGGCTACAGCTTGCATGCGGGCCAGGTTTCGGTTGCCGACGGCACGGACGAGGCGGCAAAACGGCTGAATCGCGTGCTGACAAACGATCCGGGCTTGGGGGTCGCCCGGCACGTTGATGCGGGTTACGACGAGGCGATCGAGACGGCGCGCGAGACGGGCGTGAAGATTCCGATGCTCCCCTAGATAATGTTCAATTCGTGTGGTTTCGTGGATCGCCTTTTTGCTGAGGACGATCCAGGAATTCACCCGAACTAAGACGAATTAACACGAATTGGCGCATCATGTACACACTGAAGGTCCGCTCTCATCAACGCGAGGAACTCGTCGAATTCACCAATGAAGTGCAGCGACAGCTCACCGACTCAATCGCAAAGGAAGGCATCGTCACCCTCTACGTTCAGCACACCACCGCGGGCTTAACCGTCAACGAGAATGCCGACCCGGATGTGCCGCGTGACATGCTGCACGCTTTACGCACTTTGATTCCGCAGCACGGCATGGGTTTTCGCCACGGGGAAGAAAATTCAGACGCTCATATCAAAGCGAGTTTGGTGGGATCAAGCGTTACCATTCCGTTCGCGGATGGAAGACTATTGCTCGGCCGCTGGCAGGGAATTTTTCTCTGTGAATTTGATGGCGGGCGAGAAAGAAAAGTCATCATGATGATTCGTTGATTTCATTCACCACGGGCTTCAGCCAGGTGGCAGCAAGAGCAGGAATTTAAGTTGCGGATGTGGGAAGATTTGCCTCAACAATCCGCGCACTGAAAGCCACAGAGACTTTCTGCGTTGTCGCCGCGGTAGCGGCGATTGACTTTAGCCCGGCCTTTC
>AP72_2010_repI_A001DRAFT_1000153_pt1 | contig 14582 bp, 11 predicted proteins | sample AmaPasrepliIA001_FD_9535 | JGI IMG/M metagenome (IMG submission 9535)
AGCTCGCGGTAAGACGGCGGTAACAGTTGCACTACGGACTCGATTTCCGAACGACGTTCTTTCCGTTCGCTCTCCTGCTCCGGCGTCAGCCTGCGGCTTTCGATGGCTACTTCCCGCTGCTCGCCTTCGACACTGCCGGTCAAAGCGTGTTCGCGCACGGCGTGGCGGCGCAGGTGATCAATGGCCGCATTGTGAGCGATCTTGTAGATCCAGGTCGAGAACTTAAATTCAGACCGGTAACGACTGAGCGAGTTATAAACTTTGATAAAGACTTCCTGGGTCAGATCGAGCGAAGCGTCATAATCTCCAACCATGCGATAGACGTAGGCGGCGATTGGCCTTTGGTAACGACGGACCAACTCTTCGAACGATGTCTCGCGGCCGGCGACGGCAGTTTGCACGAGTTCACCGTCTGCAAGGCGGGTCAGTCTGGCGATAGAGTCGGCTGTGCTCATAAAAGCTTGCTGCAATTTTACGCGCGTGCTGACTGGAAAGTTTCAGCCGGGGATTAAGATAATGTCCGCCATGAAGTCAGTACCGGGAGCGGTAGCGACCGGGTCTTCTCTGGTGAAGATCAAATTAACTGAGAGTTACCCGGTCGCTACCGCTCCCGGTACTGACCTCATCGCGTCACCAGGCCATGCGGGCGAGTCCAGCCGGAGCAGCGATAGCATCGAAATCCAGATTAGCACTCGGAACCAGCAATCCCACATCGCCGGCATTCAAGGGCCTGAGCTCCATGCCCAGGGTTTCCTGAGCGATACCCGCCACGCGTTTTTTGTCGAGGTGCTCACCGACCACCAGCAGGCGCTCGACAGCCGTGGACTTGTCAGGGGTTCCCGCCCGGTCGCGATAAAACAGAAGAATTCGGTGCAGTTCGTCGTCCGCTTCCGAGGGCTCGCACAACACGGAGCGGACCGCCAGAGGCTTTTCACCGCGCATCAACACGGTCGTGAACCCCTGCTCATGGGCTGTCAATAACAAGCCGTCGCCGCGTTTGCCGTTGCGGAGCCACTGCTCTTCGCCGGTATGCCGCGGAAGGATTAAACCGACATGCCAACCCAGCGCGCGAAAAACTGATTCATACTCAGAAAGAACTTCAACTCGAATCGCGTTCACCAAATACCGTGTTTGGCGTTGGGCGTCGGGTGACATCTGCTCACGCGAGATTCTTAATTCTGAGAGCGGCGCGCCAAAGCTGCGCTCAATCTTCCATTCAAACACTTCCTGACTTTCGCGCCGCGAGCCTGACGCGCCTTCGAGTGTCAGGATGGCAGATCGGGTGGAGGCCTCGGGCAATGAAGCGGAAAATTTGCGCTGTCGCAAAAGTCCGGCGCCGGTGGCCAAATCGGACAAGGCACGCGCGACTTCTTTTGGATCGCTAAGATTTGGCTGATCGAAACTGGGCTGGATCAGGCCCGCAGGGAAATCAATCGAAGCTGCCCGCTTCACTACAAAACCACCACGCGCCCGATCCAACTGCACGATCGATGCGGCGTTACTTTCGATGCCAACTGCGGTCGAAGGAAAACGAGGCCTGACTAATTTGTGAAGCGGAGAACGTGGCATCACTCAAGGTACTTTGCGCTTTGTACTTTGACATCCTACCAGCGGCGCGTGCTTGCGAGCGAAACGCTAAAGGTCAAAGTACAAAGATCAAAGCACAAAATACAGTTTTACTGACATTACCATTCGCTATACGGAGTGCCTTCAGTTGAAACTTCGCTGGAGGAACTATGCACGTCAATCATGCCCTGGTCTCCGGTATATGGATCATCTCCCATCTGGGGACTCCAGTCATCCGCCTCGGTAATGGGATCTTTCGGTTTTTGCCGCATGTATCCGGCGCTCACCAGATCGTCCACCGACTGGGGCAGCTTTCCTTTATCGGCGGCATATTCATCAATCAGTTTGCGCATATTCACGAGATCGTCCTTGAGCACGGTCTCGCGCGCGTGCATGATCGTCTTATGATATTGCGGCAGGGCCACCGCCGCGAGAATGATAATGATCGAGATCACAATCATTAACTCGAGGAGTGTGAATCCGAGAGCGGTGACGACCAAGCAGTTACCTATCCGCCTGTAGCTTGTTGCCTTCTGCCCACTGCGCTTACCAGTCACGATACTTCTCTCCATTTAAAGCGACGGCGTCACTCTTGGAATGGACGTCGAATATGTTCTCCCCGCCCCACGAGCCCGAATCTGCGGTGTCATAACACGAACGAAAATCCCAATCAGCTTTGCCGGTCATTGGATCGACCGGAATGTGGCGCAGATAAACCTTAATCTTTGGCTGTTGCGAATCTTCAGTTGCGGCTTCGGTAGCGGTGTAATTCATATTGCCACGTCGGCCTAAACCGCCGGCGGCCGCAATCGGCAACACATTGACGCCCTTTACCAGGGTATCCAAATCCGGCGGATAACGGTCGGGATTGTCAGCCGTAAAGATGGTCGTATCGGTAATAGCCACGCGGACGCGCGGGTCGGAGAACGGATTCGGTCCGCCACCTGGTTGATTTCCAGGTTGCGAAGGTTGTCCCGAAGGCCCTGCCGGCTGACCTGTGCCTGTGGTCGCGCCCGGCTGCGCCTGGATCTGAATTTGCGCGCCGGCCAAGGCTTCACGATGAAATTGATCGATGGCTTCACGCATTTCGCGCAAAGCCTCGCGCAATTGTTGTTCTTTCTGCCGCTTTACCGCGACGCGCGCGACCGGCACGACACCGAGCGTCAGAATTGCGAGCACCGAGACGGTAATGACGAGTTCGATTAGCGAAAAGCCGCTCTGAGACGCGGCGACACACAGACGCGGAGACGCGGAGATTAAGCAGTCTCCGCGTCTCCGAGTCTCCTCGTCTCCGTGTCTCTTAGGGACCATTACTTCACCGTTAACTTCACCGGGTCAATCTGCAGTAGCAGTGGCCGCCCATCGCTGGCCACCACGTGTACATTCGACAGGTCGAAGGCGAGCGCGCTGTCACCGGGCGCAACCGCCTCGACACCGATATCAATTATTGCACCGTTAGCAGTTACCGAAGCGCCGGAACCCGGCGTAATCGACATTAACACCATCCCATGTTCGTCGACAGATTGAGTCAACACCGGCGCCGTCTTAGCATTGGCGAACAGATCGCCCATCGAAATCGAAGTGACTTTCAGCACCTTCGGATCAAATCGCAAAGTCGCGATCGCCATTCCCAACGGAGCGTCAGATTTCACTCGCAGTTGAAGTTGTTGTTTGTCGCCCACCTTCAACTCGGATGTATCGGGCGACAGACCTACCTCGATCATGGAAGACCCGGGCTCCGATGTTTTCACACTCATCGAACTGCTGTCAGGCTTAGGCGCCACGTCGACGACGGGAGCGATGTTCGCATTGCCCGGCGTTGTCAGGCTCGTCGTCGAGACATTCGCCGGCGATGACACCAGGTTCTTTAATGCGCTGGCCACATCGGTGGATTGTATGACCGGCGGAGTCGTCGTAGTGGTGAGGGTTGCAGACTTCGGTTGCGGCATCAACGTCTCAGTGCGCACCGGCGCCGGCGCCAAACCGGCGTCGACGGTATTTGCAGCGACGAACTGCATAGCCGGTACAGCCAGACCGTTCATCTGCGACGGCGTATTTGTCGTGGTTGAAGCCACGGCGGAACTACTGGCCGCAACGTTCGGCTGGTTAACTTTCGCCTGAGCCGCGGAATCAGTCCCGTTTGCGGGCTCGTAGGTGATCGGCTCACGGTCAGGTAGCTGGATGTAAGGATTCTTAGGCAGCCGGCGTGCCGCCGCGATCTTCTCTTCCTGATCCGCCTCGCGGAGCATGGCCTCAAGCGATCCGGTAGTCGGCGCTTGCAACGTGCCGCTGGGGCGTAACTCCTCATCACGCGGGGTCAAAGCCGGCGCCCGCAAAACACGCGGCGTGACTGAGATCACGATATCTATGCGCCGGTAGTCCTTCGTCGGCGTAACAAATAACCGGCCCAGGATCGGCAAACCGCCCAGCACCGGAAGTCCCGCGTGGCCGTTTGACTGCACATCGGTGGCTACACTGGCCAGCATCATGGTGCGATTATTCTGAACGCGAGCCGTACCCGTGATGGTGCGCTCGGTAAAAGTTGGCGTGAGCGTGTTCGCGTCGGTTACGTCCTTCGACTCGATATTCATTTTCACCTGCACATCGAGATTGGGAAAGACGATGGGCGTAAACTTCAAAGTCAAACCCGTGGGCTCGTAATTGATCACCGGGAAACCGCCGGTGGGAAATCCATTGGGATTTGTCGGGTTGGTTCCGGTTTGCACGCCGAATGGATAAGCCTGCGCTGTTTGGACGGGAACGCGTTGGCCGATGCGCGCGGTCGACTCTTCATTATTGAAGGCATGTATTTGCGTCGAGGCCAGCAGTTTCGAGTTCTTATTACTCTGAAACATGGACATGACCGAGGGCGGAAACACCAGCGCCAGGGCCCCGGCGGTTGGGATGCCGGCGACAATCTTGCTCACGTCGACGCCGGGACTTTGGTTCACATTCGTCGTCGCGTTGGATGTCAGGATCGAGAAGCCCGGCGACCCTCCTAAATTGAGACTATCGCCCGGTCCTATTTGGTTTCCGATCTTGAGCAGATCGGTGTGTTGCACTTCATAAATATTGACATCCATCACTACTTCGGCGCGATCCTTGTCGAGACTGTCGAGCAGCTCGCCGATGAGTTTCACGTTCTCAGCGGTGTCGCGAACTGTCAGGCTGTTCGTGTCTTTGTCCGGCACCACAATCGGCTGCGGCCGGCCGACTGACGCGGGCAATGCCTGAGCGATCAATCCTTTGATCTTTTCTGGATCCGAATTCGCAATAAAGAAGGTGCGCACAACCAGCTGCTGGTACTGAGGACGTCGCGCTTGATCGGCGACGAGGATTGTCCGGCGATCCAGCTTCTGAAAGAAGAGACCCTCCTGCAGGAACAGCAAGTCGAGAGCCTTGGCCGTCGTAACATCATGAAGATTGAGATCAACCGGACGCGGTTGCGCGAATGTCTGGCGATCAAACATCACATTAAGGTTCAAATCCGACGCCAGCGTCTTAATGACGTTCTTGATGTCCTGGCCGTTAAAAATAATGGTCCGTTGTACTTCCGGCTTGGTCTGTAAATCCTGCTGCTCCGGCGCCCGGGTCGGCGGTTGTGTCGGCGTGCCGCCGCCGCCCAATCCACCGTCAGTGCCACTGGCACTATTGGCATCAGTCGGGGTTGTGTTCGCGCCTGTAGCACCTTGTTTGACCTGCTCGAGCCGCAGCATTCGCTCCATCTCTGAAACGGCGAGTTGATTCACGGGATCGTAGCCAAACGCCTGGCGGAAGGCGTTGTAGGCGCCGACGTAATCGCGCGCTTCAGCCAGCGAGCGCCCCTGCTGCATAAACGACTGCGAGGCATTGAAGACCGCCCGCTTGTAATGCAACTGGTAATCGACATTGCCGGGATCTTCGGCCAGCGCCAGCGTGAATTCCTGCGCAGCCTTCTCCCACTGTTGCGCGTGCTCAAAATCCATCCCGCGGTTGAAGTGGTCCCTGCCCTTCTTGGCGAACGCAGATATGGGCAGCGCCAACAGGCAACCGGCAATTGCCAGCGCTAAAATCGAATGCCAACGATTTGTTTGCTTCATAGCGACCTCTTACAGATGACGTCAGTTTGTGGAAAGCCTCCGACTAAGGCTTTTTGTTTACACGCGGTGGTGGTCAAGCGGTTCCGCAATACCCAGAAACCTTTGCAGTCTAACACAAAAATAAGGCCAATTTTAGGGAAACGGGAGACATTGGCCGGTCGGATTTCCCCTTTTCGCCGGGGCGGCCGCGCTTAAGGCCTGGCCGTTAGATTCACTTCCTCGACAAAAGTTACCCTGTTAATTTCATGCAGGGTTGAAACACCCAAAAAAACTTTCTTCAACGCCGATTCGCGCAGGCTCGTGAGCCCTTCGGCCTCGGCCGCGCGGCGCACTTCCGAACCCGGCCGCCGTTCTACAATCATCTCGCGAATATTGTCGCTGAGATCCAGCAACTCATGGATGGCCGTGCGCCCCCGATAACCGGTGTGATTACAGGCATCACAACCAACATTGGAATAGAAGACTCGATCGCGATGCTCTTCGGGACGCAGACCTGATTCGGCCAGCTCAGTGTCCGAAGGGTGAAATGCGCGCCGGCAAAAAGTACAGAGCACTCGCACCAGCCGTTGCGCCAGCACACAATTCAAAGATGAAACGAAGTTGTACGGCTCGACCCCCATGTTTAGAAAGCGGCCAATCACGTCAATGACATTGTTCGCGTGCACGGTGGTGAACACCAGGTGTCCGGTTAACGCGGACTGAATGGCAATCTGCGCGGTTTCTTCGTCACGAATTTCACCGACCATGATTTTGTCCGGATCGTGACGCAAAATCGATCGCAATCCACGGGCAAAGGTCAAACCCTTTTTTTCGTTCACCGGAATCTGCGTAATGCCGTGCAACTGATATTCAACCGGGTCTTCAATCGTAATGATCTTGTCTTCTTCGTTGCGGATCTCATTGAGTGCGGCGTACAGCGTCGTCGTCTTTCCGGAACCGGTCGGGCCGGTCACCAGCACCATGCCGTAGGGTTCGGCAATATAGCGGCGAAACTTCCGCAAGTCGTCGGGATCAAAACCGACCACATCCAAATCAAGATTGCGAAACGATTCGTTGATCTGTTCCTTGTCCAGAATACGGATCACTGCATCTTCACCATGCACGGTGGGCATGATCGAAACGCGAAAGTCTACATTCCGTCCCTTGTAACGAACTCTAAAACGGCCATCCTGCGGCACGCGACGTTCAGCAATGTCGAGCTCGGACATGACCTTGATACGAGAGATCAATGTCTGGTGATAAGCGAGATCGATTGGATCGACTTTCTGATAGAGGGCGCCGTCAATGCGATACTTTACCTGAACTTCCGTATCGCGCGTTTCAATGTGAATATCCGAAGCGCGAGATTCCATCGCATTGTAGACAATCGTATCGACCAGTTTGATGATTGGCGACATCTCACTGTCAGTCGCCAAACGATCCAGATCGAGGACTTCTTCACCCTGTTCAGTCTCACGAACCAGCGAGATCCGAAAGCCGGAAGCGGCTTCCTGCAACACTCGCTGGGTCGCGTCACCTTTGCGCAGCACCACATCGATGGCGCCGGCAGTTGCCACCGCAGGAACGATGCGCGTGCGCAAGGCCCCGGCCAAATCGTCCAGTCGATCGAGATCGGTCGGATCAGCCATGGCGATGTGCAGCTTGCCATTCTCACGTCGCAGCGGCACAAACTGATGACGCACCATCAAATCGACGGGCACTTCACTCAGAAGTGAGTAATCAATAGGAGATTCACCGTCCTGCGGGAGCAGATTGACAAATGGCAGCCGATAACGCCGCGCCAGCTGTTTGGCTTCGCGCATCTCCGGGGGTTCGTTGGCGGCCGGGAGCCGATCAACGTCGGCCGTCATATTCGATGAGCGAATCGCGTCCGCGACGGTTCCTTCAACTTGTTCGTCACTAAATTGCTTCATCTCTGGCGCTGATGTAGCGCAAGCTGTCAGCCTGCGTTGTTGCTTTTCAAATCGCAAGCTAACAGCTTGCGTTACCCTCAATGCATCATCGGGCCATTTGAAATCGATTGGATGATTGGCAAATAGATCGCCAGCAGGATGGTTACCACCACGCCACCCATCACCACCAGAATCGCAGGCTCAAGAGTGGTCGTCAACTGTTCCAACCTGACTTCCGATTCGGCGTCATAAAAAGTCGCCACCTCATCCAGCATCTCGCGCAAGCTGCCCGATCTTTCACCTATCCCGATCATATCGAGTGCCAGTTCCGGAACCCAATTCGCTGTTTCCAGGCTTTCTGTAAACGAGCGGCCTTCACGAACTAACGGGAGGATGGCCGAACTGCGCCGGCGTAATTCGAGATTGGTGATCGACTCGGCAGCAATCTCCCAGGACTCGACAATCGTAATACCGCCGGCCAGCAACGTCGCCAGAGATCTGGCTGCCTGGGCCGTCGTCATTTGCACGAGCAACTTTCCCGCCAGCGGCAGTTTGAGGATGAACTGATCGATCGTCAAACGCCCCGCCGGCGTGCGTGACCAAATAAAGATGGCGATTGAGACAATCGCTAACGTCGGTACAAACCAGATCGCGTTATGCACCAGCCAGTGGGAAATCGACAGAACGATTACGGTTACCGTCGGCAGATTATTGCCGAATCCGGAAAACAAATCCGACATGCGCGGTACGACGAAGGTCGTCAGAAAGATCACCATTCCGAGACAGGCGAATAACAGGAACAACGGATAAGCAAGCGCGCCGCGAATTTTTCGCCGCAGTCCGACTGAGCGACGCATGTAGTTCACGTATCGTGAAAGCACATCGTCAAGAGCACCCGATCGCTCGCCGGCCAGTATCGATGCCGTATAAATTCTCGGGAACGTCGCGCCCTGCGCCGCGAACGCCTGAGACAACGCCGCTCCGCCCCGAATCTGCTCTTCAACTTCTTCCAATACCGCGCGCAGTCGCGGTGAAGTGGCGCGGCGCCGCAACATCGTAAGCGCCTGAAGAATTGGAATACCGGCGCGAAGCAACGCAGCCAATTGTTGATTGAACAACAGAAAATCGCTGGCTTTGACGCGTGCCCCCCCGCCAGGCGCGCCGGCTTTTGTGAGCAGCGACACACCCTCAGCCTTCGGCGCGGTGACGGCAAAGACTTTAAACCCTTCGCGCTCCAAACGCGCGCGCGCCTCATGCGCCGCGAGCGCCTCGACGGTCCGGGTGACAATTTCGCCCGCCGGCGTCCCTAAACGAACAGTAAATTCAGCCATTTTCCCGGTCGGAGTATAGCACGTGGTTTCGGGTCAGGACCCCGAGCAGTAGCGAGGGGGCCAGACTTGTTTACGAGATTGTGCCCGGTCGCTACCGCTCCCGGTTCTGACCCGTTGCTTATCACGCACCAATCAATCGCAAGTTGCAGAAATTCGATATTTAGTTGACGTTTCGGCCGGTTTGCAATATCGTCCGCGCGTTCCACGCGCCCGCGATGTCTTCCGTCCCCAGCCCAGCCCGAAACGCGCCTCCACACCAGTCCGACAGTGCACATCTCGTGCGCGGCCTGAGTCTCTTGGATGCCACGATGATCGTGATCGGATCGATGATCGGATCCGGAATTTTTCTGGTCTCGGCCGAATCGGCGCGGCTGGTTGGATCGCCGGGGTGGCTGCTGGTCGCGTGGGCGGTTGCCGGACTCTTGACGATTACGGGAGCGCTGTCCTGCGCCGAACTGGCAGCGATGATGCCGCGGGCAGGTGGGCAATACGTGTTTCTCCGCGAGGCTTATGGACCATCATTCGGTTTTCTTTTCGGCTGGGCTCTTTTCCTGGTCGTGCAAACGGGAACCATCGCCGCGGTGGCCGTGGCCTTCGCGAATTTTCTGGGCGTCCTCGTTCCGTCGATTGCCTCCGAAAACTACCTGATTGCCCCGCATGTAGTCGCCGGCCCTTACGCCATCAGCCTGTCAACCAATCAGGTCGTCGCCATTGCGCTCATCATGTTGTTGACCATCACGAACATGAATGGACTGAAGACCGGCAAGCTGATTCAGAATACCTTTACCTTCACCAAGACTGCGGCACTTCTCGGATTGGTGGTAATTGGCTTAACGATCGGCTGGAAAGTCGGCATTCGCGACGGCGCGGCTGCCTGGACGTCTTCGTGGTGGAATCCGACGCTGAATGGTTGGAAACCAGATGCGTCACAGTTGGGATTTCAAGCTGCCGGGAAGACGGCGCTGTCGCTGGCGTTAATTATGTTTCTCGGCAGAGCAATGGTCGGCCCTCTGTTTGCCCAGTCAGCCTGGAACAATGTGACCTTCACCGGCGCCGAAGTGCAGAATCCGGGACGTAACCTGCCGCGGGCCCTTCTGATCGGTTGCGCAGTTGTCGTCACGCTTTATCTCCTGGCCAATCTGGCTTACGTGGTAATACTGCCGCTCAAGACAATTCAGTCAGTAGAAGCAAATCGCGTAGGCACCGCGGCCATGCAGGCGATCTTTGGTGATACCGGAAAAATCATCATGGCGATCGCCATTATGATTTCAACTTTCGGATGCAACAACGGATTGATTCTCGCCGGTGCGCGCGTGTATTACGCAATGGCCTGCGACAACCTGTTTTTCAAACGGGTCGCGAGCCTGAATGCGAAGCACGTGCCGGCGTTCGCCTTAATCACGCAGGGAATTTGGGCGTCATTTTTGACGTTGCCGCGTACCGTCTCAACTGACGCCGCCGGAAAGATCACGTATGGCAATGTCTATACGCAGTTGATTGAGTACCTGACGTCGGCCGATTTGGTCTTTTATGGATTGATGGTAGCGTCAGTGATCGTGCTGAGGAAAAAGGCTGCGCAGATCGATCGGCCTTATCGCACGTTTGGTTATCCCTTCGTGCCTTTACTCTATATCGCGCTGGCGTTTTTGTTTGTAGTCGATCTTGGATACCTGGCGCCGCGCACCTCCGGCGTTGGCTATTTAATCGTGTTGAGTGGTCTGCCGGCGTACTTAATATGGAGGCGGCAGGCGAAAAGGACGTGATCTTCGTGTGTCTTGTGCGTGTCCGTTCGTGTGATTTCGTGGATCGCTCTTAAGGTTCGGCAAGGACGATCCACGAATGATCTGGTCAGTACCATCCGCGTCAGCGGATGGGTTCAAGCGGCCCATTATCACACCCGCTAACGCGGGTGGTACTGACTTCGCAATTCGCGGGCGGGACACCCGTGCCACCTTAAAAATCCGGCGGACCACCAGGAGGACCTTCCGGTCTCGGTGTGCCGCCTGGCCCACCTGGTCCCTCACCGGGGCGCGGGCCTCTGCCGGGGCTACCTGGTCCCTCCGGACCCCGCTCTCTCCGCCGGCCGCCCGGCGGACCCATCACGTTCCGCATTGTCTGCAGCTTCGTCTGCTGCTCCGGTGTCAGCTGATTCTTGATGCGAATCGCCATGCCCATGTGCAGGATCTTGATCTCGCGCTCGGTGTCGAGGACCTTGCCGAGTTGCTCCATCGCTTGCTGCTCGTTCACCTGATTAGCCTTCATCGTCTCGTGCAGCGCTTCCATCGCGTCCTGCAACTGCCACTGCAAGTCATTGAACCGCGTGGTGGTCTTCTGAATCTCGTTCCGCATGAAAGTCTTCTGGTCCGGCGTCAGATTCAGTTCACGGGCGTGTTGCATGATCAGCTCAGGCGGAAACATCGAATCAGCCAGTGGATCGCCCGGCGGCGGTGGTGGCATCCGCGGTTGCATCTGCTGATCAGGTGGAACTGGTTGCGGTTCNTGGGCGGATACCAACACGGAACTTGCGAGCACGATCGTCGCCAGGACAATGGGAAGCACAATGAGCNTCTTACTCATCCTATTTCTCCTTCTCGTTTGCCCGGGCAGGCAAAAACGATTTCAGTTCGTTCGCGTTCTCGTTGAGCTGCGGCAGTGACTTGAACAATCCATCTGCCGGAGATGTCAACAGCGCGGCGGTCGGCGATTGCCAACTGTCGATGGTGGCGGCTTTTGCGTCATTCTTTTTGGCAACCAACAACTCGTTTCGCGTAAACGATCTATTGGCGCGCGATCTAACCTGCCGGCGCACTGGATTCTGATCGCTACGGGACGTTCGGTCATTAACCGCGGCCGTAATTTGCGGTGTAAAGAGTTTGCCGGCGGCCTTTAATTCAGCGAACGCGTCGTGACGCACATGACTGCCTTGCTGATAAATGGACCATACGGCAAGCGACCCGAGCGTCAAAGCCGCCAACACAGTAACTACGGCGAGCGAAAAACTGAAACTCTGCCGCGGCTGCAAACTCCGCGCTGCAGCGCGGCGCCAAACGGAAGTAAAGCCGGGCGCCGCCTGGACGTCAGCTACTCTAACTTCGCTAAACAGCGCTCGGATTCTGTTGTCGTTGCCAATTATTTCCATAACCCATTTCCATTCTCTCCAGCGACTCGCGGAGCTTCTTCTTACCGCGCTCGTAATGCTGGCGGGCGCTGCCCAAAGAGACACCCATCACGTCGGCAGCTTCACGCAAACTTAAATCTTCATAAAAGACCAGGTGCAGCGCTTCACTTTGCCTCTTCGGCAAACTTTTGAACGCGTCCTGAAAGTGCGTCTGGACCTCGGATCTTTCGACCGTCGTTGTGGGGCTCTCGTGAGGCGCAAGGCGGTCGGTAATCCGGTCCGGTTCGGCGACCAGTCTCAAACTACGCAAAAGCCGGCGGCGATATTCGGAGGCCGCAGTCTTACGGATAACGGCAAACAGCCAGGTCTTCAGGCTTGACTCACCCCGATAGCGCGCCTTGCCTTCGAGAATTTTCAAATAGACAGTCTGCAGGACCTCTTCCGCCTCAACTGGGTCCCGGTGGCAACAATTCAAGGCCCAGCCAAAACTGGCCGGGTGCAGCCGTTCCAGCTCAACCTTGAGGTCCGCGATTTCCATCCTGTCAACTTTCACGGAAGTGGTCCGTGTCCATATAGGTTAGTCGCCTGAGGCGGTCAGATTATATGACATGTGCTACTCCATCTCCCCTTTGGAGAAGGGCTGGGGTGAGGGCCAGCGCGATCCAGCCAACTGCACGCGCAATGTGCCGCGACATGTCCTGTTAGTTCGTCGTTGTTAGTTCGTGATTCGTGTTTCATTGTTCGTGTTATTTCGTGTGGATTCGTGGATGGTTTTCATCTTGCCGAAAAAAGATCCACGAAGAGGTCAGTACCGGGAGCGGTAGCGACCGGGTAGCTATCCGTCCATTTGATTTTCACAAGATCGGAGACCCGGTCGCTACCGCTCCCGGTACTGACTTCATGGCCTCGCTCTAACCCTCTACCAAAAAGAGAAGGAGCTATTTAGTCCATTCACGAGCAATCTGCGACTCGACCTTGACGGGGACCGTTTGCAGATATTCCTGGCCGGCGGCGCACATCGTTTTTTCTACTATCTGGGCCACGTGTTCCGCCTCGCCCATTTCAACCTCGACCACGATTTCGTCGTGTATGATGTTCACAATCTGCGCCGAGGTGTTCCGTAATTCATCGTTCAATAGACGCAGCGCACGCTTGAGAATGTCGGCGCTGGTTCCCTGAATCGGCGCGTTCTTACCGTTGCGTTGGGTCATGGAGACCTGTTGCCGATCCGCCGGATCGTAATTGAACTTTACCAGCCGGCCCGAAGCGGTACGTGCTTGCTTGTCGTTTACGGCCCGGCTCGCCGACTCGCGCAGGTAACCATCAAGCTTGCGATAGGTGGCGAAGTAACGACGCAGAACGTCTTCGGCATCCGTAACGCTAAGGCCCGTCATCATTGAAAATCGCTGCGCACCAATGCCGTAAACAACTCCAAAATTCAACCGCTTGGCAAAGTCACGCTGCTCTTTGCTCACCTGTTCCGCCCCTATATTAAACACCTGCGCCGCCGTGACGCGGTGCAGATCCGCTCCCGAATTGAATGCGCCAATGAAGCCTTCATCAGCTGAAAACTCAGCCAGGATGCGCAGCTCGATTTGCGAGTAATCGGCAATGACCAACCGGCGGCTATCAGGGTGGCCCATGAAACAGCGCCGGTACTCGACCGCATGTGGCACCTGCTGGATATTTGGATTGGTGCAGGCAAAGCGGCCGGTCGGCGCGCCAATTTGGCGAAAGTCCGCATGCAGCCGGCCGGTCTCGGATTGATGAACTCGATCATGTTCTGGCCATAGCTGGTGAGCGCCTTCTGCATGGTGCGGTACTCGAGCAGTTTGGCCACCACCGGGTACTGGGCCGCAAGCGGCTGCAGTTTCCAGTTACGCGTCGAATCGGGCAGCGGTATGCCCAGGCGATTCAGCGCTTCAGTCACCTGCTGTTGCGAATCGAGATTAATATTGGCGCGTGGCGGTCCAAACAAAGATGCCTGGGCGACGCCCTCACCCAACATCTCCTGCAATTGATTAGCGAGTTCGCCGCGGTTCTCTTCCACGATTGATAACTGTTCCAGCCAGCGCTGTTTGTCCATGAAGAAACCGGCGAGTTCCAGATCGACGACCGGCATCACGCATTCAAACTCGAGCTGCGCGCATTGAATTAACCCGTCCCGTTTGATTCGCTCGATCAGTTTCTCGCGCAGTGGGATCAAGACGGCGGCATCACGCGCGGCATACTGCAACTGAGATTCAGAGAGTTCGAATTCCCAGTTGCTCAACCTTTCCGACTTGTCAACTGCTTCGTGCAAATAACGTCCCGCGATTGCTTCCAGTCCGTGACGTTCTTCGATATCGCCGGCAGAGACCAGTTGACTCGCGAGCAGCGTGTCAAACAACCCAACCAGATCAACGCCGAGATTATGTTTGATGAATTTCGCGTCGAACTTGGCGTTATGCGCGATTTTGATCGGCCGCGGCGCACTCAATAAACGCCGCAGCGGTGCTAGTGCTTCGCTCTGCCTGAGGTCACTGTTTGTAAAGTGATTGAGATCAACGATGAAGACGCCGTCCGCAGTGGCCAGCTGAATCAGACGGAGCCGCGC
>AP72_2010_repI_A001DRAFT_1000154_pt1 | contig 14509 bp, 13 predicted proteins | sample AmaPasrepliIA001_FD_9535 | JGI IMG/M metagenome (IMG submission 9535)
TCAGAGGATTTCTTGTCGAAACTGGCCTTCTTGTGTATAGTTCCTGACACTTTAAGTACCGGTTGAATTCAGACCCATCTTCAATCAGTCGGTCGCCGGCATGTAAGTGGGCTCTTGAATTACGTCTCCGATGCGCCCCCCATTTGTACGTATCTGCGGGGGCCATCATGTCTAAGCCAGAGCGGCAAACTGACAGTTTAGAAACCTACGAGTCTCCAACTCACGAGTCCACAACTGAGGACTCCACAACTGACAAGTCCGAAGCTGATAAGCCCGTAAAACTTCCTCTTCCTTCGCTAATCGCACTCGTTGTCGGGTCGATGGTGGGAGCCGGAATCTTTGCCCTGCCGCGATCGTTTGCCGCGGCCACGGGCGGGCTTGGCGCATTGATCGCCTGGCTCATCGCCGGCACCGGCATGTACATGCTGGCTCTTGTTTTTCAGAGCCTTGCCCAGCGCAGACCCGATCTCGACAGCGGCATCTTCGTATATGCGAAGGAAGGATTTGGTTCTTATATCGGGTTCGCGGCAGCGCTGGCGTTTTGGACCGGTAGCTGTGTTGGAAATGTCTCTTACTGGGTTCTCATAAAGTCGACTCTCGGCCGCTTCTTTCCTGTCTTTGGCGACGGCAACACGCTCACGGCAGTGCTGGTTGCCTCGGTGCTGTTGTGGGGTTTTCACTATCTGATTTTACGCGGTGTGCAGGGGGCGGCTTCCGTAAATAAGATAGTCACGATCGCCAAGATCGTGCCGCTCCTTGTCTTTGTTGTTTTCCTCATTATTCATTTCAACTCGTCACGGTTCTCAACTAATTTCTGGGGCGATGCCGGCTCGAGCATCTGGCAACAGGTTCGTCGCACGATGCTGGTCACGGTTTTCGTCTTCATCGGCGTTGAAGCGGCCAGCGTGTATTCGCGCTATGCCCGGAAACGGAGTGACGTTGGTTTAGCGACCATCCTCGGTTTTATCGGGGTGCTCGTATTGATGATGATGGTCACGGTATTGAGCTATGGCGTTATGCCACGTGGTGATATCGCCGCCCTTCGCAATCCTTCAGTTGCGGGCGTGATGGAGTCTATGGTGGGCCGATGGGGCACGGGCTTTATCAGTGCCGGCTTGATCATTTCAGTGCTGGGCGCATATCTCGCCTGGTCGCTGTTGGCGGCCGAGGCTCCTTATGTCGCGGCCAAGTACGGACTCTTCCCCAGGTACTTCCTTAAGGTAAATCATAAGAACGTGCCCAGTGCAGCGTTGTGGATGACTAACATAGTGATCCAGGCGTTCCTGATCGTTACGTTGTTCACGCAGTATGCTTTTCAGCTGGCACTTGAATTAACGAGCGCGCTTACGCTCATTCCTTATCTGCTCGTCGCTGCTTATGCATTTAAGCTCGCGCTAAGTGGCGAAACATATGAACGCAATCCCGGACTACGTACCAGAGCGATGATTATCGGTGGTCTCGCGACCGTGTACACCCTGGTAATGATTTATTCAGGAGGCTTGAAGTATGTCTTGCTGTCGGCGGTGATTCTTCTTCCGGGGACAATCCTGTTCTACCTCGCGAGACGTGAACAGAACGTCAGGACATTCGCCCATGCTGAGGCGATAGTTTTCGGGATCATCGCGGTGGGGGCGGCCATTGCCATCTTCGCAATCGCCACCGGAAGGATTGTGGTGTAACAAAATGAACAGCCGATCGTGCGTCATCGGTTCTGAGAAACTAAGGCTGCAGGCAATAAAAGAGAAGGAGTGATCGAATGTCTAAGGCTGTCAGAGACGAAACTTTCGGCGTGCACTCCGAAGCCGGCAAGCTTCGACTGGTTATGGTTTGTGCCCCCGGACGCGCGCACAACCGCCTGACGCCGTCAAATTCCGATGGACTGTTGTTCGACGATGTGCTTTGGGTGGACGTCGCCAAGCGCGACCACCTGGACTTCGTGCTGAAGATGCGGGACCGTGGCGTCGACGTCGTTGAGATGCATGACCTGCTGGCGCAGACGCTCGATATTCCCGAGGCGAAGAAATGGATCCTGGACCATGAGATCGTGCCCAATGAAATCGGCCTGGGTTTGGTCGAGCAGATCCGGGGTTATCTTGAGAGCCTCGACTCGCGCAACCTCGCCGAAACCCTGATTGGTGGCCTGTCGACATTCGAGGTTCCTGAAACCTGGGGCGGCGATCAGTTGGCCCTCGTCAGGGATGCAGGCGCCGGGGTTCCAGAGTACCTTCTGCCGCCTTTACCAAACACGATCTATACCCGCGATACAACCTGCTGGATCTACGGTGGCGCCACACTCAACCCTCTGTTCTGGCCGGCGCGGCACGAAGAGACGCTTTTGGCGGCTGCGATCTACAAGTTCCATCCGCGGTTTGCCGGAAAGGTCAAAGTATGGTGGGGCGATCCAACTCAAAATTACGGACTGGCAACCCTCGAAGGTGGTGACGTAATGCCTGTAGGCAAGGGCAACGTGCTGATTGGCATGAGCGAGCGAACGTCACGCCAAGCCATAAGCCAGGTGGCAGCCGCGCTCTTCAAGCTGGAAGTCGCGACGCGGGTAATCGTCTGTGCCATGCCCAAGCTTCGTGCCGCAATGCATCTGGATACGGTGTTCACATTCGCCGACCGCGATTGCGTGTTGCTTTACCCCGACATCATGAATCGCGTGGAGACGTTCTCGTACTACCCGGCGAACACGCCCAGCGGCCTCGAGCTGCGGAGGGATGAAGGCGCCTTTCCTGACGTCGTCGGCAGGGCCCTCGGATTAAAACGGATGCGTGTCGTAGAGATCGGAGGCAATGCATACATTCGCGAACGCACGCAGTGGGATAGCGGCGTCAATCTGTTTTGCATCTCGCCGGGTGTGGCCTTCGCCTACGACCGCAACACATACACAAACACGTTACTGCGCAAGCAGGGCATTGAGGTGATCACCATCTCTGGATCTGAACTTGGACGCGGCCGTGGCGGCGCTCATTGCATGACCTGCCCGATCATCCGCGATCCGGTAGATTTCTAAGGCTGAGGCATTGATAGATCGTAAGTTGACCGCGATTTATCTATGAAGGACAGGATTCAGTTCCGGCAGCGTGAGCCCGCCGCGATTCCCGTGAGCCTCGAACACCGCCGCGAGCCAACTGCGGTGCGCCGTTTCCACCGCGGCACGCAAGCGCCGGTCGCAATTCGATGGTTTGGTATGACGGCTTTAGCCGGTCACCTGCGACACCTGCTGGCCGCGGCTGCGGCGAGCAACAACTTCGACCTGCGCGATTGGATGCAGCCCACTACTGCTACCGTACTGCTGGACCGCGTTGGCCGGGTCCTTGGGGCTTCGACATCGGAAGCCAGCTTGTCCGAACGACTCGGTCGGGACATTTGGATCGATTTTGTGGCAGACACCGGTGACGACTACGACGTTAGCGTTGCCGTGGGACAGATGCTCTTCAACGAGTACGCGCTTTCAGGCGACAAGCCGCGCATCTTACGGCGAGGTGATCTGCTCGTATTTGGAGGGGACACTGCTTATCCTGTAGCCACTGCGAACGAGATCGAACGACGATTGCTTACTCCCTGGAACGGAGTTCTACGCGAACGCAACAACCGTGATTGCCGCCGTGTTTTACTTGGTATACCGGGCAACCACGACTGGTACGACGGCCTCGACGGTTTCGGCCGGCTGTTCCGCAGAAGCGCACTCGCCGATCTCACCCCGGCAACCGGAAGTGAGCGGCCGGCGTCGCCACATTCTTCGTTAGAGCGTGTCGAGGGTTATCTCAAGCGTCAGCTTCATCTCGACGAACTAACCGAATCAATGCGATTGGCTGAAGAAGCGATCGAAGCTCTACGGGCTCTGCTCCGCAGATCCACACTCAAAAGTAGAAATCGGCTGGTCCTCAGGGGGTACAACTCGGTTCAAGAAGCCTCTTACTGGGCGCTGCCTCTTGCGCCCGGTCTGGAGCTTTGGGGCGTCGACCGTCAACTCCGCGATGCCGATTTTCGACAGCGTCTCTTTTTCTCACAGCATCGTGCCGAAGCACAACCACCGAGAATCCTGTTCGTGGCGCCCGATCCGGCATTTGCCTATGGCGATCCTAACGAACCCGGCGAAAAACTCCTTGAGGCCTGTGGCCTATCTCTCGCTTCAGACCGCGTGTTCTACTTGACTGGCGATACCCACCACTACGAACGGCTGAGTGTAGGGAGATCGCTGCACGTCATTGCTGGTGGCGGCGGCGCATTTCTCCATGGAAGTCGTTTTGCGCCGGGCTCAGGAACCGTTCCCGCGGAATTTGTTTATCCCGACAGAGCAACCAGCCAGCGGCTGGCCCTGGGGATGCCGCTCCGCCTCGCCGCAGGGACCGCTGGTTTTCTGCCTCACGGGCTGTTCGCGCTAATCGCTGCCCTTGACCTTCTGGCTCTCAGGCGCGGTCCAATCGTCACCGTCATATTCGTCGCTGCCCTCACTCTTATTATTCTTGTCGGACTTGGTCTGGCTGCGCGTGCCCGCCTTCAGCGACCGGCGGCGACCTGGTCGCTGTCGACGCTGTTTGGTTTGGTTCTGGGAGCGGGTCCGTTGGGGATTTACTTCGTACTTATCCGGCTCGTGCCGTGGCTGAACCATTTCGCACTGGTGGTCTTGCTACATACGTTCGTCGGCAGTTTCGTATTCGGGTTATATCTGCTGGCGTTGGAGATCACCGGGCTCGATCATGAGCATGCTTTTGCCGCGCTGGGGCATCCAGGTTTCCGCCACTTCGTGCGCCTTTGCATCCACCCGAACGGCAAGGTTGAGGGCTTCGTGATCGGCAAAGATGACCCGATAGGAACAGATCCACCCGTTCTCATCGACCGATTCATCTGGGATTGAAATACGATAAGCAATGTCACGCGACACCAACACCACAAATGAGCTGCAGAGACGGGAGTCGGAAAGGGCGCTTGTCAAAGTCGAGTCAGACAAGCCGTCTGATGCAATAGATATTCGAAGCGGGCAAGTCACCCGCCGCCAAGCAGCCCCAGGTGCCGCAAAAAAATGGGCGATTCGCGGCGGTGTACTCGGCGTGCTGCTGTTAATAGTCGCGGTTTTTATCTGGCGCAGCACCCGGCCCGCCCTGGTCACGACAGTGCAACCGAAGCTCGTTCCCATCACAGAAACCGTTGCGAGTAGTGGAAGAGTCACAGGAACTACTGAAACATTTGTGGGCGCACAGGCCCAGGGCGTAGTTGGCAATCTTTACGTTAAGGAAGGCGATCGAGTTAAGGAAGGGCAAACCTTAGCAGTCTTGAACAATGACGTTGCCGAAGCGCAGGTAAGCCAGGCGGCACAAGCTGTCCAAACGGCGCGGGCCCAACTCACGCAGACGTCGCGTGGTCCATTACCCTCAGAATTGGAAGCAGCCAGAGCGCAGGCAAGCCAGGCCGAGTCTCAGGTGGCCCAGGAGCGCGCCGCCATCGCGCAGGCGCAAAAGACCGTAGTGCAGCAACAAGCGCAGCTCAAACAATTGCAGGCGGAAGAACAGTTGCAGTCAAAACAATATGCACGTACTCGCACACTCTCAGACCAGGGAGTGGCGCCGCGCGCTGAATTGGACCAGGCGCAAACTGATTTGCAGGTGGCGCGAGAACGTGTTGCCGCGCAACGCCAGGTAATCGAAACGGCGCGAGCTAATGTGCGACAGGCCCGCGCCGGTTTGCAGGCAGCGCAGGCAAATGTTTTGGCCCAACAAGCACGGGCGCGTACTGTCGAGAGCGGCGCGCGCCCAGAAGACATCCAGGTTGCCCAGCGCCGTCTGGACGAGGCAGAAACGGCTTTAGAGGTCGCCCGCCGGCAAGCCGCAACTTCAGTCGTAAACGCGCCGTTCGCAGGTTTGGTGACACAGATCACGGCGCAGGTCGGTCAATCAGTCGGCGCGCAGGGCGTGCTGAAGTTGGTCAGCGGAGAGCTGCAGATTAACGTTGACGTCGACGAGAGTAATCTTGGTAATTTGAAAGTCGGACAATCCGCGGTTATTTCGTCGAGCACTTTCGCCGACAGCACGTTTGCCGGCTCCGTAACCAGACTCGGTCCGGCAGTAGATGTTTCGCGCGGCACCATTCAAGTAATGGTTGTGCCTGAGACTAGTCCGGATTGGTTAAGACCAGGACAAACCGTAAATGTGAACATCATTACGTCGAAGAGTGTGCAGCGCCTGCTGGTTCCAGCCACCGCACTTACGCGCTCAGGCGATCAGACCGTCGTCTTTGTGGTGGCCGATGGAGTCGCGCTGGAGAAGCCGGTGGTTACCAGATCTCCCACACAGGACGGTGTTCCGGTAATCGCTGGTTTGAATGGTGACGAACAGATAATCGTCGATGCGGGAAAGATCAAAGCCGGCCAGAGAGTACGAATTGCCAGGGGTTAGTCAGTGGACACGTTGCTAAGAATTCTGGTGCCGCGCAAGATTCGTTTCGAGGCTCAAGTTGCCGTGCGTCACCTGCTGTCCGGTGGTGGACAGACCCTGTTGACAGTCAGTGCGGTTGCTGCAGGTGTGATCATCGTGATCTTCATTACTTCACTGATCTTCGGCTTGCAGCAGCATTTGACTGAGCTCTTAACGGACGCAATTCCGCACGTGACGGTGACTGTCGAAGAGCCGAAGCCGCGGCCACTGTCGAGAGTGCCAGGTGCTCCCCCTGGCCTGAGTTCAACTGACGTCGAGCAGCGCGCGCCGCAACTGAAATTCATCGACAATTATCCGGCAGTAGTCGAGACCATCAGACGCCTGCCAAATGTTCGCGAAGTTGCTCCCGTAGTCAGCGGACAGGCATTCGTTTCCAAAGGAGCGAATCCAATCGGCGTGGCCGTGGTCGGCTCCGATCCCGAATTACAGGACCGCATCACTCCCGTGACTAAGGATCTAATCTCGGGAAAGTATCTTGGCCTCGGCAGTGATGAGATCGTAATTGACAGCGAACTTGCGAAAGACCTGAACGTCACGACCGGTGAGCGCGTGCGCGTGACTTCAGGAACGGGTGCGTCCGACTCGTTCACTATCGCCGGCATCTACAGTCGCGGGCAGGGAAGAGGCAGCGCGTATGTGACGCTCCGGACCGGACAGAGCTTGTTTGGCCTGGGTTCGATGGTGAATGCGATTCAGGTCAAACTGATCGACATCTACGACGCGGATTCAGTCGCCGATCGAATTATGGCTCTCATGCCTTACGAGGCAAAATCCTGGACTCGTGAGTTCCCACAGTTTCTGTCATCGCTCCAGGTACAAACAGCATCTGCATATTTGATCTCAGGTTTTAGTTTGGTAGCGTCGGGCTTCGCGATTGCGGCGGTGTTGATCGTGTCCGTGCTACAAAAATCCAAACAGATTGGAATCCTGAAGAGCATGGGCGCGCGCCGGCGACAGATTCTGACCATATTCATTTTTGAAGGATTCGGAGTCGCAGTTATCGGCAGTGCCCTGGGCGCAATTATGGGCGCAGCGATCGTCCTGGGGTTGAGCATTTTCAAGCAACCGGTAACCCGCGTGGGTCAGGCGCCGGATCAACTCTTCCCGGTCCGGATCATTCCTTTTTATATCGCGCTTGCAATTACCGCGGCGATCGTCTCGACAGTGCTGGCGGCAGTGCTGCCCGCGAGACGCGCTGCAAAGATGAATCCCGTGGACGTCATGCGTTGAGGCAAGGAAACTGATTGACTCAGGCAAACACCATAGAGAGATCAGATTTGGAACCAACTCTGCTTACCACCGAGTCTTCCTTGTCTTTGGTAGTGGAAACGCGCGGGTTGCGCAAGACTTACTTTGGAAAAGTGGATGTACCCGTGTTGTTTGGCATCGATATGCAGATCCGGGCCGCAGAGTTTGTCGCGGTGATCGGCCAATCGGGCAGTGGTAAGTCAACGCTCCTAAACATTCTGGGGGCACTGGATACGCCGACCGCCGGCACAGTGTTGATAAATGGATTGGATATTTCAACGCTTGATGATACGGAGATGGCCCAACTGAGAAACGATCAGGTCGGTTTCATTTTTCAGTTTCATTATCTGCTGGAAGAATTCAGTTGCCTGGAAAACGCGCTCATGCCGCTGACGATTCGGGACGGCGAGGTGAATGAAGCGGATCTGGCGTACGTGATTCGTTTGCTCGAGCGAGTTGGCTTGCAAACGCAACTGGCCAAACGTCCTGATGCGATGAGTGGGGGCCAGAACCAGCGTTGTGCGATCGTGCGAGCTTTGGCTAACCGCCCGAAGATTGTGCTGGCCGACGAACCCACGGGGAACCTTGATAGTCGTTCCGGTGAAGAAGTCTTTAAGTTGATGCGACAGATGAATCGTGAGAGCGGCGTGGCATTCGTCATGATCACCCACGACGATCGACTGGCGCAGGCTGCCGACCGCATTCTGCTGATCGAGGACGGGCTGATCCACGAAATTAGTAAAGGCGAACACCGCAAGCGACTGGCGAGTTTGAACACGCCTTAATTGAAAAATGAGAGACAAAGGCCTGGCCGGCAGGAAACGGAACTCCGAATCACATTTACCGTTGATATGGTGGTCGATGTGATAGATTATGCCTATGACGCCACAGAATCTGATTGAGATTAATCCGCGAAAGATGAGTGGCACGCCCGTCTTTCGCGGTACGCGCGTTCCGATTCGAAATCTGTTCGACTGTCTCGAAGAAGGTGAGACAATCGACCAGTTCCTCGATCAGTTCCCGACTGTCAGCCGCAACCAAGTCAACGGGGTCCTCGAACTTTCGAAAGAAAGGCTGCTCGAAGGTGAAGTTGCTGCTTGACGAATGCGTCACGCGATTCGTAAAGCGCGATCTCGTTGGGCATGACATTCATAATGTCGAAGAGGCTGGACTGAAAGGACTAGAAAACGGCGATCTGTTACGCGCCGCATCAGGCACATACCACGTACTTCTCACCGTCGATCAGAACCTTCCATATCACTTAGAATATTGAACTGTTCGATGTAGTCGCTTTTCAATTAAGTTCTCGCCACTACCAACTCTTCCGAACGGGCGGGATGAAGACCATCAGCTCTGTCAGCGAAATAGCGTTGGGTGTAATCGGCGGCGGAGACGCGCTGGGCTTCTTTGAACCCACATTCGTGAACCAGCTGCAGCATCTCTGCGGGCGTGAAGTAACTGATGAAAGGTGTGCCTGAGGCGCGAGCGCCTTTGATCGCAAACTCGTAAACTGTGCGCTCCTCCGCGGGAGCCAGCTCCAAAGGCAGCAGATAGGTCATCGCCAGCATCGAGCCAGATCGAAGCGCCGCCACCTGGCGCAGCGTGGCCGCGATCGCATCGCGCGTGAGGTACATCGAAACGCCGGTGGACGCAACTATCGCCGCTGCGGCTGGATCAAAGCCGGCGCTTTTTAGTTGATCGAACCATGTCGCACCTCCCTCGAAGTCTACGGGTACGAATCGCAGCCATTCAGGGATGCCGAGGCCGAGTCCGATTAGGCGCCGGCGCTTCCATTCCTGAGGTCCAGGCCGATCAATCTCGAATATGCGCATGCGAGAGGCGACTTCCGGCTTGCGTTGCGCGAAGGTGTCGAGGCCGGCGCCGAGAATTACGTACTGACGAACGCCGCGCGCAAGCTCCTGCTCGACTAATTCTTCAACGAAACGAGCGCGCGCGACGACTGAAGCGCGGAAGCCGCTGGTCCATTGCGGGTGCATGTCGGGCTGAGCCCGCCACCCCTCGGCCGGCTTCACTAGTTGCAGACCAATCTCATCGGCAAATACATGCGGCGGTGCGTCCACTTGCACGTGCAACGCTCGCCACAAAGCGACGCGCGCTGCGCTGCTGTCAGGTGCGAGGGGTTCTTGGTCGCCGATAATCTTGCTCACGTAGTAGCAGGAAATGAAGTGGGCGATGGATTGTAGCACGCTCATGTGATCGGCGAGTTCGATAACAAGAGAAATTGAAAACCACGAAAGGGCACGAATAAAGGTCGCTGTTTTCGTGTCAATTCATGGTTCAAATTGGTCTTGAGCAATCGCATGAATGACAATCACGAAAAACACGATATTCAAATTGAGACACGATGAGATTCCAGTGGTAAAGTACGGTGCCATCGACAGAGTAAATTCATGACCAATTCAAATTCTCCAACTCTGGCGCCGGGCGGACCCGGTATTGAACCGCGCTGGACTCGCGGCGCCAAGGTCGGGGTGGGTACGGCATATTCAACTTCCAGCCGAGTGTGGTACACGCTCGATAGTGGATGCATCACTGAAGTCTACTATCCGACCATCGACTCGCCTCAAATCCGCGACCTTCAATTCCTCGTAACTGATGGCGAAAGTTTCTTTCATGATGAGCGGCGGAATTTTGTTGGCGAGATCGACTGTGTTTCCGAAGCAGCACTCGGCTTTGAAGTAGTCAATCGCGAGAAAGAGGGCCGGTATACAATCCGCAAGACCATCATCGGTGATCCACATCAGACCTGTCTGCTGGCGCATGTTCGTCTGGAAGCCCCGCCGGAGTTATTGCCGAAGTTGCGCATGTACGTGCTTTGTGCGCCGCATCTGGAAAACGGCGGGTGGCACAACAACGGTTACGTTCTTCATGTCGGACGTCGTAAGTACCTGGGCGCGCATAAGGGAAACACCTGGCTGGGGCTTGCCGCCAGCGTTCGTTTCAACGAGCTCTCTTGCGGGTACGTGGGTGTAAATGATGGCTGGACCGATCTGGCTGATAACTATCGTCTCGATTGGCAATACGAAGCGGCGCTTGATGGCAACATCGCTCTGACCGGTGGGCTGGATCTTTCGCGTGGCACTGAATTCACGCTTGGTTTGGCATTCGGCACGACTCAACATGACGCCCTGAGCACTCTCGCCCAATCGTTGAGTATCCCGTTCGAAGAGACGCGCAAGTCCTTTGTTCGTCAATGGGAGCGAACGTCCAGACGCTTTGCTCTCGGCGCCGCCGACCCGTCGACTTTGTTCGAGCGCAGCGTCAATTTACTTCTGACCCATGAAGACAAGACTTATCCCGGAGCGATGATCGCGTCGCTCAGCATTCCCTGGGGTGATGAACAAAGCGATGACGCAACCGGTGGTTATCATCTGGTGTGGACGCGTGATTTGGTGAAATCAGTCAGCGCCTTGCTGGCTGTTGGCGACTTGACCACACCGTTGCGCGCGCTTATCTATCTGGCGGTATCACAGCGCGAGGATGGCGGCTTCTACCAAAATTTCTGGATTGATGGCCGGCCTTACTGGTTCGGTATTCAATTGGATGAGGTGGCCTTTCCGGTGCTGCTGGCCTGGCGGCTATGGAAATACAATGCCCTGGGAAACTTCAATCCGTTCGCAATGGTTCGTGGCGCCTCTGGCTTCTTGATCCGCGAGGGTCCGATTACTCCGCAGGACCGTTGGGAGGAAGCGCGTGGGTATTCGCCTTCAACCCTGGCAGTGCAGATCGCAGCTCTCGTGTGCGGGGCCGAGTTCTTCTCCGATCGAGGTGACGAGGGCACCGCTGCATTCATTCGTGATTATGCAGATTTTCTGGAATCGCACATCGAACGATGGACGGTGACTAATGAAGGAACATTGGTAGACGGGATTAGCCGGCATTACATTCGCGTGAATCCTTCCAGCGCCGTGGACTGTTCAGATGAGAATCCAAATCAAGGCACGCTGATACTTGCAAACCAGCCGCCGGGCGCGCGGGTTGAATTTCCCGCGAAAGAGATTGTCGACGGCGGTTTTCTCGAACTGGTTCGTTACGGCATTCGCAGCCCGCACGACAGAATCGTCGAGGATTCGCTTCGCGTTATCGATGCGGTGCTCAAAGTGGACACGCCGTATGGACCGTGCTGGCGCCGCTATAATCATGACGGCTTTGGCCAGCGCGATGACGGGGCCGGGTACACGGGCTGGGGAAAGGGGCGTCCCTGGCCGCTGTTGACCGGCGAGCGCGGTCACTACGAAATCGCCGCCGGACACGATGCAGCTCCGTTCCTGCGGGCAATTGAGAACTTCGCCCAGGGCGTTGGTCTGATTCCCGAACAGATCTGGGATGGTCCGGATTCGCCTTTGCAGTTTCTTCGTCTCGGTGGTCCAACGGGTGCAGCAATGCCGCTCCTGTGGGCCCATTCTGAATACGTGAAGCTGCAACGTTCCTTTGCCGATGGCAAAGTCTTTGAAACACTTGATGCTGTCCATGATCGATACGTCGGGAATTTAAAGCGTACTCCGATTGAGGTGTGGAAATTCAATCGGCAGACGCCGCGGGTTGCGGCGGGGATGCTCCTTCGCATCCAGGCAGACTCACCGTTTCTGCTTCATTGGACCAGCGACGAATGGCAGAGTTCGGCCGACTTGCGCTCAACAGGTACCGCGCTCGGTATCGATTTCGCAGACCTTCGAGTGCCGCCGCAAGCTGGTCTGATTCGGTTTACATTTCTGTGGACGAAAGACGACCGCTGGGAAGGAAAGGACTACCAGGTTGAAATTATTCCGAATTGAGCTTTGGACCACCCCTTCAGGCGAAGATACAATGATCGCCGCCTGAAGGCGGTACTCCAAACTGTGCTCAATTCTTGAACGCGGCGCAAACGGAAATCGCGCAGTTTCGTGTCAACGCATGAAAGTGATGGTTATCGACATTGGCGGCACGCACGTTAAGGTCTATTCAACCGGGCGTCGAGAACCCCTGAAGATCGACTCCGGGCCGGCGATGACGCCGAAGGAAATGGTTAAGGCCATCAAGGCAAAGACCAGCGGCTGGAAATACGATGTGATCTCGATCGGCTACCCCGGACCCGTCGTACACGGTAAGCCGCTCAGCGAGCCGGCCAATCTTGGCAGAGGCTGGCTCGGCTTTGACTTCGAAAAGGCTCTCGGCCGGCCAGTGAAGATTATCAATGACGCTGCGATGCAGGCACTTGGCAGCTATCGGGGCGGCCGCATGCTTTTTCTCGGTCTGGGTACCGGGCTTGGATCAGCGCTGGTGGTTGACGGCGTGCTTGAACCGATGGAATTGGCACACCTGATCTATAAACGCGGCAAGACTTTTGAAGAGTTTGTGGGGACGGCGGCGCTGAAGCGAGCCGGCGAGAAGAAGTGGATCAAGAATGTCTTTGAGGTAGTCGAGCAACTTCAGAAAGCTTTACAGCCTGAGTACGTTGTCCTCGGTGGCGGCAACTCCAGGCGTTTACAGTCGCTACCGCCCGATACCATCCTCGGTAACAACGAGGACGCGCGCAAGGGCGGTCTTCGTCTTTGGGATTCCTCCCGCAAACGAACACGGTGATGAAAAGTAACACCGTCTTTTTGTTTGATGTAGATAACACGTTGCTTGACAACGATCGGGTGACCGCCGACCTGAGAGATCATTTGGAACGCGAGGTTGGTCACGAACGGCAAGAGCGCTACTGGTCTATATTCGAAGAACTTCGATCCGAGGTTGGATACGCAGATTACCTCGGCGCGTTGCAGCGTTACCGGGCAAACTACCCAAGAGATCTGCACGTGCTCACTGTTTCTCACTTCCTGCTCGATTACCCGTTCCGGAAACGGCTGTTTCCGGGTGCCCTGGAAGTAGTGGCCGGTATCAAGCATGCCGCCACACCGGTAATTCTCTCTGACGGAGATGTTGTCTTTCAACCGCACAAAATTCGCCGGTCCGGATTGTTTGATGCTTTCGCGGGAGCCGTGTTGATCTATGTCCACAAGGAATCCGAATTGGAAGACATCGCTCAGCGCTATCCGGCGGACCACTATGTGTTGATTGATGACAAACTCCGGATTCTGAGTGCGATCAAAGCAGTGTGGGCCGAACGCGTCACGACTGTGTTTGTGCGACAGGGCCACTACGCGCACGACGAGCACGCCATCAGCGGCTATCGACCTGCCGACTACTCGATCGAGCGTATCGGCGATTTAATGAAAATCGATTTGCCCGCGGCCGCTCTGAAAACCTGGCCACAGATGAACACGGATTTGCACAGATAACAGGTGCGAAAGGAGATCTCGCCTTTCGCTGTGTCTTCTCTGTGTTATCAGTGGAAATCTGTGGCTAATTCCCGGGTTTCAATTTCTGTCGATATGGTGTCCGGGCCGGCTGCGAACAATTTCTACCGAGCATTTGGCATGCAGAATCACCGCATGACCGATTGAACCGATCATAAAACCCTCCAGGAATCCGTCACCGTGGGCGCCAAGTATAATCAAGTCTGCATTCCAGCGATTCGCCTCTTCAATAATGGCCCATTTTGGCGATCCCTTCAGCACATCTCCGTAAACATAAACGCAACTACCCAGCGCGTTCCTTAGCTTTTCTGTAGCGAGCTTCACGACATTTTCAGCGTGGTCAGTTGCCGGCTGCAGTACAGACACCACATGCACGGAACTTCCACACACCATGGCCGGGCCGCCACCTCCGCGACCGCCTCGTTACTGTGAGGTGAGCCGTCGATTGCGAGTAGAACTCTCATTCATCACCTTCAATTCATTCACCCGTGCGATGCGGCGAGGTCACAGGCCGCGCGGAAT
>AP72_2010_repI_A001DRAFT_1000155_pt1 | contig 14451 bp, 15 predicted proteins | sample AmaPasrepliIA001_FD_9535 | JGI IMG/M metagenome (IMG submission 9535)
TAGCTTGAAAAAGTGAAGACCCGACACTCACGAAACATGATCCGAGTTCTGTCTCGGGTTAGTGGCTAAAACTGTAATTGGGCGCCCATTTGGGAACCCAGTTCATAACCCCCAAGGAGGATTAAGATATGTTGAAGCTTAAGAATGTAATGCTCGCGCTGGTTGTGTTGTCGATATTTATGGTTATTCCGGCATTTGCACAGGACAAAGGCTGCAAAAATATAAAGTTTTATGGCTCCTATACTCTGACAGACACAGCTGATTTAACCGATCTATGGGGCGACGGGACAAACGTCAGCCACACGGTTATTTTCCAACTCAACCTGCATAGTGACGGAACCGCCGATCAGTATTGGACAGGGTTTCCTGACATCATGCTGTCTGGGGGATCGGGCTCGTCGTGGATTGGTAGCTGGAAATGCCGTGAAGATGGGATGTTGGTGGTGACGACCATACATGCGAACTATGTACCGACAACGGATGCGAAAAACCACCCTACAACTGTCCCCAATCCCCCGCCGGTGGATCTTATTCTGTCTTCACATGCGAGATCTACATGGCTGTTTGCTGTCACAGACGCAAATACTTTGACGAGGATCCAGGCTAGAGGCAGGATCTACGGTGTGACGGAAGATCCGTCGGATCCGAATGGCGGGACGCTTAGAAACCCAAGCAACAACCAGGTTATATACAAGAGATTGGCGGCATCTGACGCAGATCTGCTCCTTCCGTAGTTATCTTTTCTAACACAGCGGCTCGTTCGCAGTCTGAACCTTTTAGCGGCAAGCTGATCCGGCTTGCCGCTATCTTTTTGGCTTGAGTGCGGCGCTGGTATTTCATTGGTCTTAATCGCAGAGTCTGCAACCGGCTAATTCGAGACTTCTCAGATTGATTTAATCTGCGCAATCCGTGTAGGCTGCGACGCGTCTATGAAACGTTCGAACCTGTGGTTGGCCATCGCCTTTCCCGTCATTTCACTGTTTGTCACTGGGACCAGCGGAACCCGAATGAATTCTGACGCTATGCCGATGGCCGTTCCCACTCCCGTAGCAACTCCACGTTTGAGAACGCAAATATTTTTCGATGATTTCAGCTACATCGACAAGCGACAACTAAAACGTCATCGCTGGATCGTTCGCACTAAACCGGGGTGGCCGGGCATACCTGGTGCGACATGGTCGGAAGACGGTGTGACAATCGTCAAAGACACGGACGTTCCGGCTAACCGCATCTTGCGGATGACTTCCTCAACCAAGGGACCGGACGCCGGCACAACTCAGACCCAGATTTGCCACGAGCGTAAGTACTTTGAGGGCACTTACGCCGCGCGCGTTCGTTTCAGCGACAATCCGATCACTGGCCCAGCCGGCGATCAGATTGTGGAAAGCTTTTACACGATTGCTCCGTTGAAAGCCCCAATGGATCCTGACTACAGCGAATTGGACTATGAGTACTTACCAAACGGCGGCTGGGGTATCTCTGGGCCAACACTCTATGCGACTACGTGGTATACCTTTAGTCCCGAACCCAATTGGAAAAAAGACAATGTCTTCCAAACAATGCCTGGCACTCAAGCTGGATGGCATTCGTTGGTAACACAGGTTATGGACGGAAAAGTACGATATTTCGTCGACGGGAAGTTATTTGTCGAACACGGTGACAAGTATTATCCCAGGGACATAATGTCGATCAATTTCAATCTCTGGTTCATCCGCGACGGCATGATGAAATCAAGCGAAGCTCGTCAGTATCAAGAGGACATCGACTGGGTGTTCTTCCAGGCAAATACCGCCCTCACACCTGAGCAAGTCGAATCAGCAGTGGGCACGCTGCGTCACAAACGCGTCGCTTTCCGCGACACCGTTCCACGAAAGATCCCCGCTCTGGAGTCTCCCTGCAACTTCTAATCTGAATGAAACAGGTGATCATATTGAATCGCTCCTTCTACGCGGATCGGACTATGAAATCCTGATGAGTTCGGAAATATGGAACCAGACCACCAGCCTGCAGAATCTCAAGCATAATCGCCGGAAATGGATTGCCAATTAACTCCTGACCGGTCGTTGTGTTGCTCACTGAAACAGACGCTTCAGTGAGCTTAATACTCACTCCGTTACCCTCTTTGATGCCGGAAGTATCACACTCGACCGGTATCAGACCGTTGTTGATTGCATTGCGATAAAAGGTGCGGGCGAAGCTTGGCGCGACAACGGCCTTGATCCCGGCCGCGAGCAACACCGTTACCGCGATCTCCATGGCTGAGCCACAACCAAAATTCTTACCTGCAACCAGAATGTCATTTGCTTTGACCGACTCGGCAAACAATGGATCGAGAGCTTCGAACAAGTACTGCTTAAGCACTTGAGGATCCAGCGATTCCTTCTTGCGAGTTGAAGCGATGATGTAATCGGTATTCACATCATCTCCCAAAACTCTGGCCCGGCTTTCGAGATGGATCTGCATTCTTCAACTCATCAAGTCGCGCGGATCAGTGAGCCGTCCCGTCACGGCGGCTGCGGCACAAGCGGCCGGTGACGCGAGATAGATAAAAGCTTTCGCATTGCCCATGCGCGCTTTGAAATTTCGATTCGCAGTCGATAAAACATTCACGCCATCCGCCGGAATCGGCCCAGCCGTTCCGCAGCAAGAACCGCAGCCCGGAACGGTGATGGTGGCGCCAAGCTCTCGAAGTTTCTCCAACGTTCCGTCCTGCTGCAGCTCATTTTCGACTTCTCTGGATGCCGGCGTGACTACCAGTTGCACTCCCGGAGCGATGCGCCCGGCAGCTTCCAGAATTGACAGTGTCTGGTGGAAATCGCTGACGCGGCCGCCGGTGCAGGTCCCGATATAAACCATCTGAATCGGTGTGCCTAAGGCGCCCCGAACTGTACTGACGTTATCAACCGCATGTGGACGAGCGACGCGAGGTTCCAGTTTTGAAACGTCCAGCACAACTTCACGGCCGTAGTGGGCATCGACATCCGGCGCAACCGGCTCGGAACGTTCGGTCGTGCGTTTCGCCAGATAATCGAAAGTCCTCGAATCGGCTGGAAAGATCCCGGCCTTGGCTCCCATCTCGACGGAAAAGTTACTAAGCACAATCCGATCGTCGATTTCCATCGCGGCCGTCCCCGGCCCGTGAAATTCGAGGGTCTGATACGCCGCGCCGTCGGCGCCCAACATTTCAGCAAGCGCAAGTGCGACATCTTTGGCATAAACGCCTTCAGCCAGACTGCCGTCAAGAACAACTTTGATCGTCTGCGGCACCTTCAGCCAGATTCGTCCGCAGATCAGGGTGGCGGCGAGATCGGACGATCCGACACCGGTCGCAAACGCATTCAGCGCGCCTCCCGTAACTGAATGGCTGTCCGCGCCCACGAGCAAACCCCCGGGCCGGGTCCGCCCGGTTTCTAACATCAGTTGATGGCTGATGCCTTCGCCAACTTCGTGAACGGCGATGCCGTGCTGCCGCGCAAACTCGCGCATCTTCTGTTGGAGCGCCAGCGTCGTCTGATGTGCGCCGGAGGAATAATGATCCATCACAAAAACGACTCGTTGCGGATCGAGCACGCGGCCGCCCATCTGCTCGAAATAATCAATGGCCATCGGCGCCGACCCATCCGTGGCCATCGCATAGTCCACGTCGCAGATCACGAGATCGCCGGCGTGCGCGTCACGCTGCGACTTTGCCGAGAGAATCTTCTCGCTGATGGTTTTGCCCGCCATGGTTTTGTTAGAGCGTGCTTTGCCTAAAAACACCGGTCTGAAAGGAAATCGGTAACGATCTTAGTGCCGCCGCGGAGCGGCGGAATGTTTATAAAAACCGAACCGCTTCGGGTTTTATTTCCGAATATGGAAATGGCACGAACTATAAACATTCCCCGCCTACGGCGCGGTCATCAATCCTCGTAGCACGCAAACACCAATTTGGTCACTCTTGAGGCGCAACCGTTACAGCGTGACCATCACTTCCGAAAGAATGTCGAGCGTCTGCTGCACGTCATGCGGCTGGATGTTACCCATGTGACCAATCCTAATGCACTTGCCCTCATACTCTCCAAGACCGCGGGCGGTGAGAATGCCACGACGCTTCAGGCCTTCCCGAATTGTCTCGGCATTTAATGCTTCGGGAACACGCAGCGCGGTTAATGTGGGCGTGAACGATTGCGCTGAAGGATGTTGCAGCGAAAAGCCCTGCCGTTTTGCCCAGTCGCGCACCATCAATCCCATATTCTCATGACGTGCGAAAACATTTTCCAATCCTTCCTCGTGAATGCTTTTGAGCGCTTCGCTGACCTGACCAAAGAGATGCACCGGCGCTGTTCCCGGTGTCTGGGGTCGAGGACGAGCCAAAGCACGACGAATAGCCGCAAAATCAAAGTACGAGCGTGGCAGGCCGGCAGTTTTATTCGCGCTCCAGGCACGCTCGCTTAGAGCTACGAACGACATGCCCGGACTCGACATCAGGCATTTCTGAGACGCGCTGACGGCGACGTCAACGCCCCATTCGTCCAACGACACCGCTGTGCCACCCAATGAGCTCACGCAATCCACCATCACCAGAAGCTCCCGCCGGCGGGCCGCGCGACTGAGAACCCGAACGTCGTTCAATACTCCTGTGGAGGTTTCGCTGTGTACTAACAGCAGCGCCCTGGAGTTGGGATGAGTCTCGAGTGCGTCTTCAAAGGCGTGCTCGTCGGCAGGTCCCCACGCAGTGCTAACGCGATGCACGACGAGGCCGAACGATTCTGCGATCCTGGCCCACATCTCTCCGAACCGGCCATTGGTGCAAGCGATCACTTCCTCACCCGGCGATAAGAGATTGGCGATCGAGGCCTCCATTGCACCGCGACCAGTTGCGTGAATCGGCAGCACGTCGCCAGTCGCGCCGAACAATGGCCGCAAAGCTTCGAGAGTTGCGACTAAAAGTTTTGAAAATTCCGACTCGCGATGATGAATCATGGGCCGCGCACCGGCGCGCAGCACGCGTTCAGGCACGCGCGTGGGTCCGGGAGTCATCAAAAGCAACTCCATCAGATCACACCTTTTGATCGCAACATATCGTCAATCTCGGATTTGAAGATCTTGCCGGCAGCTATCTCTTCGATTCGCTTCGTCTCGCGAGTCTTGAGAGCGGTAACCAGACTCAGGACTTCCTGCGCGTCTGGCTGCGGGATCACCACCACCCCCTCAGCGTCGCCGACCACGATGTCTCCCGGCATCACCACAATATCGCCGCAAACAATAGGCACGTTGATTTCACCGGGTCCGTCTTTGTCGCAACCACCCGCTGAAACTGTCCGGCTGAAGGCAGGAAACTTCAGGGCACTAAGTGCTTCGACGTCGCGTACGGCTCCGTCAACCACCAAACCGCCCAGGCCGATTGCCACTGCGGAGTGTCCCATCAGCTCACCGAAAACCGCGCTGGTAGTATTCCGCCCTGTGTTGACAACTATCACGTCAGCTGCATGGGCAATCTCCATGGCTTTATGGACCATCAAGTTGTCGGCCGGCCGAGTCATGACCGTCACCGCCACACCACACAACCGGAATCCGGTGCGCGATTGAATGCCCGGGTCCATAAAATGGAAACGCCCCATCGCATCAGCCAAATTCGCAGTAGCACAGTCGCGGAACTTGTTAACCAACTCGGCGTCGGGCCGCGCCGGAGCGTCAGAAATACGAAATCCTATTCTCCCGGATTGAGCCATTGATGCTCCCCTTCTGCTGACTGTCGAAACGCGTCGCGGAGTATATAACAGGACGCATTGAATCAAAGCGGCAGAGTCCGCGAAGCGGACGGTGGCATAAAGCCCGGGGTGAGCGTCAGCGAACCCCGGGAAAGAAGTCCGACAGATCAGTTGAGTCCGCGAAGCGGCCGGCGGCCCCTGATAAAAATCTGGCGGTAGATGCGTGAGCCGGATCATAGGGATATCCGATGCGAAATGGCCATCAGCTGCTTCGCACGCTCACCGAATTAATTGGGTTGTGTTCGCGGTGTTCGCTGACGCTCACCTCGGGCTTTATGCCACCCTCCGCTTCGCGGACTCTGCCCCCACCGTCTTGCTTTCGCCCCGGCAGGTATAGTTTGATGTGCCGCTTCGGAACAACACAGCAAATGGAAGAAGCGAATCATCAACTGATCCGTTCTCTGACACTCACCGATTCAACGGCGCTCGTCGTCGGCAAAGTCATCGGTACCGGCATTTTTTTAAAGGCCGCCGTGATGACGCAGCAGGTGCAAGCGCCAATTTGGATGTTAGCTGCGTGGGCCGCCGCAGGCCTCTTGTCGTTGGCAGGCACATTGAGTTATGCGGAACTGGGCGCGATGTTTCCTAAAGCTGGAGGCGAATATATTTATCTGCGAGCAGCCTACGGCCGCTTGCCCGCCTTCCTTTATGGCTGGATGCAACTCGTGGTCGCGCAGACCGGCATCATTGCGGCGCTCGGCATCGGCTGCGCAACTTTCCTGTCAGCGCTGGTGCCGCTTAATGGGATTTGGATCTCGCACAGATTCCATCTATTTGGTCATGGATTCAGTTGGCAACTTGGCTCGCAACAAGTCGTGGCAATAGCTCTGATTCTGTTTTTCTCGGCGATCAACTGCGCCGGCGTAGCGCTCGGAGGAAGAACGCAAACATTCCTGACCGGGGCGAAGATTGCCGGAATTACTGCAATTGTTGCCGGCGTATTTTTCTTTTCCACGGGAGGCACGTGGCAAAATCTTTCCAACACGCACGCCGGACAGGGAATCGGGTTGAAGCCATTCGGCGCGGCGATGCTGGCGGCGCTCTGGGCTTACAACGGTTGGAATAATCTTCCGATGGCTGCCGGAGAAGTCCGGGATCCGGACCGCAACCTTCCGCGCGCGTTGATTGGCGGGATGCTCGTGGTGCTAACAATTTACCTGCTGGTAAGTTTCGCTTATGTTTACGCCCTTCCGGCAGAGCAAATCATCACCTCAAATTCGACCGCATATCCGGCTGCGCTGCCGGTGGCGACCAAAGCCGCACAAACCTTTCTGGGACCATTCGGATCGAGATTGATCTCGATCGTTTTTATCGTGTCGACCGTTGGCGCGTTGAATGGCGGCATTCTAACCGCGGCTCGGGTGCCCTATGCGATGGCTCGCGACGGGTTGTTCTTTTCAAGGCTGGGAGACGTCAGCAAGAACTCCCGCGCTCCGGTGTGGGCAATCGCGCTACAGGCATTATGGGCTTGTGTGTTGGCGCTTTCAGGTACGTTCGATCAACTCACGGACTTTGCGGTCTTCGCCCTATGGTTGTTCTTTGCGCTGACGACTGCAGCCGTTTTCGTATTGAGGCGGAAGAGCCCGCGGGCCGCGCGCCCTTATCGGACCATTGGTTATCCTGTCATTCCCTTAGTCTTTATCATGGTAGCGGTGTGGTTAATTGCCAACACCTTGCTAACGAATCTGAAGAGTGCAGGTGCGGGGCTGTTTCTGATTGCACTTGGTCTGCCGCTTTATTACTACTTTAATCGGCGATCTCGGCTCAACGCAGCGGGTAACGCGCGGGATGACAATAACGATCTACAGCCATCCTTCCGGTCTGGGTAGTCCTCAGTTAGTTAAATCACACTATCTGTCTGGTGAGAGTCGAGGCCGAACACGCTCACCTAGATCCGGCGCCTGGTGTAACGTTTCGGTCTATCCATTTGGATTGATCGCACCTCGATGACAGGTTGAGCAATTGATAAAGCGTTGGTCAGGCTTTAGGTCGAGATTCTGCATCTTCTGCAATTGGTCGTTAATCGCCTTATGCATGTAGGCCATGTCGCGCGCGGCTCGTTTCGGCCGTTTGTCGTCACTCGAAAAGTCCTGCTCCACATGGCAGTGTGTGCAAGAGACGCCAAGGGCGCGGCTGTAACCAAGGTTCATGATGCGCACAAGTCTTCCGGCCGGCGTAGTCTTCAGCCATGGTATCTGAATATTCTTGAAAACTTTCTCCGACGGATCGTTCTCTTTTCCGGCAATCTTTTCCAAAACCTGTTTAGCCAACCGATCATTGATTTCCTGATTTGGATTTGCTTGAGACGCGGGAGTTGGTGTTGCTCGCGACTCTGCTGCTGCCGATGTCGGCGTGTGAGCCAACCCATAATGATGAGCGGCGAGTATCGCGAAAACCAAGATGGCTAAAATAATTGTGCTGTAGCCGTAAAATACTTTCATTTCCTGCTCCTCGGTGGATGACGGCTGGGTTCCGTCTTTATTTCATCGGCGTCTGGGGAGGGCGTATTATACACAGCCGTTTCCAGCTGAGAGCTCAGGAATAATCACTTTATTGCGTGTCTGAAGCGAAAGCCAAAACTGAAGGACGTACGACCAACATCGATCGCGCCTGGGCGATTCTGTTTGCGCGTTTGGTCCTGGGTCTAATCTTCTTCATGGCCGGAGTGATGAAGGTTTTTCAAATGGGCCCGCTCAATCACGCACGCAAATGGTTCTTGCCTTATTCGGACACATTTCTACCGGTCTGGTCACTTTGGGCGATGGGTGTAACCATTCCGTTTGTTGAGCTGATTGCCGGCGCGTTGGTGATTCTGGGATTGCGTGTACGTGAGGCCCTCGTGGCTTTGGGATTTGTGCTGGCCGTGGTTACCTTTGGACATTTATTGAAGGAGCCGCTTTACGAATTTCATACCCATGTTATTCCGCGTCTGGCACTGCTTCTTTTTATTTTTTTACTTCCTCGCGCCGATGACCGCTTTTCGTTGGACCACTTGCTATCGAAGCTGAAAACAGGGCGTAAACCTAGCTCTTCATGAGGAAGGCGCGTTCTGTTTTCCGATTACCAGCATTTGCCGCGCTGCCGCCTCTGCCTCTTTCAACTCTGGTAAGTAATTCGGATCAGGCGTCATTGAGAGAATGAAATTCAATTGTTGTTGGGCGTCCGAATCTCGGCCAACCGCCTGATAAGCTTCGGCAAGATGAAGCCGCAGAAAAGCATTGGCTTTTCCAAATTGCAGTCCTTTTTCGAATTCGGCCACGGCCCTTTGTGGATCGCCGCCGACGATCTTGGGTGCTTTCAAATCGAGCAGACCCAAAACAAATGCTAAACGACAGAACCGCAAACACCAATCAATCACTTTTGAGGCAAAGCTACCTCGCATCAAACAAAACAATCGATACAAGCTCAGCTTTGAGCCCGAACCAACCTTGTTTCAAGGAGCGTTAACGCGCGCGCTCGCGAGTGAGACTCAAAGTTACGATGAACTTTCCACCCTCCTCTGCAGGATGAACCGCTGCCTCACCGTTCCATCTGCGGTTTTCATCATCCTTGAAGTTCCATGCAATCTCGGAACCTTCGCCGCTTCGGGCGTGACGCGTGGTAACCTCCACAGGTGATCCAGCATGAGGCGTATTCGAGGTGAGTTGCTTGCGGGCCAGCTCAACAATCTCTGCGACGGAGGCCGGCTTTGAGATCAGCACCTTAAGGTTCCAGCGTTCAGTATCCCCGGCCACCGACAGTGTCTCGCCTTCGAACCCGGTAAACTCCGGCAGGTAACGGTCGGCGCATGCTGCGCGCGCGAACCTGCTTTGCGGGTCCCAGTTGTATTCGAGTCCCAGCGCCGTCTCCTGGGCAGTACCCAACCCTTTCATTTTAGAAACAAGGTAAAAGGCACCATCGATGCCGGACGACAATCCGGCGGTCGTGATTATCTTTCCATTATCAACATATCGTTTGTCGTGAACCGGCTTGATGTTTCGACCAGCCGTGGCAAGATTTTCAATTGCGTGACGTACCGTTGTGGCACTCAGGCCATCAAGCAACCCGGCTTTCGCGAGAATGAATGCGCCGGTGCAAACCGACATCACATAGGTCGAGTTCTTCGCGTTGTTCTGTACCCATCTTATGACGTTGGCGTTGTTGACCGCGCCGCCGACGCCGCCGCCAGGCACAAGCAGCACATCCGCCCGCGGACTGTTCTCGAAAATGTAGTCGGCCAGGATGCGCTGCCCATAGACGGCTTTGATGGGGTCCGTTTTTTCGGAAACCGTGAAGACCTTATAACCGGCGCCGCCAAAAACTTCCCACGGTCCGGCAAAGTCAATGATCTCGACCCGATCGAAAAGCAGGATGGCGACAGTCGGCCGGCTGTCGGCAACTGACTTTTCGATCAGAGGCATGCCGCACCCCGGACAGCTGCCGGGTTTATCAAATTCCAATTTGTCGCAGTCCAACCCGCACGGCGTACAAACGTAAACCGGCGCTGTTCTGCCAACATCGGTGTATTCACCGAGCGCAAACACATGACGATTCAAGGCCGGCAGAAAACTCGCGGCTACCACCGCGCCGGCCCCACCCCTCATGAAACGCCGTCTCGTAAGAGCTGTGTGGGACATTGTGTTTTTTTCGTGTTTCATCATGCTCACCTCACTCCGTGTCAAGCCTGCTTTCACTGGCTCCTCTTCGTTTCGTCGCTACCTTGACTTTTGCACGCGGCGTATTTCGTCCGCTATCAATTGCGCTCCGTCAGCGTAGTTGAACGTGTGAGCAACTTCACCTCGTTCGTCGAGCAGGTAGAGATCAGTTGAATGGTTGATGTGATAACCCGCCGCTGAGTCTGATTGTTCGATCTCGTACCTCGCACCGTATTGCCGCACGACCTGATCGATGTCGTCTTTTGGACCGGTGAGGCCAATGGTGTTGATCCGGAAATAGGCGAGGTATTTTTTTAAAACCGCCGGTTTGTCTCGCCCCGGGTCAACGCTCACGAAAACCGTCACCAGACGGTCCTGCTCAGAGTCGTCGAGCATCTTGTAAACATGTGAGAGTTTTGAGAGCGTTGTCGGACACGCGTCGGGGCAGGTCGTGTAGCCAAAGAATATGAGAGCTAATTTGCCGCGCAATTGTGAGAATTGAAACGGATGTCCGTCCTGATCTGTTAGCTTGAAATCGGCTCGCTGCGCGACTGCGCTGGCTGCCTGGATTGTGTTTACCTGAACGTATCGACTGGGCCAGGCGAGACACAAGCAAATCGTAAATGGAATTAGCAGGACCTTTCGCGTCTTCTTCATCATCTAGCCTCTCTTTAAGTTACCTTGTCGCGACGTTTGACAGGGACATTGATGGTTTTGGTGATTTGTCCGGAGAATTGAAGGATGAAAGGCACAGCGTCACCTTCCTTAATTTCTTTCTTAAGTCCGATCACCATCAGGTGATAGCCTCCGGGTTTCAACTCAACATTGCCACCTGCGGGAATGCGGATCGAATCGACGCGGCGCATCCGCATCATTCCGTCCTCAAGTTGCATCTTGTGAAGCTCGACAACGTTCGCGATCTCAGTGCTGGCCGACAACAGCTCGATCTCGTTGGGGCCATGGTTCTCAATCAACATGTAGGCCGCGGTCGTCTTCTGCGACGGCAGCCCTTCCTGCACCCAGGCCGCTTTAATCACGACCTGCTGGTCGTCCGCCGGGAGCGCCGACAAAGTTTTGTTGGCAGGCGAGGAAGAGACGTGCAGCGATGAGCTGTCATCCGGACCAGCGCAGGTAGCGGGGCTAAAGCTATTCAGACCGATAAGGAGAGGTAGTAGTAGGATGTATGCTGGATTAATCATAATCCAGCAATATAGTCGTCACAGATCGAGGCCGCTATGACTAAGATCCGATGATTTCGGCCATCGTCTCCTCAAAAGAAAGTCAGGTGACGCATTCGGCCGGTGGCGGTATCAACCGAAGAAGACTTTCTCGCATCACTAGGCAAAGAGCCAATCGCGGTTTTACGCGTTATCCACATGATTACAAGATCCACCAGGTGAATTAGACGGTCCCTTCCAAATCCGAGACGAACTCGGCGCGGCAATCAATTGAGCTAGCTTTGCTGCAAAAGTCGGCGCAGCCGACGAATGATAGTAGCCCACCGATTTATCGGTGGGTTACGAAATTCCTTATCAAGTAAGTCCGTGAAGCGGACGGCCTGAATTTACAGATTGCAAGCGCACGCTTTTCAGTCGTCCGCTTCACGGACTATCTATCAAACAAACGCCATTCCCCAGCGCTAAAGCGCTGGGCTATTTTCATTCAGTCCACTTCGCGGACGCAGAAAAAGATACTTGTGCAGCAAAACCGCTTGTTCAAGAATTTGCTGGACCGAGCCTTTATGAATCTCGCGGCTGTGAGATGAACGCGGACAACAAACAAATCGAGTCGCCTATCACTGCCTTAAGTCCAAACCTCGATCAAAGCTATTTAGGTTGCGGGCTGCTCGACTCCAAAGTCTTCTTAATGGCTGCAATCACACGCTCACGAGAATTTCCGCTTGGAATCTGTTCAGCCGAGTTCAAAGCTTCCTGAAGCAATTGACGAGCTTCGGCCGTCAGGCCTTTCTTCTCCAGAGCTTCCGCCTCGATTTCAAGCAACCATGTCTTGCCAAAGGCGCCGGGTGTTCGAGCCAGCCCGCGATGACAAGTCGCGATGGCCTGATCATATTGTTTGGCTGCCATCTCAATTTGAGCCAGGCGCAGTGAAGCAACGTAGTTGTTCGGCATGGCTTTCTCAGAGGCTCTAAGCGCCGGCAGAATCCGGGCCGGATCTCCTACAATTTGCACATTCTCCACGCGGGCAATATCGATCGCGGAACGTTCGTCATCGCCGCGAGGCCTTATCCGATCCAATTCGGCGAGCCAGCGGTCACCCCATTTGAGCGCGGCCGAATCGTTCTTGCGGGCAACCTCAATGAGCATGAGCGTGCGATAAATCGAATCGCGATGGTCCCGGACTGTAATTGAAAGCGACAATGCCTCCTCCGCAAACGGCTGCAGCGTCTTTGTTTCATTGTCCACCCATGCTGCAGAACCGCCGGACACCAGACACCACATGCCGTCGACTATCGTACGGACGAATAACGCGTCACGCTTCATCGTGGCGGCGTCACTAGCAGCGGTTTCGGCGCACCGTTGCCATTGTCCGCTCGCCTGAAACGCCTTCACGAGTGACGCTTCGGCGAGCTCGCNATGCGACCAATCCGCCGCGCTTGATTGCAGTGCCTGGAGGTAAGTTTTGGCTGCTTCAGCAGGTTGCTCGGCCATTAAGCCGTCGCCTCGAATCAAAGTCGCATCAGCGGGCGTTAGACGTTTCGCTGAGACGGCGGCTGCGCCACGGTCAAGAAACCGCCGCAGTTCCCCCAGGGACATGGCTCCCGTTTGCATCGCCACGATCGATTCATCCTTCGGATTAATCACAAAGAAAGTCGGCGTNGCATTTGCGCCATACCTGGTCAGAAAATCGCGGTTTCGCGGCTCATCGTAACTGAGTTCGAGCCAGACAAACTGTCCGGCGTACCTGGCGAGGTCGGCATGGGCCAAAAGATCTCGCATCAGGTGACACGTGGATCACCACGGGGCCCAGACGTCGACAAAAAGCGGCACATCGCGCCGCCTCGCTTGTGTCAGCGCCTTTTGAAAATCGTCATTAATGAAAGGAAGCGCTTTCGACGGACTGGCAAACGCAGCGTTTGAAAGGATCAGAAAGAAGAGTGCGATTGAGATCCTGGTCTTCATATTTCCCTCCAGCCGAAGACTCGATCTTAATAACTTATTGGAGCTATGCAAGTGCCAATTATTGCCGGTATCATGGGGTCAATTTGAATGGCCACGGCGACTCTAAATATGGTCCGTCTTGATCGGAGACAGCGTGCATCTCTGCAATTACAGTTGTACCGGCAACTGCGCGACCTGATCATCTCCGGAAAACTGCAGGCTGGGGTGAGGGTGCCGTCCACGCGCGATCTGGTGAGTCAACTCGGCATTTCAAGAAACACGATTTGTTACGCAGTGGATCGATTGGTTTCCGAAGGTTACCTGAATACGCGGGTTGGCTCAGGCACGTATATTTCGGATCTGAAGACGCCCGATCTCGGACTGGCGAGGAGCAGAACGCGGAGAGCGGCCCGGCAACCAGTTCGTAATTCTTCTCTGGCCACGCGGCTATTAACGGTAAGCACTTCGCCGCAGTACCCGAGCGGCAAGGTCCGTCCTTTCCGCCCGTGTCAACCAGCCGTTGATCGATTTCCGGTCCGGAACTGGAACCGCGCCCGAGCGTACGCACTGCGAACGCAATCAAAGGAATTATTCGTCGAAGGAGACACGGCAGGCTTGCCGCGCCTTCGGCGAGCGCTTTCANTCTACCTGCAAGATGCCCGCGGCGTTCGCTGCTCCGCCGATCAGATCGTAGTTACGGCCGGCATGCAACAAGCCCTTTATCTCGTAGCTTCTCTGCTGATCAATAGTGGCGACAATATTTGTCTCGAAGATCCAGGTTATCTGGGCGCCAGAGCTGCGTTGATCGCGGCTGGTGCGAACATTGTGCCAGCTCCGGTTGATAATGAAGGATTGATCGTTCCGCGAGCAACAAAAGCGCCGCCCCGGCTCATTTACGCCACGCCGTCAAGACAATTCCCGCTCGGCACCACGATGAGTCTCACTCGT
>AP72_2010_repI_A001DRAFT_1000156_pt1 | contig 14440 bp, 16 predicted proteins | sample AmaPasrepliIA001_FD_9535 | JGI IMG/M metagenome (IMG submission 9535)
CCCGCCGATGAATTTCATGACCTCTGGATCTGATGAGATCGCCAGCAGGGCAGGAAAATCATCTTCGCGGAACCAGCGCAGCAGTAACCGATCCGTTTCGAGCCTGACTTCGTTGATTTCCATGAGGAGATTCCTACCTTGCGAATTTCCTGGTAATGAGCGCGATCGGAAGGCCAATACCAAACATATGAATCAACACATTTGGGATCAGAAGGCCCCAGGGATATTGCCAGGGATACGTGGTCGAGTGGATGGCCGAGTAACGCATGACGACTCCATACATTACCAAATAAACGCACAGGCCATAGAGCGGTCCACTAATGATGGCGTGCCTGTTCAGGAATGGAATCAGCCGGCTCGCCAGGTAGTAGATGGTGGCGACGATTATGGCAATGAGATAGTGAAAACAGAGACCGAGAATGGCCACCTTCACGCCGCCTTCACGCGCGCTGGGACCGAGCGCTCCGCGCGCGACTGATCGAAAAATCGCCGCCGGAGTAAGACCATTACGAGCGTAGAAAAAAATGCACGCATAAGTAATGTCGAACGTGCCGGCCACCAAAGCGGCCGTGAGAATTGTGAGCAGGGGTCTACGATTATTCAAGCTAGGTCCTTTCGCATGAGACAAAGAGTCTGAAGTATCTACGCCAATCCGGAGGTTAAGTCAATTAAATTAAAGGTTAGTACTGGTCTTAGTTTGCCCGGAGTCTAAACGAACTCGAAGGAAACACGAGCGTTTACTAACATGGTTCTGTTTTCGCGTGAATTCGGGGTGCAAATTGTTTCTTGCCTCGCAACACACTGGTCTGATCCAGTCGAATGGAAGCTTTGACAGCCTTAACGTGACTTTGGTATTCAAAAACCAATGAAGAGGTTTTACCTTCCGAATATTCTTAAGCTCGCAATCGTCCTTGTCTTTGCCGGGTCGCCCGCTCTTGCTTCGCCCTGTGATCAGTTGAAAGCGCGACCTGATCAATGGATAAAGCGAGAAGTAAACGCGCTCGTCTCCGTAGCGCTCACTTTCTATGAGCGAGACAGCGCCCAAAGAGCTTACGAACGGGTAATCGATCAAATCTCAGGCGTGATCACGAAATGCGGGCTGGCGGACGATACCACGCTGCGGTCGAAATATCCTGAGTTCCTCGATTTCATCACGACGGTGGGGCTTCAGCGAAGACCCGATCATGAACTCGGCTTCACCGTAACTGACGAGCGGTATTTTGCTGAGACGCGCCAGTACGTCGGCATTCCTGATTTTCTTCTGACACCTGACTTTCTGCGCGCAGTAAGCCGGTACGAAACCCTGCCGCAAGCGAAAGGGATACTACGTCGTCTGAATGCGAACAGATCAGCTGAGAGCCAACTGATATTTTTCAGTTATGAGTCGCGACACCTGGGGACCCCGGACAACGACAACAGCTTCCGCCGGCTGCTGATTGTGGTTCCCGAAAATACAGCCCAAGGCATTCCGGAAAAATGGGTGCAGTTCGGCATCACCGATCCCGGTGCGCGCCTGCGCGTGCGCAACGTGTCGGTAGTTGCCGCCAGGCCCCGCAGTGACTCAACCACCAGTGTCTACTTCAAAGACTACTTTCGTACTTACCAAAAAAATGGCGCGATCACGATTAAGGGGCGTTGGGAACTGGGCGCAGGGGATGACAACTGCGCTTCATGCCATAAGAGCGGCATCCTGCCGATTTTTCCGGTGGCCGGCAGCGTTAACAAAGATGAGCTGCCGCTGGTCGATCAGGTGAACCGCCGCTTTCTCAATTACCTGCGCCCTCGCTTCGACAATTACCTGGATGCAACAAAACTGGGGCCAGGCCTCGGTTCGAGGGCCGTCCAGATCTCACCTCAACAGAATGTGCGCTGTGCCGAGTGTCACAATACAGACAAGCTGGGGTCGCTAAGCTGGCCCATGGACAGCACCATCATCAGTTCGTACATAAATGGCGGGCAGATGCCCTACGAATTCCAGTTGACCGCCGTTGAGCGAACGCGACTTTATCGCCGGCTGGTGCAGGATTATTTCAGCATCGACGAGGCTAACCCGGGGATTCTTAAGGCGTGGCTATTGGGGAAGGATCGCGCGGAGAAAGTTGAACAATAAGAAAACACTTCGGTGAATCCAAGCAAATCACAATCCTGCCCTCTTCGTTTTTATTTGTGAGTTTCGACGATCGTTTACTTCTTGCCTGACTTCAATTCTTCAAGCTTCGACCGAAACTGCGGCAGGTCCTGGTTCGAAGGATCGATCTTTGCTAACTTATTAATTTGTTGTTCCGCCTCTTTCGCGTTACCACTGCTCAACAGCGCCGCGCAAAGTCCGTCAACGACGGGCATATCATCAGGCTTCTTTTGCAGCGCCGCCTTGTACCACTTCTCGGCGGCGTCGAAATGGCCCGCATCGAGATTGGCTACGCCCAGCATTGCCAAGGTATCGAAGTCGGTTGGTTTGATCTTGTTGGCGGCCAGCAGATATTCAATTGCCTGATCGTATCGTTGAATCTGATACTCGAGTTTTGCGGCCGTGACTTGCGCCTCGAAATCATTCGGATTCTCGCGCGCTTGCTTCATGGCAGTTTGTACCGACGCCAGCATCTGTTGACCGCCTTCGCCGGTTGCTGTCTGATCGCCGCCGGCGATTGGCGGGTGATTCGGAGGCAGGTTCTGCGCGCCCTGCGCGGTCATTGCGCCGGCGCGTTGCGCCGCTTCGCGTTGGCTGATGTTACCGGCCAGCAAAAATCCGGCAATAAAGCCGAGCAGGATGCCGATAATGGCGAATAGAAGATTGTCTCTGGTCATACTCAGTTTGCCGGCTTAAGCAAAGCGCGAATCTGCTCGCGCAGTTCCGGATTTTCCGTATGCCCATGTGACGTGACTGCGTGACTGATCGCGGCTTCCAGCACTTCGTCTTCAGTGCCTTCAAGTCGCAGGGTGCAGCCCTTATCACTAGGATAATCACGGCAATCGAGGGATTTTCGTTCTGACATATTTGTTCTCCTTGGAGTGCGGCGACTTGTCGCCGCTTTCGGTGCGTTTCCTCTGAAATGAATCGGAGTAAAAAAAGCGGCGACAAGTCGCCGCACTCCAAAAGCTATTTTTTTCCGGCGGCCAACTCTTTCGCTTTCGAGATCTGTTCAGTTACGGTTCGCAGTTCTTCTGAGCCTGCGGGTAACAACTTCAACAACTGTTGCCAGTAGTCGATCGCCCTCTGGTAATCTTGCGCCTGGAACGCAGCGCTGCCGGCCAGGTCCAAAGCCTTTTCATGCTTCGGATCGATCTTGAGCGCTCGATTCAGCGCCTCAGTGGGTTTGCCTGCCAGATTCTGATCGTTGGCCAGCGCCAGCGCTTCAGCATAGTCGGCCCACACATCGGCATCGTTCGCCTTCAAGGCAGTCAGCTTCTCGTAAGCTGAGGCAGCATCCGTAAAACGCTCTTGCATCATGTAACTGCGCGCCAGCATCGTCCAACCTTGCACATCATTAGGATTCTGTTTCAGGCGATCGGCCAGCTTCTGAATATTCGCAGCAATTTGCTGGTCAGACATGCCACCGGGCTGGTTCGGAGCTGAAGCGGAGATCGCAGGACCGTTGGGGACCGGTGTCACACTCTTCGGATTGCCCACGACGAAATAGAGAGCCACCGCGCCAATGGGAATGAAAGCCGCCACGCCGTAGGTATATGCATTTAAGCGATTGTTTTTGGCCGCCGTGATCTCTGATTTCGCCGCCACATCCTCGAGCAGGCGTCGCTCGAGCTCCGCCTTCTCAAGTTCGTACTGGTCTCTACCGATGAGGGCATTGTTCAGATCCGCGTCGAGTTCGCGTTCCTGGTCTTTGTAGACCAGTATGTTTGCTTCGCGACGCTCAACCTCTTCGTCCGCGCCCGGTTTTTGCAGCAACGCCGGCAGAATAAACCAGAGTGCCAATAGAATCAGAAGCGCGGCGATAATCCAAAAAGTTAACATCGTTATAGAGTCAGTACCATCTGCGGTAGCAGATGGGTTGCTGGTTTAAAAAACGCGGCACGCATCGTAACGACCCACCCGCTACCGCGGGTGGTACTGACCTCATACGCTGCGCAGAATCTCGGCCGCCTGGCGGCGCTCTTCTGCGCTGAGCGGCTTTTCCTCGATCATTTTGCGCCGCCGGCTTAGGTACCGATACAGCACCAGCGTGCCACCGCCCAACAGGACAAAGGGACCGAACCAGAGCAGGTACGTCGTAGCTTTCACCGGCGGCTTGTAAAGTACAAAGTCGCCGTATCGGTCAGTCAAATAGGCGATGATCTCCTTATCGGTTTTGCCGGCTTTCATCTGCTCGCGAATTTGTTTGCGTAAATCTTCGGCCAGGTCGGCGTGCGAGTCAGCAAGTGTTTCGTTCTGGCAAACCAGGCAACGCAACTGTTCAGTCAGGTTCTTCATCCGCTGTTCGATTTGCGGATCTTCATTGGGTACGGCTTCTTTCGCGATTATTGCACCAGACAAAAAGGATAGAGCGACGACGACAAATAGCACGATCGCAATGAGTGGCACGGCCGTCCCAGCCGTGATCTCACGCGCAAGATGCGCGTGCCACGTCAAACCTATAGCCCTCTGTTGTGGTCCTTTCATTGATTCAACTGCTTTGCCAGCGGCACGATCTTATTGTTCCAAACATCCGGCGTGATCGGCCCAATCTGCTTAAACCGGATGATTCCCTGCTTGTCGATGAGAAAACTTTCAGGCGCGCCATAAACTCCATAGTCGATCGAAGTCAGGCCACCCTTGTCATAAATCGTTTCCGTATACGGATTTCCCAGTTCTGCCAGAAATTGCATGCCTGCGGCGCGCTCATCGGCAGCATCATTCGCATAGTTGTAGTCGACGCCGTAGATCGGAACGACGTTAGATTTCGCGTATTCAACCAGCAACGGATGTTCATCGCGGCAGGCGATGCACCAGCTGCCCCAGAAATTGAGCAGGTAAACTTTTCCGCGCATGTCTTCCGAAGAGAGTGTCTTTGTTGGTTCGTGAAGTTGCGGTAAATGAAAGGCCGGCGCCGGCTTGTTGATGAGCGGAGAGGGCACTTCGTGCGGATCCCGATGAAGCCCTATCACCAGGAACGCGACCAGCCCGACGAACAGCACCAGCGGAATAAATAAATACTTGTTCATGCTATTCGGCGGCGGAAGATGCGGCCGTCGCGGCGACCTTCACGACTTTTGATTTCTCCACCCGTTGTTGGGCCTGTTTCTTTGCCAGCGCGTAACGGCGATCGCTGACGGCGAAACCGCCACCGATGGCCATCAAGAGGGCGCCGCCCCAAATCCAATTAACCAGCGGTTTATGATAGACGCGCACAGTCCACGCGCCACTGTCGACTTCATCTCCGAGCGCCAGGTAAAGATCGCGCCAGATGCTGCGGTCAATCGCAGTTTCTGAGGTGACGTTTTGAGTCGCGGTGAATGAGCGCTTTTCCGGCTGCATCACGGCGAATGGCGCCGAGCCCTCTTTAGACACTTCGATGTCGGCGCGAATGGCTTGATAATTCGGTCCGGTCACCTGTTGCAGGTTCTTTAACTGAAATTGATAACCGCCGACGCTGACGGTATCGCCGATATTCATCTTCACATCGCGCTCAGTCTGATAACTGGTGACCACGGTGACGCCGGCGATGAAAACCGCCACGCCTACGTGGGCCAGTTGCATACCGTAGTAACTGCGCGGCAGCGCCGCCAGACGCGTAAAAAGACTTGCGGACCCGGATTGAATGCGCAGGCGGCTGATAATGTTTTGAACTACCGTAGCCACGATCCAGACCGAGAGCAGCAGCCCCAGGCTCGCGCGCCATTTCCATCCACCAATGATGAACGGCAAAACGATCGCCATAATCAAACTCAGCGCGAACGCCCACTTCAAGCGAACGGCCAACTCGGGTAACTTTGCCTGTTTCCAGCGCGCGATTGGACCGACGCCGATCAGGAACATGGCCGGCGCCATTAGCGGCACAAAGACCGCATTGAAATATGGTGGCCCAACAGAAAGTTTGCCGAGGTTGAGCGCATCCATGAACAGCGGATACAGCGTGCCCAACAAAACGGAGCCGGCCGCTACAATCAGCAGCACATTGTTGGTGAGCAGGAGGGACTCACGGGAAAGAAGTTCAAACTTCGATCCCAGACCAACCTGCTTCACGCGCCACGCATACAAGCAGAGCGAACCGCCGATTACGACGGTCAGAAATCCGAGAATGAAAGAACCGCGCCTGGGATCGTTGGCGAACGCGTGAACTGAGGTTAACACCCCGGAACGAACCAGAAAGGTGCCGAGTAGACTGAGAGAGAAAGCCGCAATCGCCATGAGCACGGTCCAACTCTTGAAGCCACCCCGCTTCTCAGTCACCGCCAGCGAATGGATCAGCGCTGTCCCTACGAGCCACGGCATGAACGAGGCATTCTCGACCGGATCCCAGAACCACCAGCCGCCCCAGCCAAGTTCGTAATAGGCCCAGAAGCTTCCCAGGGCGATACCGCAGGTCAGGAACATCCAGGCGACCGTGGTCCAGGGCCTGGACCAGCGCGCCCACGTGGCATCCAATCGGCCGCCAATCAAGGCCGAAATAGCGAAAGCGAACGCGACACTGAAACCCACGTAACCCATGTAGAGCATCGGCGGGTGCGCCACCATCGCTGGATCCTGGAGCAGGGGATTGAGATCGCGACCGTCGGGCGGCACTGGGAAAATCCGCTCGAACGGATTCGACGTCAGCAGCATGAAAAGCAGAAAACCACAGCTTATCATTGCCATCACTGACAGCACGCGCGCAACCATCTCACCCGGCAGGTGATTGCTGAACAGGGTTACAGCTACCATCCAGATCGTCAGCATGAAGGTCCAAAGCAGGAGTGAGCCTTCGTGCGAGCCCCAGGTTGCCGCCAGACGATATTGCAGTGGCAGCTGCGAATTCGAGTTGGTGGCCACGTTGAGGACGGAAAAATCGTTCGTGATGAACGAATATCCGAGAATGGAGATTGCGATTGTGACAAAGATAAACTGCGCCTGAGCTGTGGGCTTCGCCATTGCCACCAGTTGCGGAATGCCTTTCGCCGCGCCGATCAATGGAAGCGTTGCCAATATCAGCGCCAGCATCAGCGCCATGATTAATGCGAACTGTCCTATTTCAGGAAGCATTTTTTGGAGTGCGCCGGCTTGACGGCGCTTTAATCCTTCACTTCGATAACGTCTGCGCCGCCTCGTTTGCCGAGTTCTTTATCTTATTAATATCTTTTGCCTGGTCCAACGCGCGCGCGGCTTCCGGCGGCATATAGTTCTCGTCGTGCTTGGCCATGATTTGGTCGGCGTAGAAAACTCCGTCCGCACCAACCTTGCCTTGCGCTACACAGCCGCGGCCTTCCTTGAACAGATCCGGGAGAATGCCTTTATATACCACCGGAATTGTGTTGGCCGTGTCGGTAACCGTAAAGCGAATTGTTAACCCATCCTGGTCGCGTTTCAAACTCCCGCTTTCGACCAGGCCACCAATCCGGAAGGTGCGCCCGACCGGTGCTTCCTTTGATGCGATCTGGGTCGGACTAAAAAAGAAGACCAGGTTGTTCTTGAAAGCCGCCAGGACCAACCAGGTGGCTAAGCCCAGCGCGGCGAGACAACAAACGATAAAAACAGTTCTCTTATGACGGCGTTTCATTGAATTTCCTGCAATGAAGTTTCGAATCTCGTGTCGCGCGACGCCAGCTGCGGAGTGCCGTGGCGCGTAAGTTTCCGTTTACGGTTTAGCAGCATGAACACTTCGGCAGCCAGCAACAGAAAGGTCACGCCATATGAACCCCAAATGTAAACCGCGTACTTGTCGGTCGCGAAATATCTGATTAAGCCCATAGTCGTCCCCTCACGCCGTCGCCTCTGCCAGCCACGGCGCTTCCTGTTCCCGCTCGCGAATTATGTATCTCACCCGCGCCAGCACGACCGCGATCGAATAAAGCCAGCATGCGCTCAGCAGGATGAACATGGCGGCGGCCATGGATGGCGCCATTTTGAAACTGTTCTTCGTAATCGTGGCGCCCTGATGCAGACTGTTCCACCACTGTACAGAGAAATAAATGATCGGCACGTTAATGACGCCGACCAGGGCCAATACGGCTCCCGCGCGATCCGCGCGACGAGGATCGTCAATCGAGGATTGCAGCGAAATGAATCCTATGTACAGGAACAAAAGAATTAGGGTTGAGGTCAGGCGCGCGTCCCAAACCCACCAAACACCCCATGCCGGCCGCCCCCAAAGAGAACCCGTAACCAGCGAGATAAAAGTGAAGATCGCTCCGGTCGGTGAGATGGCTGTCGCCATCATCGACGCCAGCCGCGCATTGAATGCCCAGCCGACGCCGGCGTAGATCGCCATCAGCACATACAAGAACATCCCCATCCACGCGGCGGGGACATGGATGAAGAGAATTCGATATGACTCGCCCTGCACAGCATCTGTCGGTGCGACAAAAAACCCAACATACATACCGGCGATGAAGAGAATCGCAGAGGGGATGGCAAACAGCGGGATCAGCTTACCCGCGAGTGGGTAAAAATGCGCAGGCGCTGCGTACTTGTACAAATTGAATCTGTTCTTACTCATGAAATTTCCGCACCTGCGCGTCTCTAGCGCGCCGGAATGCGTCGCCGTTACAACTCTTATTCCATAACCCGCAACCAGCTGCTACCTCCATCGTCACCTACTCCACAGATATCCGCAACGCCGCGCTGGTTGCCCATGGGGCAAATACGAGCGAAACAATCAGCATTGCTCCCAACAATAAGAGCCATGCCTGCGGACTCGATCCCGTAACACTTGCCTGGACCGCACCGCTTCCAAAGATGAGCACCGGAATGTAAAGAGGCAAGACGAGCAACGCGACTAAAACATTGGCGGCGCGCAAACCCAATGTGAGTGCCGCGCCAACCGATCCGATGACGCTTAGAACCGGCGTTCCCAGCAAGAGAGAAACCACCACTATCGCCAGACCATTTTGCGACAAACCGAACTGAACTCCAAGCACCGGCGCAATCAGAACCAGCGGCACCTCCGACACAATCCAATGCGCCAGTACCTTTGCCAGCACGACCAGGTAAGCCGGTTGCGGCGTCAGCAGCAACTGCTCGAGGGTGCCATCCTGGTAGTCATTGCCAAATATGCGGCCCAGCGACAGCATTGACGCTAACAGTGCCGCCACCCAGACGACTCCTGGAGCGATGGTTCTCAACGTTTCGCGTTCGGGTCCAATTCCGAGCGGAAACAGGCTGACGACGATAATAAAAAAGAACAACGTGGCCAGCACGTCTGCGCGCCGCCGCCAGGCGAGAATTAAGTCGCGCCACACCAGCCAACCGAACATCGATGAAAAAGAGCTGTTCGCCACTAGGAAAGTTGCAGGCGCCGCCCGCGCGCGGCGCCGATGTCCAGATCCTGATGCGTGGCCACGATGGCAATCCCATTCTGCTGCAGATGTCTGCTAATGAACTGTCGCGAAAGGTCCATCGCCGATGAGTCGAGGGATGTCAGCACCTCATCCAAAATCCAGAGCTTCGCCGGCGACGTCAGCAGCCGCGTCATCCCTAGGCGCCGCCTCTGGCCCGCAGACAAAACCCGGGCCGGAAGATTCTGCTGTTCACTAAGCCCAACACGCGAGAGGATTTCCTGCGCGTCGCTCCTATCCAGCCGTTTTCCGGAGACTGCGCTCGAAACGCGTAGATTCTCAAGCGCGCTCAGTTCGTCCTTCACCGCATTTTGATGGCCGAGATAAGCGACTGATGAAAAGTATTCTTCAGCCAGTGACCGGATGCTTTGGCCATTCCAGCGGACTTCTCCAGCCGCCGGAGTCGCGAGTCCGCATAGGATCCTCAGTAGACTCGTTTTGCCACTTCCATTCGGCCCGCGAAGCTCTATTAGCTCACCCTCGTCCGCCGAGAAATTGAGATCTCGGAAGAGCCGGCGCGTGCCGCGCACGCAAGTGAGACTGATAACTTCGAGCATTCGTGGTTCGAATGAGCCGACGGGGTTTCCTTAAGCCACACAATAAAACCACAGGATTGCGCATGATAATCGAGTTGGTGTGGCCTTGTCATGCCGGGGCACGCGCATCTTGCGCGTGATTCATTATCGTGGAGCGTGCCTGGTTAAGCGCAAATCACGAGCGGGACGCCTGTGCCACATCCCTATTGCGGCGCCCACGCATAGCTTGCGCCGGTCCAGAAGAGAAGTCCGCGTCGACCGTTGATTGCTTCTGCAATCGCGTCACCTCTCAAAGGCGGCAGGTTCTGTTTCGGTGACGATCTGCGCAGCGCCGCGGCGGACTGCACCTCAGCTCCCGTGCCGACGGCGTTCTTCAACAAATATGTTTGCCGCGCTTCGCGATTTCGCCAGCCTTGCGGCCCCACGCCATGAATAATGGCCAGCAAAACGTCGCTTTTGTCGACTTTGACGGCCTTTGCACGCGTGAGCTGATTCGCTGCCGGCGTTCCTGGAATGGGGATTTCCTTGGGATCTTCGAGGGTCCAGTTCGAAAGCTCATTATTGATATCGCCGAGCGCCTCACCATTTGCTTTTGTGATGACAGCAATGTCTTGTGATCCATCCCCATTAAAGTCGCCGACGAGAAATGGCGATGGATGGTTCTGATCCAAGTTAACTGCGTTCGCGAAAACTCGCGCCACCGCATCGGCTACTTCATCAGTCTTCGGTGACCGATTCTCGCTTGTTTGAGCTGGTGTTGCCTGCGCGAGGGCGGGGAATGACGGCGCGGGGCTGCTGCTGGTTATCGGCGTTGGTTGCAGTTCGGCCGTCTTTGGTTGATCGGATGATTTGCTACACGCGATCATACCGCCCAATGAAATCATAGTAAGCATTAGAAAAAACGTTCGCATGAAGACTTATCTCCGCGTGGCTTTGTTGCAGAAGTCGGCGCAGCCGACGATTGAAAATAGCCCACTGATTTATCGGTGGGATCAGTTAAGCGCCAAAGGCGCGACATGTAGAAGCCTGGGCCAACGGCCCAGGTACAAGGCACACAGTAAGCTTGGAGCGCTGAAGGCGCGTGATTGAGTTCAGGTAATGGTTGCCTTTCCCGTAATGGCGCGCTTTCAGCGCTTCTAGAAATCATATTGGACTTGAACCTGGGGCGTTGCCCCAGGCTCTTATATGTCGCGCCGTTGGCGCGCAATACCCGTTTTGACACAGGCGCTAAAGCGGTGGGTATTTTCATCTCGCCCCGCTTCGCGGACGGATCACAACTCACTTTGACAGCTAAAGCCGCTCGCGTGGTGATTTCGAGTAAAGACCAAGCATACTTCATAAGGTTTGGGATCGTAGCAAGAGTGGTTAAATCGCTGAAACCACGTGCCAATACCGCATGCCGCGCGAAACTGAACCGGTGTGACTCTCGAGAAACTTGCCGGTTTCCGAATCTGTGTGGGACCCCGACAGCAGGTCCCACTCACGATTCGGTCAGGCACGTCACAAAGAATTCAGAAAATCTATCAACTGATTCTTTTGTGTCGTGGAGAGGTTACGGTAGTTATTGATGACGCCGTTGGCTTCATTCGCGTGCCGCAGAATTGATTCGTTACGCGTGTAGTTCCCGCCATCGTGCATTAGTTCATTGCGCGTGCGGATGCCCCAAAGCGGAGCCGTCCGCATCTTGTTTTTCATCGACTGATCGAGCTGACCAGTATTGGGATCGTTTACCTGTGCGATTCCGTCTCCGGTCCCAACATCGTGCAGCAGGAAGTCACTGTAGGGATGAATGATCTTGTTTCCGAGAGCATTCGGGACTGTGAAAGCTCCGCCGTTGATGAGCGTGCCCGGAGGAGCTGTGGTCAGGCTGGAGATGTGGCAAATGTCACAGCCGATTTGATGGAAAAGTGTCGCGCCTGCCTGGGCGCTGGCGGTCGCCGCCAGGGCAGCATCCCGGGATGGCGCTTTGGTGGCTCTCATGAACCGGGCGAAGGTGTCGATATCCTCATCCTTGTCTTCGCCGCAAATCACATTTGGATGGGCTGTGCACGGTGTGTTATCCGGAACGTCGTCGCACAGCGTGGTGATTTCCGCGAGATTGAACTTGTTGGTTATTCCCATTTCGTTCAGGTAAGCGCCGCCGGAAAACGTGAGCAGGCTGGCATCCTGGTCCTTCCATCCGAAACGACCAACACGAAGAGCGCCATTGGCCTCAGCGACCGGCACGGCTGTGAGCTGCCCTTTCATTCCGGTGGGTTGGCCATTCGGAATATTCTGCAGGGTCGTGTTCGAAATAGATTCTACAAAGCCCAGGCCGATGAGGTTCGTGGTCATGCGACGTGTCCGAACGGTTTCAGCGCCGGGAACGCGTTCCTGCGCCTGTTCGTTCGGGTGGTTGTAGATGATCGCGTGGGTGGTCACATCGGTGACTACTCCCGGGCAGGTGGCCCTTTGGTTAATAAGCGATCTGTTGGCAATCGTGATCCCAGGTAAACCGCCGCCGTCATTGATGGTAAGCGTGGCTGGGACGAAATTGCCAAAGTTGTCATTGTGGCCGGCGCGCAATTCTGAAATCTGACTAATACCGCCGCTCACCGGGTTTTGGTGACACTCCGCGCAGGATTGGGCGTTGTAGACCGGTCCCAGCCCTTTGGTCACGTCATCACGTTCTTCGAACGTATCCCGGTCAGCATCGTGGGTTGCCTGGCTGACAAAGGTTGCGTCATTGGTTAGAGTATCGAAGCCGGTAGGAGCTTCGGTTGCTGATTGGCTTTCGACAGTTCTCGATGTCCACAGGGGTAAAGCGAGAGCTATCGCGAAGAGAAGAAAGATCAGAATCTTCAGGTAGGTAATCATGTCTTCGACCTCCTAGTTTTTCGAAGTACAATTTGAGTGGAGAACGAGTGTCGGGGCTTTGGAATTCAGTCGGCTCGTCCCAGGCTTTTGCTTTGACCCTTGTTCGAAAGCTGGCCGTAGAGAGGTAGGTTCGTAGCGCCTATAAATTCGACCAGCGCCTTTCGATGAGCATCCGTGGCATCAGTACCGGCGCCCTCGAAAGCGTAAGCAGTTCGACCGCTTGCAAGTGGCGCGAACTCTAATACGAACTCTGTGTTGTGTCAATAGCAAAATTATTGCAATGCGGTTGCAAGCAGACCTGCGAAGCACGTTAGAGGCGGCATGGTGGCGAAGACGCAACTTGGGGTTGAGCGGTAGGAACTGGGGACCAACGAGCATGACTTACACCGATCACGACGCTTCAGTAACGGCTTTATACGAACAGCTGGTAGAGCTGGAAGAGCGGTTAATTCCAACGGGCCTCCATGTGTTTGGTCAGGCGGCGGAATCAGCGCCCAAAGCTGATTTGCTGCGAATGGTTGCTTCGTTTGATCGACCGGAGCTTGAGGCTCGAGCTTTGCCGAAGCTGGTCGCGGAAGGTCTGGGCCTGGACGGATACCCTGAGATGACGCAGGGGACAAATGAAACCGTCGATTTGATTGACAGTGTCGTTCGCGAGGCGGTCGATCTGTTTTGTCAAGACGGATCGGAGGCAGCCGCGCAGTGGTTGAATTCCCGGGCGAGTGTCGAGATGGAAAAATCGCGCCCAACATTCGACCTGCTCGCTAAGATAAGTGCACAGCTCGACTCAAATCAGGAACTTGGTTCACTGCGGCGGGCATTGCGCGGTGAGTACATTCAACCCGGGCCAGGTGGCGACATCGTCCAGAACCCTTTGGTGCTGCCGACGGGTCGAAACATTCACGCGGTGAATCCATATGCGGTTCCTGGCCACGCGGCGTTTGCGCGCGCCAGGACTGCGGCTGACGCGCTGCTGCGTCGCTACCTCGACGAGCACGGCCGTTATCCTCGGTCCATCGCGATGGTCCTCTGGGGACTGGACAATATTAAGACGCAAGGCGAGGGAGTCGCCCAGGCACTGTGGTTGCTCGGCGCACGGCCGGTTCGCGACGCGCTGAATCGCGCAACTGAAATCGATATCATTCCTTTGGATGAGCTGAAGCGACCGCGGATGGACGTGGTGATGACGGTCTCAGGGATTTTTCGCGATCTGTTTGCGCCGACGATGGGACTGCTTGATAAAGCTGTCCGCAAGGTTGCAGAACTCGATGAGCCCGTTGAGATGAATTATGTAAGACGCAACGTTCTTGAGCGGATTGAGTCGGTGGGGTCGGGTTTTGATGAGGCAGTTACGCGAGTATTCTCGAACGCCCCCGGCAACTATGGCACGAATGTCAATTTCATGGTCATGCAGTCAGCCTGGGAAAACGAAGCGGCACTTGGCGATCTATTTGTCACCCGCAAGAGCTTCGCCTACGCGCGTGATTCAAAGGGTCGCACGGTTGAGGGTCGCGAGGCGCCGGCATTGATGAATGAAGCTTTGTCGCGGGTCGAGGTGACTTATCAGAACATTGATTCGTTCG
>AP72_2010_repI_A001DRAFT_1000157_pt1 | contig 14414 bp, 14 predicted proteins | sample AmaPasrepliIA001_FD_9535 | JGI IMG/M metagenome (IMG submission 9535)
CCCTGCCGCTGTGGCCGCAACCGCCACCGAAAGAGACGATCCGGCTCGCGCATGAAAACGGAAGCAATCGGGGCGAGTCCGAAGCGCAGTTGCCGACAGGCGCCGAGCCAGCCACGCGCATTGTTTGAAAGTCATGAGCTTAAAAAAAGTCACCGCGACGTTCCGCATGACGGGCTTGCTCGCGTGCTTCGCTGCGGCGAGCCTGTCCGTCAAAGCACAGCAAACTCAGTTTTCAAGAGAGAAACTCATCAGCACCGCCCGCGAAATAATGACCACGGCGCGCTACTGTGCGCTGATTACAACTGGTGATCAGGGAAGCACGAACGCTCGCACCATGGACGCGTTTGCGCCAGACGAGAACATGATTGTGTGGCTGGCAACCAATCCCCTCAGCCACAAAGTCGCGGAAATCAGGCGCAGCCCACGCGTTACACTTTATTACTTTGATCGTGAGAATCAGGCCTACGTGACACTTCACGGCGTGGCCCGGCTGGTAAACGACCGAAACGAAAAAGCCCGGCATTGGAAGGATGAGTGGAAAGCTTTCTATCCCGATCGCGACAAGAGTTATCTGCTGATTGAAGTCCGGCCCATCAAACTCGAAGTCGTAAACGTTAAGACGGGTGTGGTGGGAACATCGCGAAGCTGGGATCCACCTACAGTTAGTTTTCCGGCGGGCAAAAGAAAGTGATGGCTCTCCCTTTCGGACAGGGTCGGTGAGAGCGTGAGAGATGTACGAGGACGACTCTGCTTGGCACGCCTTCGGCGCAGCCGGCGAATGCTAACCATAAATTAGAGGCTGTGCCTCGCGTGCCCGCGAGGCATAGCCGCTTGTCATTTTGGTCGGCTCGATCGGTGCGCCAGAAGGTCACCGCTATGTGCGGCGCCAAAGGCGCTTTCTGTTAACAGTCTGCCCAACAACACCGTCTTTTATCCGATTGGCTTTTCATAAAACCGGACTGCGCAGCAATTTCGCGCGAATCAGTCCCAGAGCTCTCCCTAAAAATCGCAAAGCAGTGCGAAGCAGCCGTCCAGCTGCTCGCTTCGCATATAACTGCCGTTTCAACAGGAGAAATCATGAAGCCTCGAAACCTGGCGCTCTTCCTTTTAGCAGTCTGCTCGATTGTCACCGTTTCGCTCCTTGCGTCACACCTGCCCGTTACTTCACAGACACGTGAAAGAAAGGTCAGCACGCAAGACCAAACCGATTCCCCGAACAAGCCGGTAACGGAAGTGGTTAAGGTCGATGTAGACCTGGTGACTATTGATGCGCTGGTCCTGCAAAAAAAAACCGCGCGGATTGTGGGCGGGCTAAAGAAGGACGACTTCCTCGTCTATGAAGACGGTGCGAAGCAGGAAATCACTCACTTTAGCCAGGACAGTCTGCCGCTGTCGGTCCTGTTATTAATTGATCGTGGGGGCTGCCTTGATCCGTTTGGCGATAAAGTCCATCACGCGGCCCGCGAGGCTGTCGAACGGCTGAAGCCGGTGGACGAAGTTGCCGTAATGACTTATCACGATACGACCCGGCTGCTTCAGGGATTTACCAGGAACCGGATGTTGATCGAGGACGCTCTCGATCGCATTCCGCCGCATGACGAGGAAGCTGATCATTGCCTCAACAAACTCTTCGCTGATGCTGCTAATTACATGATTCGCGCGGGCAATCCGGTCGGCCGTCGGGTCATCATCGTTATCACGGGCGTGACCCGTAATTTTGATTGTATCGATGGACCTTCCGGAAAAAGTGCCGCCCAGGCGATTTACGAATCCGGGAGCGTGGTCTGTGGGATCATTCCCAAAGAAATCGGCCAGGGAGTTGAAAACGGGGTCATGGTTTGGGCTACCCGCATGGGCCGGCTGGGTGGAGCACCTTATCTCGATATCGAGACGCTGGCCAATGAAACCGGCGGCGAGGTACTGGCCGACAAGCCCGAGAATCTCAGCACGACCTTTCAGACGTTGATAGACCACCTGCGGAGCCGTTATAACCTGGCGTTTGTTTCGACCAATAAGAAGCGCGACGGCACCACGCGCAGGTTGAAGGTGGATGTGCAGCCATCGCTAACCGATTCGCAGGGGAAACTGGTGGTGAAAGCGAAGCGAAGCTACGTCGCCCCTAGGACTTAAACGTTCAAGTAAATGAAGTCAGTACTGGGAGCGATAGCGACCGGGTCCCCCTTCAGCAGACAATCGAAACTGACCCGGTCGCTAACGCTCCCGGTGCTGGACTTCATTGCCTGTCGCACAACCGGCAACTCACAATGAAAACAAATCACCACTCCCGTCGGTTCTGATATACTCCCGCGGCTTTCCCGAATAACCATCCTGTGTCATTGAGTGCTGAATGTGTAAAAGACCCCTAGCAAAATTAGATCAAGCTAGACTGGCGCGTTGTCCGCTCGCAATGTTCTTCCTCGGCACCTTACTGTTTCAGAGCTGCGGCCAGACCACGAGCAGCAATGTGGTTCATATTAAATCGTCTGCAACCGGCGAAAAGGATCTCGCGATCAAGTCAGGATATGCTTTTCCGATTACCAAATCGTTCACGGATATCAACGGCAAAATGACAAACGCCTCTGCTTATAACGTCTATCTCGCAAACTACGATCTGGACTCGAGGAACTTTGCGATGTCGATGGACAAGCCTTTAAACGGCGACGATCAGGTGCGAGTTGTCTTTAAGTCTGATTGGTGAGGAAGGCTCGAACGACAAGTCGGCTGCGAAAGCAGGCACGTATGCGGCAAAGTCTGACAAGTTCATGAAGGCCGAAAACGTCGGCGTGGTGGCGCGCAAGAATGGCGCCGATATTAAATCCTGGCTGGATCGAACTACATTGACGGGCGAGGTCAAACTCTCATCCGTTGCAAACGACGAGATTCGCGGCGATGTGGACTTGAGTAGTGGTGAGATGTCAATCAAGGGCGCTTTTAGCGCCAAGGTTTTGAAGCGCAAATGACTATCTGGCGTTACGCACGGGCTGAACATGGCTCGAGCCGGCTCAAAGAAGCCGGCCCGAGCTTTTGTTAGGCATTGATCGCTTGCCTATCTTGCTTAACTACGGGTGTTTCTTCCCCCCGTCTTTCGACTGTCCCGCAGGCGCCGCTTGCTGCCGCGGTTGTGGTTGCGGCCTCGCCTGTGGCTGAGCCTGTGGTCGCGGCTGTGCCTGCGGCGGGCGCACCATCTGTTGCCGTGGCTGCGCCTGAGGTCTCGGCTGCGCCTGTGGTTGCGGACGCACCATCTGCGGTCTGGGCTGCGCCTGAGGTCTCGGCTGTGCTTGCGGCCGCGTCATTTGTGGCTGGGGCTGCGCCTGAGGTCTCGGCTGTGATTGCGGCCGCATCATCTGTGGCCGGGGCTGCGCCTGAGGCCTCGGCTGTGGCTGTGACCTCAGCGTCTGCGGTTGCTGAGAGCGACGAGCCTGCGGCTGCTGAATTTGATTCTGCCGGCGCTGCTCGCGTTGAGTTTGCACCTGCTGTTGTGCAGCTGCGCGCTGTTGTTGCTGTGACTGGAGTGCCTGTTGTCTGTCAGCTTCACGTTGCTGCCGCTGCAGCTGTCGCTGATTTTGTGGCTGTGCGGGTTGCGCTACCGATTGGCCCTGCGCCTGCACGCCCGCGCCTCTCAGCGATCCAGCTCCCGGATTTGATCCGGCTGCCGGACTTAATTGCTGCCGCCGCAATTCCTGCATCTGCTGACGCGCGTTGCGATCTCCATGAGCTGCCTGTCTGGCGAGATCAGCCATCTGTCGCTCGCGCACCTGCTCGGCCGCGATGTTCGATGGCTGCGCTGCCTGTCCTGGAGCCGCTGACCGCTGATCCGAGATTTGCAGGTTCTGTCTCCGCGCCTGAGCTCCGACCGGCTCAACGCGTAGTGTGCGTGCCAGATCCCGGTTAAATCGAGGCGCCGGAGAAGTGCTGGCCACCACCGGAGTGTTGGCCATCTGTTGCTCGACCTGGCGCGGCACATCGAATCGCTGCCGCGCATTGCGAGCCTGGAACGCCGCGGTGCGCAACGGGTCGACCGCGAGAGGATCCAGTACCGGTCTGGCGCCGGCGATTGTTTGCGGATCAACTCGAGTGATGACGGATGGATCGATGACTCGCCCAAAATCGGCAGTGGGCACCACCGTCACGGCGCCCGGCACATTGATGTTAGCCAATCGCTCGACTACTACATTCGAAGGATAGGTGTAGGCCGGTTGCCAGTATGGGTCGTAATAGGTCACCTGATAAGGATCGCTCGGTCCCAAAGCCACCCATCCTACGCCAGAATTGCCCAACGAGAAGAAGGCCGTGAGCGCCGGCGAATAAGTCGGATAAACACTTGTCGAGCCCGGCACCCAGAACCATTCGTTCGAGGCATAGGCCCAGCGGCCATAGTGATAAGGCGCATAGCCCCACGGCTCATTCGACACCCAGGTCAAGCCATAAGGATAGTCCGTCGTCCAGTAGCCCGACTCGTACGGCGCCCAGCCGGTGTTCACGCGTGGATGCCAGCAATAACCATAGTCGCTTACATACTGCCAGTCCCCGTAATCATCCAGATCATCGATGCCGGGAATGTAATCGCTGACATAGTTGTAACTCGGATAAAGCCGTCCTGGGTCGTCGTAGTAGTATGAATCATCAAGATACGTATAGTAGTTACGATAGCGCCCATCGTATTTTCTCGGATACCGAGAGCGGTAGTAGTTATCAATTACGTAACCCGCCTGGTTCGGTTCAACCTTGGATAACACCGCCGGCGCGTTGCCCTGAGTGTTGCCTTGGGTGTTGCTTTGAGCGCTGCCCTGACAAGGAACGGAGAGGTACTCGCCTTTCTGAATCTTACCTGAGCCACCCTGGCCGACTACCTGCGCCTGCCCCCGGAAGACCGTGGCCACCGCATTTCCGTTATCATTAATGGCGATTTGGTATAGTCCGGGTTGCTGAAAATCGACTGCGCCGCAAGGTGTTGCGACTTCGAACAGATCTCCTGATGATACTGAACCGACGTCGAACAATCCGGAGCCTTCGCGAAGTGCTACCTGCGTCCGATTTTGGGAAAGATCCAGCACGTCCAGTGACGTGTTCGCATCGAGGGTCGCGAGGTTGCGTCCGGTAAATCCAATCTGCGTGCGCGAATTGTCCTTCGTATAAATCCGGTCCCCGACCGCTACCGGCATGTTGGGGGTCGCCGCGGTCCATTGCGAATTACTGTTATCTTTAGCATTGTCTGATGCCGCCTGGCTTATTCCTGCCTGCCCCTCAACCCGTTCAATTCTCGCGGCATTCGGCAACGAACTCGCCTCTGCGCGCCGCTCGTACTTCTGCCAGAGGAGCGCACCAATCGCACCGACAACTGCGCAGGCCACAATGATCAGTGCTCCGTGCGGCCACATTCTGATTCGACTCATAATAAAGCCTCCTGACTATTTGATTGTCGGGATTGTCGGGAGAGACGAAAAGAGAGAGCAGTATTGTTAGGACGCAAATTACGATCGTCAGGTGGTAAGAATGAAGCGTTACAATCGAATCACTAGACGAATACTCGACAATTGCACCAATATGCGGCACCATACAAATCCGCCCCCTTAATACTAAGGAGGGCTAGTGTGCATGGCTACAGCGATCCAGGAACGGCGGCCAACTGTCGGTGAAGAAATAGCTAACAGCTTGAGTCACGGTGCGGGGTTGGCGATGGCAATTGTCGGAACGCCGGTTCTGATCATCGCGGCCGTACGTTACGGCACCGCCTGGAATACGGTGGGCGTTAGTGTGTTTAGCGCATCGATGATCTCACTTTATCTCGCCTCGACGTTGTATCACGCGCTGACACATGACGGGGCCAAACGCGTGTTCCGCGTGCTGGACCATAGCGCGATCTTTATTCTGATCGCTGGTACATATACTCCTTTTACGCTAGGTGTGATGCGAGGGCCGTGGGGATGGACCTTGTTCGGGCTCGTGTGGGGACTGGCATTACTCGGCGTAATCAAAAAAGCTCTCTTTGGCGCACAGTACGTCTGGCTCTCGGTGGCGTTGTATCTCATCATGGGGTGGCTGGTAGTAATCGCTGGACCTCAGGTTTGGCAGCGGGTGCCGCTGAGCGGCCTGGTATGGTTACTGGCGGGCGGCGTCGCTTATACCACCGGCATAATCTTCTTCGCCGCACACCGATTCCGCTACACCCACTTCGCATGGCATCTCTTTGTTATCGCCGGGACCGCCTGTCATTTCTTTGCCGTCCTTTGGTATTCGGCTTAACAATCACGAGGTTTCCGCTCGCACATCGCGCCCTTTCATTCACCGCTGCCTTAGCAGCGGTCGCCGCTAGCACCCCTAGCGCCAGCGAGGGGTTCCGGAGTACCGGCGCGAGGCGATCGTTTAGTACCCCGCTGGCCAGCGAGGTAATCGAGGCTTAACGTGTTTTACATCGTGATTGAGCCATAATCCCGTCGCGGGCGCCCGGGGTACCAACGCGAGCGCTCCCGCGGCGGAGTATCTGCTGCCGGCTTGTGGTAATATCTTCACTTCAACAACCATGTCCGACCGTCGCGCATTACAGCTGCTGCCCGTCGTCTCGCGCGCGAACTTGTTCGCGGACTAGTTACTATCATCTAAACATTCGCTCTGATCCGGCACTTCAAGAAAGTGTCTGCGTTGACGTTTCTCAACAGGAGTTAAAAAGATGATGGCAACCGCAATCGCATCAAAGAAACCCGAAATCAGGACTGACCTGCCCGGCCCAAAGGCCCGCGCGATCATTGAAGCAGACGCCCAATTCGTCAATCCAGCGTATCCACGACCGGATTTCAAACTGGTCGCGGAGAGCGCCGCCGGCGTGTGGGTAACTGATGTTGATGGGAACGTCTTTCTCGACTGTAACGCCGGCGTCGCCGTGTGCTCGACCGGCCATTGTCATCCCGAAGTGGTCCGGACCATTCAGGACCAAGCCGCTAAGCTGATTCACATCTGCGGCACGGACTATTACTACTCGTCAATGCCCGAACTAGCGAAAAAGCTGGATGAGATCGTCCCCATTAAAGGTCCCACTCTCACACACTTCGGCAATAGTGGCACGGAAGCAGTCGAGGCGGCCTTGAAACTCGCCATGCACGCGACCGGTCGCGAAAAGTTCATTTCGTTCCTTGGCAGTTTTCACGGGCGCACGCTGGGTTCGCTGTCGCTGACCTCGTCGAAAGCAGCGCAACGCCTCGGGTTTAAGCGGCAGGTGCTCGATGTGGTCCATATGCCGTTTCCGAACGAATATCACAATCCTTTCAGCGCCGAAGATTGCGGTGAAGGCGGCGTCGTCCAGGGCGCTGTAAATTGGATCGAGAATCGGCTATTCAAGACCACGACGCCTCCCGAAGAGGTGGCGGCTATTGTCGTCGAACCTGTCCAGGGTGAAGGCGGCTATATCCCCGCACCGGCCGGTTTTTTGCAAGAGATGCGGCGAATCTGTGACGAGCACGGCATCCTTTTGATCGTCGACGAAGTACAAAGCGGCATGGGTCGCACGGGGAAGATGTTCGCGCTCGAGCACTATGGCGTGGAAGCCGATATTGTCTGCATCGCAAAGGGGATCGCCTCAGGTTTGCCGCTGGGCGCGTGCGTTTCCCGCGCAGATCTGATGGACTGGAAGCCAGGTGCGCACGCGTCGACGTTTGGCGGCAATCCAGTGGCGATTGCTGCGGCTATGACGACGATTGAATTGCTGCAAAACGAACTGGTCCGGAATAGCGCCGAGGTTGGCGCATATCTGAAAACTGGTTTGGAAAAGCTGGCGGCCAAACACGATTGCATCGGTGATGTCCGCGGCATGGGCCTGATGATCGGCGTGGAATTCGTGAAGGACCGCGCTTTAAAGCAGCCGGACGCTGAGTTACGTGATCGCGTGGAGATGGCGAGTTTCAATCGCGGTCTGATTCTGTTAGGCTGCGGCGCGAACTCGATTCGCTGGTCGCCGCCATTGATCCTGACGCGTGAAAATGTCGACGTGGCCCTGGACATATTTGACGACGCGATTGGCGCCTCGGTGTAGAATTTGGAGTGCGGCGGCGCTTTGGTTAGACCTCATGGACATAGTGGACATAGTTGACTAAATGGACTGTCGATTAAGTCCATCGTGTCCATTAAGTCCATCGTGTCCATTAAGTCCATCGTGTCCATTGAGTCTAAGTCCATCGTGTCCATTGAGTCCATCGTGTCCATTAAGTCCATCGTGTCCATTAAGTCCATCTCGTCCATTGAGTACACCAAAACCAAAGCGCCGTCGCCCCTTCGCTCTGCCGGCGCACTCCAAAAAGGAGACCTCATGTTCGAAGGCACAATTTTAGCAATCAACATCGCTTCATCGGCTGAAGCGCCAATGCGTTCCGTCGATGAAGTGCGCGCCGTTCCGGGTAAAGGGCTCGAGGGCGATCGCTATTTCGATCTCGAGCAGCCCGAACCGAGGCGAGAACTGACGCTCGTCGAGGCCGAAGCGATCGAAGCCTTTCGATCCGAGTTCAAGATTGATTTTGGTCTGGACGGCACGCGACGAAATGTCGTCACGCGCGGTGTGCCGCTAAACCATCTGGTTGGCAAAGAATTCCTAATTGGTGAAGTGAGAGCTCGCGGCCTCCAGCTATGCGAGCCTTGCGCGACCTTACAGCGGCTATCCCATCCAAAAGTTTTGCCCGGACTGATTCATCGAGGCGGCTTACGCGCACAAATCTTGACGGAAGGAACGATCCGGGTGGGCGCCACCGTGTCAGAAGCCCGACCGTAAGGGAGGGCAGTTTGCACTTGCTTTGCCGTGGCAAGAAAAGCGCGAGCCATCGCACTCACGGCTTTAGCGTTGCCTCCACATAACCTTCTCCGAAAGATCGGTCCCCATCGCTGGTCGGCGATGAGGTGAAATTGAGCGTCAGCTGCCGGCCATTCTCACCGAATGATCCGAACGCTTGCGACCTGTTGTTCAAATTAAGCACGCCCCAGGTTGGCAGTCGATTAATTGTCACATGTGTTTCATCGCAGGCAATGTCGGTCACCGATCCCGACAACCCTCTTATCAAGCCAGACTCGCGACCAGTTTCAGAAAGGTGAAAGATAAACGTCATCAGTTTGCCTGCGCGTAAGACGTCGATATGTCCCTCCACTGCGAAGTCTTCAGGTTTGAATACTCCTGTTGTCGTGAAGCGACCGCGGGTCACAGAGTAACTCAACAACGAATCTTTCCAGCATTTGTCCAAGATCAAACGTACCCTCTCGTCATTGTGTGAGGGAACAGCCACCACACTAAAAGGAGTTGTAATGACTTGGGGCAGCATGATTCCCGGTTTGGGTTTTACCTCAGTAATCGAATATGGCCGCATCAGGTTTGATTGAGATACTGTAACCTCCCGTCGGCCGCTCGCCTAAAAAGGCGGCGATTAAGAGATTTGATTTGAAGAACTGTTGATGAAAACGGGAAGGTTTGGATCGCTCTCGCGAAGCGCCGAATAGGTTTCAGCCTGGCGGATTACGGCAATAAATGGAGAGGTGATTGTAGAATAAGATCCTTCGGCAACGATTTTCAGAAAGGACAAATACCGCACCCCTGCCCTCCCTTACGGGCTTCTGACACTACAATCGATACCGCACTTTCTTTCTTAACTCGTCATCTTCGACGTCAATATTCTGCAGGCGCAGCATCACGTCAGCATTCAAATCCCAACCAGCTCGCTCGCCCGCTCGCAACTTCACGGTGCCCGCGGCGGCAATCATCGCGGCATTATCCGTTGATAAGTGAGGCGACGGGAAATACACCGGCACTCCCAACGCGTTCGCTGCCTCACGCGCTGCTTCACGCAACGCGCCGTTGCAGGCAACACCGCCGGCCACGATCAATGTCCTGGGATGATATTCGCGCGCGACGCGTTCCATTGTCGTGACCAGCGAACGAATAACCGTACTTTGAAAGCTGGCCGCCAGGTTCTTGATTCCCTGGGAAACTTCTCCGCCGTTCTGCGCTGGCTGCAAACCAGCTTCACGGACATGTTTGGTGACGGCGGTCTTCAACCCGCTAAAGCTGAAGTCAGGGCGGTTATCACCCATGCGCGGCAAGGCGAACTTCACGGCATTCGGATCCCCTTCACGCGCCAGCCTTTCGATAATTGGGCCACCGGGATATCCCAGGCCAAGCAGTTTAGCGACCTTGTCAAAGGCTTCGCCTGCCGCATCATCCCGCGTTCGGCCCACCACTTTGTACTGACCCGGTTGCGGGACGTAAAAGAGATTTGTGTGGCCGCCGGAAACGATCAACGCCAGCGCCGGATGCTCGACGGGTGGGTTGTCGAAACAGACCGAATAGATATGGCCTTCGATATGGTTAACGCCCACCAGAGATTTATTCAATGCGAAGGCCATGGCCTTGGCGTAAGAGACGCCGACAAGCAAAGAACCCACCAGACCCGGGCCAACCGTCACCGCGATTCCATCAATGTCATCCTGAGTAACGCCCGCGCGCGCGAATCCTTCAGCGACAATTGGAACAATTTTGTCGAGGTGTTCGCGCGAAGCGAGCTCAGGCACCACTCCCCCAAATCGCGCATGTGTTTTGATCTGCGAGGCGATGACAGACGAAACAATCTCGCGGCCATTGCGGACGACGGCAGCGGCGGTTTCATCGCACGATGTTTCGATTCCGAGAACCAGCATGGACACCTTCGATTGAAACGATAGCTTGTGGTAGTTATCGGCGCAACTTGCCAAACCTTCGTGAGAGTCTCAAGCCGTTAGTACCCCGAGCGCCGGCGAGGGGATCATAGCTCAACCATCATTTGAACACGTTAACCTTCGGCCCCCTCGCTGTCGTTCGGGGTACTAACACGGCGCATGGGAAGATCGGGCCGCCAGTCTCAACAGGTCAAAGACAAGGCATGACCCACGAAATCGCACGAATTAACACGATAAGTCGCGAGTAGAATTTTCAAGTTAAATCGTGTGATTTCGTGGATCGGTCATTCATAAAAACTCAAAACCGAATCACCCTGCCGCACCTGCCGAAAACGATGCAAGTGTCCGAAATCTTCAGCCAACTCCTTCTTCTTGTAATGTTCGACAATCAGCAGACCTTCAGCCGCCAAAATACTTCCCGGCTCACCAACGAAGCTCACAATGCTGTAATCCATCGCATAGGGGGGATCAAAAAAGATGATGTCGAATGGTTGTTTCGATTCTTTTGCGTGACGGCGTAAGAAATCGGATGCACCGGCCGCAACCACCTCAAACTCGCCGTCATCGATCCCCAGAGCCTTGCAATTCTCCTTAATGAGTGCAGACATCCTGCGCGACTGATCGACAAAGGTGACCTGCGCGGCGCCGCGCGACAGCGCCTCGAGGCCCACCGCGCCGGTGCCTGCGCACAGGTCGAGAAATCGCGCTCCGGCAACGCGCGGCGCGAGAATATTGAATAAGGTTTCGCGTAAGCGATCCGAAGTGGGACGCGTCGTGAGTGACGGCGGGCTCTTTAGTTTTCGGCCGCGGTAGTTACCGGCAATGATCCGCATTGTTTCAGAGTCGTCAAGCAACCTACCAGTCTGTTTTGGCGGTGTCCAGCGTACGTCGCTAATCGATCACGAGCAACGATGCACGAAATCACACGAACCACGACTAAAGCGCTATAATCCCTCGCCATGAAAAAAATTGCTGTGCTCTTTCTGCTGCTTGGCGTGTGCATCATTGTTGAAGCACAAACTAGTACCCCTGCCATCGATTACAGCGCGCCTCCGGGTGCGCCGTTCACCGCTGAGGAGGTGACCATCAAAGCCAACGGATACTCCCTGGCGGGCACACTCCTGCTGCCAAAGAACGCCAGGCGTCCGCTGCCGGCCGTCATCACCATTACCGGCTCAGGGCAGCAGACGCGCGATGAGCCATTGCCGATTCCCGGCCTCAGCGCCTATAAACCCATGCGGCAAATCGCCGAGTCCCTCGCCGCCCGCGGCATCGCCGCTTTGCGCGTCGATGATCGCGGTGTGGGCGGTTCAGGTGGTCGCGACACGTTGCCGACCGCCACAACTTCCAGCTTCGCCGACGATGTGCGTACGGAAGTCGCCTATCTGCGTTCGCGGACCGAGATCGATCCAAAAAGAATCGCGCTGGTCGGCCACAGCGAAGGCGGGATTATTGCGCCCATGCTTGCCTCAACGGATCCGCAGATTGCAGCTATCGTGCTGATGGCCGGCAGCGGCAAGCGCGGGGATCAGATCAGCATGGACCAGTTGAATGATGTGCTCGACAAAACCCCTGGCATCACTCCTGAAATAAGAGCGCAGAAGCAGGCTGAAGAGCAGGAGGTTATCAAAGCAGTCCAGACCGGCGCAGATCTCTCGAAATATCCGGCTCAGGTAAAGCTGCCGTGGATCAAGGAATTCTGGACCTATGAACCGCTGCCGGCAATCCGCAAGGTGCGAGTGCCAATCCTGATTCTGCAAGGCGGACTGGACCATCAAATCACTCCGGAGCAGGCGTCCATGCTCGAGGCCGCGGCGCGCGAGGGCGGTAATAAGGATGTGACCAAACAGATATTCCCCAACCTCAATCATCTCTTCCTGCCGGCGACGACTGGATCAACGACTGAGTATTCGTCGCTGAAAACCCAGGCAATCCCTGATGATGTCTTAAAGGTCCTGGCTGATTGGCTGGTAGTGAAGCTGAAGGCGAAGTGATGAAGCGACCGGGTCTGCATCTCGTGATGACCAAATTGACAGAGACCCGGTCGCTCCCGCTCCCGGTACTGACTTCATCCCACTGCTGCCAGTTTCATGCGCGCATCATCCTGCACCCGTTTGATCATCCTGGCGGCGTCTGCTGATTTGTCCGCCTGATTGAAATAAAACTCAGCTTCCTTTCGCGCGGTCTGCAGGATGTCGAGGTCGCGTACCAGACTGGCGACCTGGAACTCAGGAAGACCTGCCTGGCGCGTGCCCATAATTTCGCCCGGTCCGCGAATCTCCAGATCTTTTTCGGCGATCTTAAACCCGTCGTTGGTCTCTTCCATGATCCCGAGTCGCTCGCGGGCGACATCCGTCTGCTTATCTGAGGCGAGCAGCACGCAATAACTCTGCTCCGCGCCGCGGCCGACGCGACCGCGCAATTGGTGAAGCTGTGAAAGACCAAATCGTTCGGCATGCTCAATCACCATTACTGATGCGTTAGGCACATCGACGCCAACTTCGATCACAGTCGTCGAAACCAGGATCTTAATGTCGCCGTTGACGAAATGTCGCATCACCTCGTCTTTTTCTTCAGGTTTCATTCTGCCATGCAACAGGCCCACTCGAAATTTCGGAAAGACTTTGTCACGCAAATATTCGTAACGGCGGGTCGCATCGCGCAAGTCCATCTTTTCCGATTCCTCGACCAGCGGATAGACAACATACACCTGCCGGCCGGCAACGATTTCGCGAGTCAACAGCTGCTTCACCTCTTTGCGGTCAGCCGCATTGTCGGCAAACACCCTGGTTACAACTGGCGTTCGCCCNGGCGGCAGCAGATCGATTACCGACACGTCGAGATCGCCATAGACCGTCATCGCCAGGGAGCGTGGGATTGGTGTCGCAGTCATTACCAGCACGTCCGGGTTCAGGCCCCGCGCCCGCAATTCCGCTCGTTGCCTTACTCCGAAGCGATGCTGCTCATCAATTACCACCAAACCGAGCTTCTGAAATACAACGTCTTCCTGGATCAAAGCGTGCGTACCAATAACTGAATTTACTTCGCCGGCTGCAATCGCCTCGCGCAGCCGCCTTTTTTCGGATGACTTCAACGAGCCGCTGAGCAGTTCGACGCGATAGGGACTCGCCGCCAGCATGCGTTTGATATTTCGGGCGTGCTGTTCCGCCAAGATTTCCGTCGGCACCATCAATGCGGTTTGGTAATTGTTCTCCATCGCCGTCAACATTGAAATCACCGCGACGATCGTCTTGCCGCTGCCGACGTCGCCCTGCAAAAGACGATTCATCGGTGCGGCAGATCGCAGGTCGCGAAAAATTTCCCTGACGGCGCGCTTCTGAGCTTCGGTAAGTTTGAAAGGCAAGACTGACGCGATCCTCTTTTTCATGCCGTCGTCAATCTTGATCGTTGAGCTTTTCCGTTCGCGAATCCGGCGGCCACGCTTCACCGACAAACCAAGCGCCAGCCAAAACAATTCTTCGAAAATCAGACGGCGATGGGCCGGGCTTCGCGCCTGGTGATAAAGGTCGAGGGGCGCATCCCCGGCTGGAAAATGGATATGGCGAAGGGCGATTTCGCGGGAGACCAACCGGTGCCGCGCGCGTAAATCAGCCGGAAGTGTCTCGTCGATCGATTCCGGAGAGAGTCGAGCCAGCAACTGATGAATTGTTTCGCGCAGTCGCTTGCTGCGAAAGTCTCCCAGCTTCCGATAAACAGGGACGCACCGGCCAACG
>AP72_2010_repI_A001DRAFT_1000158_pt1 | contig 14393 bp, 11 predicted proteins | sample AmaPasrepliIA001_FD_9535 | JGI IMG/M metagenome (IMG submission 9535)
GTCGGGTTATGGGGCAAGCGCCAACGGCGCGCGATGCAAAAGCCTGGGCCAACGGCCCAGGAAACAGTTCGGACAGACAGGCAAGCGCTGAAAGCGCGTTACATTGATCGGCCGCGCAGATCTCCTCCTCACCAACCCGATTGATTATTTCGCACCGTTGGCGCTCGATGGGGAATCTGTGGCTAATACCTGGGGCGTTGCCCCAGGCTGCAACATTGCCGCGCCGTTGGCGCTCCAGACGCCGCCTTTGATGACGTTGTTACTCAAGTAGATCATGCCGACCATCAGAAAAGCCGCTTGCATTTAACGCAGTCTAAACAGTTCCCGAGCTAGCCATCCCTAACGGTCAGGCTTCATGACACAGGTGGAACTCAGAAGTATCGGTAGTGGCCACTGATCTTCCACGCGAACAAAACATCTTCCATGCGCGTTCCCGCTCCGATATTGTGAACGATCAGATAATGCTGCGTAGGCTTGTACCAGACGTTGACTAACATTCCGACATGATCAGTTCCCGTGCCGAGGTCCCACGTAACGATGTCGCCGGGAAGAAAGCTGTCGCTATCGGTAGTCGAGAGCGTTTTGCCATGGCGCGAGAAATACGTCATCAGGTTAGGGACTCGGCGATGGTCGATGTTCGCATCCGGCGCTTTCAATCCCCAGCGGCTTGGGTACGCGGAGAAGTTTGCCTTCATGTCTTCGTGCACGTCTTTCTGCAAATCTATACTGGCATTGCGAAAGGCCCGGACGATCACGTCCGAACAAACGCCGGTCTCGATGGGTACGTCGCCATTCGGATAATCGAGCTTTTGATACGAAGGATCGTAGCTGGTCGTCTTACCGATTTGATCGATTGCGCCGTCGATAATGGCTTTCAGCGCAGCTGAACTGTTAGGCGCAAGCACGTGTACTTCCGTGTCTTGCTCAGGCGGTTTCAGCGGGCGCGGGCGCGCAACTTGTTTCTGACATGATTGGGCCAACAGCAAGGCGATCGTCGTGAACATCAAGCCCGTAATGGTTCTTTTCATGCTTTGCTTAGACACGTAACTGGTCCGGCGCGTTCCTTGTTTCCCGCACATGGCGGCCCTTAAACTTTCGCTAGCAGCCATTCTCTGACATCTTCACGCATTCCCGGCGTGATTTCGTGGCCGGCGTCGTAACTGCGAAATTCGACGTCCGCAGCTCGCCGTCGCAGCCCCTCCGCATAACCTTTCACCCGCGCCGGGGGGTAGTACTCATCGCGCGTTCCGGCCATATGAAAGACAGCGGCAGCGGTTTGTCGGTATGCGTCGCTGGTTTCCCAGTCGCCCGGCAGGCCACCGCAAATTCCAATCACGCCCCGCAGAACATCAGTGTGAGTAAACGCAAACCGGTAATTCAACGCGCATGATTGGGAAAAACCGAGCAGGAAGATTCGCTGACGATCAGCTATGCCTTCGTTGCCCAACGCATCGATCATGTCGAGTAAGGCTTGATGGTGGATTCCGACTGATTCCTCCGGTCGGTAGCTCGAAAGCCAACCGAATCCATAACGCAGCGGCGCGCCCTGCTCTTTCGGTTCACGCAGATGTTGATGCGGACCCTGTAACGACGCCAGCGCAAAATTCTCAGGCGCGATCAACTTGGCTTCCCGCAGGGCGTGCCATTTGCTCGCGCCGTAGCCGTGTAAGGTAATCAGCAGCGGGGCGGGTGAAGACGCAGGTTGAACCACGTCATAGTACAGATTTATTTGAGCCGTCAGCGTTCGTTCCACGGTTTGCGTGATCATTTTTTCGTGCATTCGTACTCAGGCTTATAGCATGAAAATGAAAAGCGTGTCAGAACCGGCAGCGACAGAACCGGCAGCGGTAGCGAACTGTTTTTGGAGGGCGCCTTGGCAGGGCTTTTGAAAGCGGCGATGAGTCGCCGCACTCCAAAAACTTCTTGACCCCGGTTGCTACCGCTCCCGGTTCTGACAGGGCGTTGCATTCGATTTCATTGGCAGTTACGATGCTTACCGTCGGACTTTGAATCGAAAATCAGGCGCAGCGAGGATCACGATGATGAAATTTCCGGGCGGATTCAACATTCAGGCGATGATGAAGCAGGCACAGCAGATGCAGGAAAAAATGGCGCGGGAGATGGAAGAAATGCGCGTCGAGGCATCAGCCGGCGGCGGCGTAGTTAATGTCACCATGAAAGGCGATCATGAAATCCTCACGCTCAAAATCGACCCCGAGATTGTGAAGGAAAATGACGTCGAAATGCTGCAGGACATGGTCGTCGCCGCTCTCAATGAAGCCAACCGCAAGGTTAACGAGGCGATGAAGAGCAAATTGGGATCGATGCTGCCACCCGGACTTGGCAATATGTTCTGAATATCTGCCGGATTATCTTTTGTGCTTTGTACTTGGAACTTTGTACTTTGATGTCCCGGCAACGTCGTCCTTGAACATTCATGACCGCCTTCATCAATACGACAAAGCACTAAGTACAAAGCTCAAAGCACAAAATCAAAAATGCTTGACTACGCCGAACCCGTCACCAAACTGATTGACGAATTCAAACGCCTGCCTAGTATTGGCCAAAAGTCTGCCCAACGCCTGGCATTTCATATCCTACGGGCGCCCGAAGCGGACGTCGATCGGCTGATCGAAGCACTGCATGAAGTTAAACAGCGCATTACCGAATGCTCAGTTTGCAACAATCTTACGGACGTTAATCCCTGCCGCTTTTGCTCGCTGCCATCGCGCGACCGGGCCCTCGTTTGCGTGGTCGAACAACCTTACGATCTGGTAGCCGTCGAGAAGACCCGCAGCTACAAGGGTCTGTATCACGTGCTGCACGGTTCGCTTTCTCCGATTCGGGGCGTGCGGCCGAGCGATCTGCGGCTGGATAATCTTCTGACGCGGCTGAAACCTGAGAATAACGAAGGCGTGACGGTGCGTGAGATTATCCTCGCCACCAATCCGAATACCGAAGGTGAAGCGACCGCGAATTACATCAGTCGTCTGCTAAAACCTTTGGGAGTACGCGTGACCCGGCTGGCGATGGGCATGCCGGTCGGCAGCGACCTTGAATACGTCGATGAAGTGACCATGGACAAGGCGCTGGCGAATCGTCACGAAATGTAAAGGCTGAAGGTGGCACGGGCGTCCCGCCCGTGAATTTCACGCGCAGGATGCGCGTACCACCTACGCCAACCCCTGCAACCATCCCGGCTCGCGTTCCTGATCTTCCTTCATCCGATGCAGCCGCGCGGTCATCACCGCCGCCCGTCCAAGATACCCCAGCACCTGCCGCGGATTTTCCCTACTGACAACGGGCAGCCGGCCGATGTCGTTGCGCACCATTTTTTCAATGGCTTCGTAAAGAATCTCGTCGGGATAAGTCACGATCAAGTTTCTGCTGCCGGCGTCGAGCACCGTCAGGCCATCATTTTCAAATTGGTCAATCGCCCGCACCACATCACCGCGGGTGATAATCCCACAGAGCAATCCGCCTTCATCAAGAATCAGGGGCTTGCTGAATGAGTGCTCATTCAGTATTATCAAGCGGCCATGATCCACGTAAAGAAAGCTGCTGTTTTGGGCGCCGGCACAATGGGAGCGCAGATCGCCGCGCATCTGGCCAACGCGGGTATTCCGGCACTGCTCCTCGATATCGTGCCGCAGGACAAAGCGCAAGATCGCAACGCCATCGCGCGGGCCGGCCTCGAAGCCGCAAGGAAAGCCAAACCGGCTGCCTTTTTCACCGCCGACCGCGCCTCGCTCGTTACCATCGGAAACCTCGAAGATGATCTGCCAAAACTCAAAGACTGCGATCTGATCGTGGAGGCGGTAGTCGAAGACTTGCGTATCAAACGCAGCTTGTACGAAAAAGTCGAGCAGCATCGGAAGGCGGGATCGATAATTGCTTCGAATACCAGCGGCATCCCGCTAGCCCAACTGGCTGAAGGTCGCTCAGATGATTTTCGCGCACACTTTCTTGGCATGCACTTTTTCAACCCGCCGCGCTACATGCACCTGGTCGAAATCATTCGCACCCAATGGACCAAACCTGAGGTCTCATGTTCGATGTTTGGTTTTCTCGACGAGCGACTCGGCAAAGGTGTGGTCGTGGCCAAGGACCGTCCGAACTTTATCGCGAACCGCATCGGCACCTACGGAGCGCTGGTCACCATGCAGACGATGGTAGCCGGCGGTTATTCGATCGAAGAGGTGGACAAAATTACGGGACCGGCTACGGGTCGGCCGAAGACGGCGACCTTCCGTACGTTTGATCTGGTCGGTCTCGACGTCTTCGCCCACGTCGTCAAAAACCTGCACGAAAACCTGCCGGATGATCCTGAACGCGAAATATTCATGATGCCTGACTTCGTTGCCAGGATGATCGAACGCGGACTGTTAGGTAACAAGACCAAAGCCGGCTTCTATCAACGGCGGCAGTCTGAGGGAGAGAAACGTGAAATCTGGACCCTCGACACGGCCACCCTTGATTACCGCGCCGGACAAAAGGTCACGCTTCCTGCCCTCGATATGGCTAAGAACATCGAGGACACACGTGAACGTCTGAAGGTTTTGACCTGGGCAAAGGATCGCGTTGGCGACTTCCTGTGGCAGACCCTTTCGCGGACGCTTTGTTACACCGCGGACCGGATTCCCGAGATTGCCGACACCATCGTGGAAGTCGATCGCGCGATGCGCTGGGGATTCAACTGGGAGCTCGGTCCATTTGAAGTCTGGGACGCGATTGGGGTCGAGAAATCAGTTGCGAAGTTGAATGAAGAAGGGCGCGCCGTCCCCGCCAATGTCGACAAACTTCTGGCCAACGGCGCAAACACTTTTTATAAGCAGGAAAATGGGCAGCGGTTCTACTTTGATTTTGCCTCCGGAGAATATCGGCCGCTGGCCGATCCTCCGGCGACAATCATCCTCAAGTCATTAAAGGATCGCACCGGCGTAATTAAAAAGAACTCCGGCGCGTCCATGATCGATCTCGGGGACGGCGTCGCCGCTGTCGAATTTCATTCGAAGATGAACTCGATTGGCGGCGATACGCTCGAGATGCTGCGCTTTGCAATCGCGGAAACTGAAAAGAATTTCGTCGGACTGGTGGTCGGCAATCAGGGAGTCAATTTTTCTGTCGGCGCCAATTTAATGCTCATGCTGATGGAGGCGCAGGACGAGAACTGGGAAGAGCTCGAGATGATTGGCCGCTATTTCCAGCAGTCCGTCATGAGCCTGCGATATTCGGCCAAGCCCGTGGTGGTCGCGCCGTTTCAGATGGTATTTGGCGGTGGCTGTGAGATGGTCCTGCATGCCGACCGCGTGCGGGCGGCCGCCGAGACCTACATCGGACTGGTCGAAGTCGGCGTCGGAATCATCCCCGCGGGCTGCGGCACTAAAGAAATGCTGCTGCGCGCCGTGGACCGCATTCCCGCCGGGCTAAAGGACGCGGATCCGTTCCCGTTCGTTAAACGCGCCTTTGAAACGATCGCGCTGGCGAAAGTTGCGACGTCAGCAGCAGAGGCTCGGCATTACGGTTTTCTCCGGGATGAAGACTCGATTTCCATGAATGGGGACCGGCTAATCGCAGATGCAAAGAAACAGGTGCAATCGCTGGCAGCCGCCGGTTATGTTCAGCCGCAACCGCGAACCGACATTCTCGCGTTAGGCAATGCCGGGCTGGCGACTTTGAAATTGGGCGTGCATCTAATGAAGCGTGCGGGTTACATTTCTGATCACGACGCATTGATTGGTGAAAAACTGGCGCGGATTCTGACCGGCGGCGATTTGAACCACACTACTCGAGTCAGCGAACAGTACCTGCTCGACCTCGAGCGCGAAGCTTTTCTTTCTCTGATCGGCACGCGCAAGTCGCAGGATCGAATTGCGCATATGTTAAAGACGGGGAAGCCATTACGAAACTAGTCCAAAAGTCTAATGTCCAAAGTCCGAAGTCGGGCTTTGGCAAATGCAGTGGCNACTGGAGCGCAAGCGTCTCGCTTGCAAAAGCNGCGCTAAGGTTAGCTCCGGCAAGCGAGGACGGTTGCGCTCCAGTCGAAGCTCGTTGGACATTTTGACTTTGGAGTTTGGACAAACACCATGAAAGAAGCAGTAATCGTATCAGCCGTACGCACCGCCGTCGGCAAGGCGCCGAAAGGTACTCTACGCGACACGCGGCCGGATGACCTGGGTGCGGCGGCCATCAAAGCAGCAATCGCATGCGTGCCGGGACTGGCAGCTTCAGAGATTGATGATGTGATCATGGGCTGCGCCATGCCCGAAGCCGAGCAGGGCATGAACGTCGCGCGCGCGGCGGCGATTCGCGCCGGATTGCCGGTCGAAACCAGCGCCATGACGATCAATCGTTTCTGCTCGTCCGGATTGCAGACAATCGCGATGGCCAGCGATCGCATTCGCACTAACGGCGCTCAGGTAATCGTCGCCGGCGGGCTCGAGTCGATGTCAATGATCCCGATGGGCGGCCACATCATTCGCCCGAATCCCACCTTGATGGACATGTATCCGGATTTCTATCTCAGCATGGGTTTGGCGACTGAGAACGTGGCCCGAAAGTACGAAGTCAGTCGCGAAGAGCAGGACGCGTTTGCCTTTCAGTCGCACCAGCGCGCGATGGCGGCGTTAGATGCCGACAAGTTCAGAGACGAAACCGTGGCGCTCTCGGTAACGGTCGAAGAACTCGACTCTAAAGGTAAGAAACAGCGGCGCGAAATTACCTTTGATAAAGACGAAGGACCACGCCGGGATACGACTCCCCAGGCGTTGGCGAAATTGAAGCCGGCCTTTCAGTTGAAGGGCACGATCACTGCCGGCAACTCTTCGCAAATGTCAGACGGCGCCGCCGCGGCGATCGTGATCTCGGAAGACAAAGCGAAACAGCTCGGCGCAAAGCCCATCGCCCGATTGGTCGCTTACGCTACCGCCGGTTGCCCGCCCGAGGAGATGGGCATTGGTCCGGTATATGCGATTCCAAAGGCATTGAAGCTGGCAGGCCTCACGCTCGACAAAATCGAAGTGATCGAACTGAACGAGGCATTCGCCGCGCAGTCGCTGGCGGTGATCAAGATGCTCGAACTGAATCCCGACAAAGTGAATGTGAACGGCGGCGCCATCGCCCTGGGCCATCCGCTGGGTTGCACCGGAGCCAAGCTAACGGCCTCGATTCTGCGCGAACTGGAACGACGCAATGCCCGTTATGGGATGGTGACGATGTGCGTGGGTGGCGGCATGGGCGCCGCGGGTATATTTGAGAGATTGTAATTTGGAGTGCGGTGACTTGTCACCGCTTTTCGCAGCAACAGCTCGAAACTAGACATGGAAAGCGGCGTCAAGCCGCCGCACTCCAAAAGAAAGGCATTCATCATGGCAGCCGTAATGGACACTAAAGAAATCATCAAAGGCGGTAGTTTTCTGATTGAAGAACGCTCACCCTCTGAAATCTTCACGCCTGAAGATTTCAATGAAGAGCACCGCATGATCGCCGATACCACGCGTCAATTCATGGACGCGGAGGTTGTGCCGAGAATTGATGAGCTGGAAGCCAAGGATTGGAATTTGGCGCGCCAGCTGGTCAAGCAAGCGGCTGACCTCGGGCTGATCGGCGCGAATATTCCGGAAGAATACGGCGGCCTCGCGTTGGACCAAACCAGCAGCGCTCTGATCGCTGAGAACCTGGGACGTTCGGCATCTTTCGCCACCACGCTCGGCGCCCAGAGCGGCATCGGCCTGTTACCTATAGTTTATTTCGGCACCGAGGGCGCCAAACAAAAATACCTGCCAAGGATAGCTTCCGGAGAGTTGATTACCGCCTATGCCTTGACTGAGGCCGGCTCTGGTTCCGACGCGATGGCAGCGAAAGCTACAGCAAAGTTAAGCGCCGACGGCAAGGAGTATGTCCTCAATGGCGAAAAGATGTTCATCACCAATGGCGGCTTTGCGGACATCTACGTCGTGTTCGCCAAGGTTGACGGCGATAAATTCAGCGCCTTCATCGTGGAACGCCAGGAGGGCTGCAAACCCGGAGCCGAAGAGCACAAGATGGGTATCAAAGGTTCCAGCACGACTCCACTGATCCTCGCTGACGCCAAAGCGCCGGTTGAAAATCTGCTCGGCGAAGTCGGCAAGGGTCACAAGATTGCCTTCAATATTCTCAACATCGGGCGCTTCAAACTCGGCGCGATGTGCCTGGGCGGCATGAAATTGGCCGTCACTGAATCAGTTAAATACGCCAATGAGCGTCAGCAGTTCGGGAAATCCATCTCGTCGTTTGGCGCGATCAAATCGAAGCTTGGCGAGATGGCCATTCGCACCTGGGTGGGCGAAGCCATGACTTATCGCACGTTGGGAATGATCGAAGAAGGTCTGGGTGCGATCGAAAACTCAAAGGACATGGACGCGCGCCTGAAAGCGATCGAAGAGTACGCCGCCGAGTGTTCGATAATCAAAGTAGCGTTATCTGAATACTGTAACTATATCACCGACGAGATGGTCCAGATCTTTGGCGGCTATGGTTACTCGGCAGACTATCCGGCCGAGCGCGCCTATCGCGACACACGCATCAACCGCATCTTTGAGGGCACGAACGAAATCAATCGCATGTTGATTCCCGGTCGGCTGATGAAGGCTGCCATGACCGGGCGCCTGGCCTTGCTACCCGCCGCCCGAGGGTTGATGGATGAGATCCTCAACCCGTCGATGCCTTCGTTTGATACGGACGAGAGTCTGTTGGCCGCGGAAATGAAACTGGCACAGAACGCTAAGAAGGTGGCGCTGATGACCCTCGGCACAGCCGCGCAGAAGTACATGATGGGATTGGCTGATCAGCAGGAGATCCTGATGGGCGTTGCCGACATCATCACGGATGCGTTTGCGATGGAATCGGCAATTCTGCGGACCCTCAAGCTGGCCGCTGCGCAAGGTGAGAAACCCGCGGAACGCTGTATCGACATGACGCGGGTATTCTGCAACGACGCGGTTGAGCGAATCGAGGCGCACGCCAGGAACACTCTGGCTGCGATGGCCGATGGCGATGAATTGAGAACGCTGTTGGCAGCGCTGCGGCGATTTACGAAGATGACTCCGATCAATACCGTGGCCGCGCGGCAACGAATTGCGAATGCGATGATCGAAGCGAATAAGTATGTGTACTAAGTCATCGTCGATTGCCAATTGCCGATTGCCAATTCGAGACCAGGCCGTTGTCAGCAATCGGCAATCGGCAATCACAAATTGGCAATGAGAATAGTTCCCATTTCCCTTCCCACGCCTTTCTACATCGGCCCTGTCAACGTCTACCTCATCAAAGAAGATCCGATCACGATTATCGATACTGGGCCAAAGACGCGTGAAGCCGTCGACGCGTTACGCACCGCCCTGAGAAAGGTGGGTCTGATCATCGGCGACATTCGTCGCATTGTGTTGACACATGCGCACGAAGATCACTGCGGACTGGCGCGCTCACTGCGCGATGAGGCAAAAGATGCCGAAGTATTCGTGCATGACTGGGAAACTGGCCACCGCGCCGCCCGGCTGGAACATGAAGAGAACCTGCGTTTGCTGCAACGCGCCGGCGTTCCGGATGACGAAATTCAGGCAATGCGGCAGCTGTATGAAGAAGTTCGGCAATACGCCGATTCACTGGATGATGATCATTGCCGCCAACTTGGCGACGGTGATGAATTGGAATTCGATACCGGGGCGTTACGCGTCGTACATACTCCAGGTCACACGCCAGGTTCCTGTTCGTTTCTCCGGGAGGCCGATCGCACGGTCATTGCGGGTGATTGTGTCTTGAAGCGAATCACGCCGAACCCGGTCATCTCGCCAGATCCAATCGATCCGTCACGCCGCTTCCGATCGCTGGCCGAGTACCTGGTGAGCCTCGCCCGCGTCCGGAGCTTCGCACCGACGTTGGTCTTCGGCGGCCACGGCGAACCGATCTCTGATTTCGAAGAACTCTTCAATCGATATTTGAAGTTGATTCGCGAACGTCAGGCGAAGGTGATTTCGCTGATTCCAAAGAGCGGTGCCACCGCCTGGGAAATCTCGCGCGCGATGTTTCCCGAGACCGGCGATGTGCACCGGTTCCTGGCCGTCTCAGAAGCAGTTGCGCATCTTGATTACGCGCAATCGGAAGGAAGAATCGAGCTGGAGCTCGCCGACGGGCGCGAAGTGTACCGGCGTTCCTAGGGCTTGGGACGAAGGGCTTAAGGGTTAGTCTAAGCTCTAAAACCCAAGATTTAAGATCAGAGATTTAAGCCGAAAACCAAACACCAAAAACAATTTGGAACCCGCCTGCAATTCGCGCGTGAACTCTGGCAAATCTTTCCGGAGGGTTTCGTATGTCTCGTAGAAATTTGGTCTTAATCGGAGCGCTGATTGTCGCCGGCGCCGTCACGGGCGGTATTGTGTATGCACAGGAAACATCGACGCCGCCAGCGGAAGCCGTCGCGCCGCTGCTCACTGAAATGGCCCAGGAGCCTCAGGAACCGGGGGCGCGCAGCTTCTCATTCTTCATTGATGGCGGCGCTTTTCTCGGAGTCGGCACCGAAGATATCAGCAAAGAAAATATGGCGCGCTATGGGATGCGCGAAGTTCGCGGCGTCGGCGTGACGGAGGTTTCCAAAGACAGTCCGGCGGAAAAAGCGGGCCTGCGCAAGGATGATGTGATCGTCCGCTTCGATGGCGAGTCCGTGACCAGCGTGCGCAAGTTGACGAGGCTGGTAAATGAGTCAGCGCCGGATCAAACCGTGCGCATCACGATTATTCGTGGCGGCGCGGAACAGGAACTGACCGCCACGCTTGCCAAACACAACCTGAATAACGTATTCGGGTCGACGTTCCCCAAAGTCCTGCGCGGCGGCGATGATGACGACTCCGTTCGCATTTTCCCTAACGGCAATTGGCCACCTGCCCTGGGCGGCGGTGATGGGCCTTTCATTTGGACCATGGGAGCGAACCGTAGCATCGGCGTAAGCACGCAAACATTGTCGAAACAGCTGGCTGATTATTTTGGCGTCAAGGACGGCGGCGTGCTGATCTCTTCAGTCTACGAAAACAGCCCCGCATCAAAAGCTGGCCTGAAAGCAGGCGATGTGATCACGGCAATTGACGGCGAGAAAGTTGCTTCGCCCGGAGACATCACGCGAGTGCTGAACAAGAAAGACACGGGCGACGTGACGTTGACGATTGTTCGAGATCATAATACCCGAACGGTCACGCTCACGCCTGAGAAGAATTCCAATCCAGGACTGATCAAACCAGGAACCATCGGCACCCGCCGAATCTCGGTACCGGCGATAGCAATTCCCGAAATTCCCGAGATCAATATTCGCGTTCCGCGAATTGCGGTCCCGGCAATTCCGCCAATTGATATAACAGTTCCGGCACCGGCGACGCGTCCCGGGAAAGCACGCACCGTGATTATCTGAGACGCTTCCATTCGAGTTGCGGCACCAGGTGCGGCCGCAAAGCGTTTATTGGGCAGTCGAGGTTCTGGCCCGGCTGCCCTTTCTGTTCTCAGGCCGGAGTGCGATAATTCCTCCTGCTTTTCGGCTCCCGACCAATTTCCGGTAATTGGACGCGTGCGTAATTGAGCGCCAGCAGCAAACCGTCTGCCTCGCCCTCTCGTCTGGTCATACACGATCTGGCGCGCCGTAATGGCCATGCTGAGTTTTCGCATGATATTCGCGCCGGCTTGTCCGCCCAACCGAAACGACTCTTTCCGAAATATTTGTACGATGAACTCGGCTCGCGTTTGTTCGCCGCAATTTGTGAGGTTGATGAATACTATCTCACCCGCGCAGAAGACGAGATCCTGAAATTGCACGCCGCTGAAATTGTGCGCTGCGTTCCGAACTGCCAAACACTGATCGACCTCGGCAGTGGCAGTGCTGAGAAAACGCGGCGGCTGATTGAAGCTTTTATCCGCGAGCGGGAACAACTACTGTTCATCCCGGTGGACATCTCAGCATCGGCGCTGTCGGAAAGCTCACGCGCTCTGCTTGGCTCTTATCCCAACCTCCGCATCCAGGCTTACGCCGCCGACTATTTTCAGGCGCTCAACGCGCTCAGTGACCTCGGTATTGCTCCTGTGCTGGTGCTGTTTCTCGGTTCGAACATCGGGAATTTCGAACCCCAGGAAGCCCGCGATTTTCTGCACGCGATCCGGCGCGTTTTGCGACCGCAAGATGTGCTGCTGCTCGGCGCTGATTTGAAGAAGGAACGGCAAACTCTGGAAGCCGCTTACAATGATGCTCTGGGAATAACGCGCGCGTTCATCGTCAATGAACTGGAACGGATCAATCGCGAACTGGATGCGAACTTCGATCTATGGGCGTTTGGGTTGCGATCGTTCTACAGCCAATCGGCCGGCCGGGTCGAAGTTTATCTGGAAAGCCTACGTTCGCAGTCGGTTTACATTCGCGGCCTGGATATGCGCATTGAGCTGGGCGCCGGAGAACGAATCCACGTTGAGAATGCTTACAAGTTTGACAGGGAAACGCTTGGCGCACTCGGCCGCGAGACTGGATTTGAATTGGAGCGAACCTGGGTCGACCAGGCCGGAAAATTCAGCAGTAATCTATTTCGCGCGTCGTAGGTCTTTGCGGTACATGTTGATGAGGTCAGTACCGGGAGCGGTAGCGACCGCGTAACTCCAGGTCAATCTTGATCATCGCAGAGGCAGACCCGGTCGCTACCGCTCCCGGTACTGACTTCATTGCAAGCTTTCTTACACCGCCGCATTCGCTGTCTCTTCCGGCTTAGGCGCGACCGTTTGTTCGGGTAATTCCAGCCGCACTCGCAACAAGCGCCGGCGCTCAAGCTTCTCTACGATAAAGCGCAAGCCCTCGTGATCGATCTCTTCGCCCGTTTGCAACACATGACCGGCGACACTCATTAGGAAACCGCCCACGGTCGTATAGCCGTCCGATTCAGGCAACGAAGTCTTCAGCCTGCGGTTGAGATCACGCACCGCCAGAGCGCCGTCGAGAAGATAGACGCGTTCATTTACCTGCATGATTTGCTCATTAACTTCCTCATCATGCTCGTCTGAAATGTCGCCGACGATCTCTTCGAGAAGGTCTTCCAGCGTGATGATGCCTTCCACGCCGCCATGCTCGTCAACCACAAATCCAAAATGCGTCTTGGCTTTCTGCATCTGCCGCAGGACATCTTCCAGCCGCGCCGTATCGACGACATAGATCGGGCGTTGCAGCACATACTCGAGTTTGAAGTCCGCCGGGCGCAGCAGGTAGGGAATCAAATCCTTGCTGTGAATAAATCCAATGACGTTATCCAATGAATCGCGGTAGACCGGCATGCGGGAATATCGATGTTGCTGGAATGCCTGGTTGATATCTTCCAGAGTGCAACTGGCTGACAGCGCGGCGATCGCCGGGCGTGGCACCATCGCTTCGCGCACCAGGGTGTCGGAAAATTCAAAGACGCGATGGATCAGACGCCGCTCCTCCGCGCGCAGGTGACCACTCTCTTTCGAGATATCTATCAGTTGCCGCAGCTCGGCCTCACTGTACACCGCGGTATGCTGCAAAGATGCTTTGATACCCAACAAGCGCCCCAATCCCTGTCCTGTCTTGTTGAAGACAAAAATGAAAGGGCGAAATACCTTGGCGAACAACTCCAGCGGCGGCGACACGAACAGGGCCAGACCTTCGGCGCGTTCCAGGGCAAACATCTTCGGCATCAACTCTCCGAGAACTATGTGCAAGTAGGTGATCGCGGTAAACGCAACTGCGATCGCCAGCAGGTGCGCAACATAACCAGCCCGGCCGGCNGGGGCCGCCGCGGCGGCGACCGGTTCCAGGAACGAGGCGATCGTCGGCTCGCCAACCCAGCCGAGCGCCAGAGACGCGATCGTAATTCCCAATTGCGTGGATGAAATAAAGAAGCTCGGATTGTTAATTAGTCGCAGCGCCGATTGGGCCCGGCGACTGCCGGCCTCAGCGCGCATTTCCAGCTTGGTGCCTCGCACGGACACCAGCGCAAATTCAGCGCCCACGAAAAAGGCGTTGGCGCCGACAAAAAACAGGACCGCACAGAGCTTCAACAGAACAGTAGTTGCGGTCATCGAATGCTGTGCGCTGTCAGCCAGAACGGCCAGAGAGTAACTCGACGTGTCCATTTCGAATTATTTGCGGGATTACTCTTACTGAGTATCTTAGCACGTTGGGGGCCCTGGCGGGGTGATTGGTGGGCAGTTATTCTCGTTCGCGAACTGTGGCGACCTTGCTTCCCAGTGATGGAAAGGCGATGTTCACAGGCGATCGACTTCAGCGAAATCGCCACGCTGAACGGGACGGGCGGCGCCTGGCACACTACCAGTGTGCCGGGCGAGCCGCATCAAATTGTGGAGCTTATGACGGTTCA
>AP72_2010_repI_A001DRAFT_1000159_pt1 | contig 14347 bp, 13 predicted proteins | sample AmaPasrepliIA001_FD_9535 | JGI IMG/M metagenome (IMG submission 9535)
AAAAAACAAGCAGCAGCCAGTGCTTCCGATCCGGAACGCCCTGTTTATCCTGACTCTCGTTGCGCTGACTCACCGACCTGCTCCCTCCATTAGATCCACTTGACAACCTTCAATTCGTAGCGTAATAGATGTTACCTATTTTGGTTATATGTATAACACGATATGACAAGGCGCGAACTGCTGCAATGGAGTGCGTGTTGTACCGCCGGATTCAGCATGAACGTGCAAAATCCGAGTGCATCCAGTAATCATCGCACCTTCGAAATCGACGGCATCAAGTCACATTTCCCGGCGCTTCAACAAACTGTGAATGGTCATCCATCTGTTTACTTCGATACTGCAGCTACCGCCCAACGTCCGATGGAAGTAATCAATGCCATCACGGAGTTCTATCGAACAGAGAATGCGAATCCTGCTCCTAACCTGCACTTCCTGGCTAAACGCTCCTTGGAACGTTATGAGCAAGCTCGGACGAAGGCCGCCGCTTTCCTCAATGCCCGCGATCCTTCAGAGATTGTGTGGACGCGCGGAACTACGGAAGCCATCAACTTAGTCGGGAGCACTTGGGGCGAGGCCAACGTCGATCGCGGTGACGAGATCGTGCTGACGATCGCCGAGCATGCTTCCAACATGCTTCCTTGGCAGCTCCTGGCAAAGCGAAAAAGTGCAACGGTACGGTACGCGGATGTTCTGGACAACGGCCACATAGATTTGGAATCGCTGAAGGACAAGCTCACGAAACGCACCAAGCTAGTCTGCTTCTCACATGTATCGAATGTACTGGGAATTATCAATCCGGCAGCACAAATATGCCGCTTAGCTCACGATGCTGGGGCGAGCGTGCTGATCGATGCAGCCCAATCAGCGCCCCACATTCCCATCGACGTTCAACAATTGGATTGCGATTTTCTCGCGTTTTCCGGACACAAGGTCATGGGGCCGATGGGTATCGGCGTTCTCTGGGCTCGAAAATCCATTCTCGATCAGATGCCGCCGTACCAGGCAGGCAGCAATATGGCTCATGCGCATGGCTTGGAAGAGTGGGAGTACTCCGACGCGGCGCGAAAGTTTGGGGCGGGCACTCCCAATGTTTCAGGTCCTGTGGGACTCGCTGCAGCCATTGATGCGATCCGTTCAATGGACTATGCCAACATGTGGCGTCACGAGCAGCGGCTCACCGCGCANTTCCAGGAATGCCTGTCCCGACAAAAAGGCATCCGCCTTCTGGGCCACCCTGAAGTCCACCAGCGAATCTCGCTCTTTTCCTTCACCTTGGAAGGGATGGCCGCCGACGAACTTGCGCGCAGGCTGGACCAATATGGAATCGCGATCCGCGCCGGCGATCTCGCAGCCATGCAGCTGCTGCAAAGNTTTGGTGTGAAGCAGGCGGCACGGGCGTCGCTGTACGTCTACAACACGGTCGATGAAATTGACGAATTTTTCCGTGTTCTGAGCGCCCTCTCTCAGCGAGCGGCCTAGCAGGAAGCATCCATGGCAATTCGGGCAAGCTTTGGTTTTGGCGAGGACGTCTGCTGGAGGTCAGTGAATCGCGCTTTACAGGAACAGACGGACGCGCCCGCCGGCGAGCACATTCAACGGTTCACGATTTATTCTTATACGTTTAGCAAACCACAAGGAGCTTTGTCCTATGCTTCGCTTCGGCAAAAACCAATTCATTTGGTTCGTATTCCTCTGCTTCCTTTTTTCTGTAGCCGCACCAGCGCAGGAAATTCCCACCGACTATCAGGCAGTGCTGAAGTTTCTAGACCGCAAAGGAGATTTCAAAGCAGGAGTTCTGAAGGTCAACATTCCCCGCAATGATTTGAAGATGACAATTCAGGGAGTGTCGACACCTACCCCCTTCGGATTCGGCGGCTGGATCGCATTTACCAAAGCAAGCGGCGGCTCGGAGGTCATGATGGGCGATCTGGTGCTTCTGCAAGATGAGGTAAATCCAGTGATGTCCGCCTTGTTGGACAATGGAATTGATGTCACCGCGCTCCACAATCATTTCTTCTGGGACGAGCCCCGCGTGTATTTCATGCATGTACACGGCATGGGAAAGGCCGACGAGCTTGCCCATCGCGTGAAGCCAGGTCTCGATCTTATTGGACATGTGACGCCTAAGAGTCCCTCCCCCCTTTCCTCAACAGGCGGCACGATGAACGTCGAGACCATCGCGAAGATCGTTGGGCGCTCAGGTGAACAAACCGGACCGGCCTACAAGATCACAGTGGGACGTGACGACATCGCTATGAAAGATCACGGCGCCGAGATCAATGCCCGCATGGGACTTAATACCTGGGCGGCATTTANTGGCACTGCGGACGACTCGGTCATTGCGGGCGATGTTGCCATGCTCGAAAACGAGTTGACCCCAGTACTGAAGACGCTACGCAAAAATGGCTTCGACGTAGTCGCCATTCACCATCACATGACTGACGAACATCCGCTCGTGATCTTCCTTCACTACTGGGCAAGAGGCAACGCGGAGAAGCTGGCCACCGGATTCAAAGCAACTCTCGACCAGTTGGGCCACGCAGCGCCCGCGCGGGAAATAGGGCATTAACAGTCGAATAGCCAGGACGGATGATTCCATTCTGGAATTCGGGAACGATTTGTTTAGAGAGCAGCCATCGCTTGTTTGATCCTTTTCACATTGTTCTCCCGCGACTGCTGACTCGGGATCTGCTGGGCTGACTCGAGGGCCTGCTCCAGAGCTCCGCGAGCTTCGCCGGATTGGCCCTTTTGCTTCAGCGCGTCGGCTTTGGTTTGTAGCAACCAGGATCGGCCCAGAACGCCAGGGTTGCGAGACAAACCGCGATCGCAGGCGGCAATGGTCGCGTCGTAGTGTTTAGCTGCTTTTTCCATCTGCGCCACGCGCAATGACGCGTTGTAGTTGTGCGGCATAGAGAGCTCAGAGCTTCGGAGCGCCGGAAGCACGCGTTCCGGATCGCCGTAGATGGAGATCGCTTCCACGCGGGCGATGTCTACCGCGGAGCGTTCCTCATCATCAGCCGGCTTCACCGCATCCAGTTCCTTCAGCCACTTGTCTTCCAGACTCGCGGCCTGAACTTTGTCATTGCGGGAACTCGCGAGGAACATGAGCGTACGGTAAAGCTCGTTGCGTTCGTCACGCACGGTTTCTGGAGAGGCGAGAGCTTGTTTTGCTAGAGGCTCTAATTTATCTGCGGCCGCAGTTCGCCACGGCGCTTTGGTGTCGCTTTGAACCAGGCACCACATGCCCGCGACTACAGTGCTGGCAAAGGTATTGTCATGCTTCATGACTGCAGCTTCCCGCGCCGCCGTTTCTGCGCATCGCTGATACTGCTCTTGCAGTTGGAGTGCGGTTACCAGCGAATACTGCGCGAGCGGTCGTGACGGCCAGTCACTCGGCGCGAGGCGCAGCACTTCCTCATACGCGGCGGCCGCGTCCGGCGACTTCGTACTTAAAAGCGCGTCCGCTCTCTGCAGTGCGGCGTCGGCGGACGACTGGGGCTTTTGTGCAAGGCTAATTCCCCGGTCGAGGAACGTTCTGAGCTCCTCCTCCGACATAGCTCCCGGCTGATCGGATAGGAGCTTGCCCTCGGCATTGATCACGTAAAAAGTTGGGGTGGCGCTGGCCTCAAAGCGAGAGAAAAAATCATGGTTCTCCGGCTTGTCGAAGTTCATTTCCAGCCAGACAAACTGTCCGGCATACCTGCTGAGGTCGGCATGCGCAAGCATGGTCCTCATCAGGCGGCAGCTCGATCACCACGGAGCCCAGCACTCGACGAAGATCGGCTGCTTGCGTTGCTTTGCCTGCGCGAGTGCTTGCGGATAGTTGTCTTGCAGGAACGGGAGCTCTGCGGCGAGCACTGGCGCGAAACCAATGAGGATGAGGAAAGCGAGACTCTTCTTCATGCGATGGAAGATGGACGGAGCCAACCGGACGAAGGTGAGCAGGTCGAGTGGGACATAGTGGCGTAAAAGACATGATGGACAAGTCCATGTGCCTTTTCGGAACGCTTGGGCTAATGGTGCCATTGTTCCTGATGGATCATGGAGCCAGCCGGCTTTCCTGATTTTCTTCACGCAAATGGCATTTGCTTCTCGACTCTCCAGGAGTATCAAATCATGCATCCAGCAGCTTCACATTCGCCGCCTGCAATCCCTTCGCGCCTTGAGTGATCTCGTATTCCACCTTCTGGCCCTCGTGTAGGGCCTTGTAGCCTTCGGCCTGGATCGCACTGTAGTGGACGAACACGTCCTTGCTTCCATCCTCCGGACCGATAAACCCATAACCTTTCGCATTGTTAAACCACTTCACCGTACCCCTCAGCATCGTTTCTTACCTTCCCAGTTCGGCCCTGGGCAAACGAACTACGCCTGCTTCGCTTTCGGCACATGAGCCCTCTTACGAAGGGGCGCAGGTGCTTGTCTTCCGTTTGGTGCAAACTATTTAGGAAGCTGCCGCACTGATAGGGATGTTCAAGCGACGACTCGGGAAAGAGATGAGCGACTCGTCGACTTCGTGCGGTTCTTTGGTGAAAGCTTGGCTTGTCGTTCAAGCGCGGCGTCGAATGGCCAGGAAGATTCGTGCCGCCTCAACGTGCTGGTTCGGCGCAGCCACAATAAATGAATAGCTGCTCAGTTATCAATCGAAAAACAAGTCGATTCGGGAATTTTTCTTTCACAAATCCTAAAAGGCTGTGGAAATTGTGGAAGGCGGCCAATCCGGTTTCCCGATATGCATACGGCAAACCAGGCCACCGGAAGTGGGCAACAGGTGCAAGTTCCTGGTTGTCAGCGGCGGCAACACCTCGCCCCTAACTGTTGCGTTATGGGCTCACCGGACCACATAATCGCCCTCATGGAGAAGGTGAAAGACAAGAAGCCCCGGATACTCTCAATCTCATACGACCCTTCGCTTCTGTTCACCCGCCAAGTAATGCTCGAACTTGCGGGATATGACGTCGTATCCGCCGAAGGCTTTGCAGATGCGATAGAGCATTGCAGCGGTGATTTTGACCTAATCATCATGGGTCACTCCATCCCGCAGAAAGACAAGCGGGCGATTGTGGCCGCACTCCACGAGCACGGATTAGACGCGCCTTTGCTGTCTCTTTTGCGGCACGGAGAGGCCAAAATTCCCGAAGCGACACGCGCCGCAGACCCGCAAGACCCGGAGCTACTGCTTACCACCGTGAAGGAAATCCTCGCCGAACGTGCCGCAGACTGACAATGGGCTTGGGTCCGGAATTTGCTTTGCGGAGGAATTATGAAATGCAAAGCAAAGGAGCGACGACGATCACATGCCGTCTTAAGCACATCTGCTCGGAAGAATCGTGCTAAATCTGAAGGGCTGAAGTTGCAGTCCAAAGAGCTGCGTCAGTGGTCCCCTGAGGTCCTACTTCCACGTGAGTGGTCCACCTTTCGCCCTGGGTGAACAGCGAAGCACAAATCGCCATCAACAACTTTGAAGAGATTCAGCCGGGAACCGCGTCCCTTATTTCGAAGCTGAACGCACCAGGCGCTCTGGATCTGCGGAGCTGCTCTGGTGCAAGCTCCAGGTTGAGCAACTCCGAGATCAGTCGAAGCAACCTCTTACAGCTTTGTTCGCCTCACTATCTTCAGCAACCAACGCGGACAATTTGCTGTTCTCAGCATTCCACGATTCAGCTTGCGAATTCCAAAAGGAGGAAGTTCTATGAAGAAGCTGCTTTCGCTTCTCTTAACCCTAAGTTTGTCCGGATTTGCCGTGGCTGCGGATGATAAGTCCGACGTACAGAAACGGCTCGACAATGCTGCAACCGTTCTGCAGGAAATTACTGCTGCTCCGGATAAGGGAATTCCCGAAAACGTACTTAACGACGCCAAGTGCATTGCCGTTGTTCCGCATATGGTGAAGGCTGGACTAGGCATCGGTGGCCAACACGGCAAAGGCGTGGCTACATGCAAGAACACGCAAGGCTGGAGTGCGCCCTCGTTCTTCACCATCTCGGGCGGAAGCTTCGGCTTGCAGATCGGCGCCGAAGGTGTAGACCTGGTCATGCTGTTTATGAACGAGAAGGGCATGCAGGCGCTGCTTTCAGACAAATTCCAGGTTGGCGGAGATGCATCTGCCGCTGCGGGCCCGGTCGGGCGCGATGCCGCTGCGGGAACCGACTGGAAGTTGAAGTCCCCAATCCTGACCTACTCGCGTAGCAAGGGCGCTTTCGCGGGAATCTCGCTGAACGGATCGGCGATCCGTCAGGACAAGGATTCGACAAAGGCTCTTTATGGCCAGGAAATGAACAGCCAGCAACTGCTCGCAGGCCAGGTGCCAGTACCCCCCGAGGCAAGAGGCTTTCTCAACACAGTTGCTCGCTCTCAAACCGTAGCCGCCCGATAAACGGCAACAAAACAAGGCGATGGACGGGAGTATCCATCGCCTTCTCTCAATCTCGGTCTCTAATGCGCTGTGCGCAAACGCCAGGGCCACGCGCGCTGCTCTTCCATAGCCTCCGTTTTAGTAGTAATTTAAGGCGATCCTGTCCACCCACACCGAATACTCTGTGCCGGCGTAGTTGCTGTCGAGTTGAACGGCGACGTTCAGCTCATTTCCGCCTTCAGGCTTTGACCAGTAAGTCTGGTTTACTGATTGCCTTTGTCCATTCAGCGTAACTGCGACGAAGGTATAGCTGCCGTTGGAGTTGCGTTGCAGCTCCCATGACATATGGTTCCAGTTGTTAGCTGACGGATTGCAACCAATGCCCGTATTCACCCAGTAATGGTTCCCGGTATCCCAGACTCTCCAGGTGCCGGTCTCTTTCAGATTGCACTCGGTTCCGAAGATGTACCTGCCGCCGTTCACGACCTGATTCACATCAAACTCGAGCGCCTGCGGTGCGCCGGCGTTCTGATAGTTGAAGTACAGGTCGTAGAGGAAATGCGATGCCGAGGGTTGTGGCGCGAGTTCTTTCCACCAGAGAGCTCCCGAATAGGGATACCCTCCTGCGAGCCAGAATTGCGCCGACTGTCCGTCGATCGATGGCGAATTCTGCCATTGGCTCAGCGAGTAATTCACTTGTGGACCAACTCCGCCCGCTCCTGCGCATGAGTTGCAGCTTTCCCAGCCGCTGAGCTGGTCAATATCGGAGTACGCGTTGCCTGACTGTTGTGGTGGAGGCGGTGGTGACTGTTGTGCTGGAGGCGCTGGTGCGCTGGCTCCGGTGACAGTTACCGTTACCGCTTGCTTGTAAACAGTCCCGTTGTTATCCCATGCCTGGACCACAAGGTTGTGGCCGCCGGAGGCTGCGTTTACGTTGGTGTCGAGGCTGGCTGCACTTGTCCCGAACACCAGATTGTCATCGAGATAGATCTGCAGCGCAGCGATTCCGGCCGAACCCTGCGCTGAGGCTACCACGTGAATTGGAGAATCGGAGCTGCCTCCGTTGGAAGGTGATGCAACTGTGACGCCGGCTCCGCCTGTGGGTGTGGGTGCCGGCGCTGCCGAGCCCGCGCTACCCACGTCAAAAGTGATGTTTTGACTGTACGCCTGACCGGCCGTGTTCCAGGACTTCACCTCGGCATTGTGCGAACCGTTACTAAGGTTGAGATAGGTATCGACCTGTGCCCCGTTGGCGGTGTAGTCGAGCTGGCCATCGACGTAAATCTGCATCGCCGTGACAGGATATTGATCCGGCTGAGTCGCCGACGCCACAAAGTGCGCAGGCGATCCGACAGTCTGCCCTGCCACGGGTGAACTGACGTTTACCACCCCAGTACTTGCGGTCGCTGAGTAGGGCGTCGCTGTGTCCGCTACGTTAATGGTCATCACCTGCTGTGACGCATTGCCATAGTTGTCATATGCCTGCACAACCATGTAGTGAGAGCCCTGGCTCATCGGAACATTGGTATCGATGCTGCCGCTGTAAGCGAGATAGACGCTGTTGTTGTCAACCCAGACGCGGATCGCGGCAATGCCGTTGCCGGAGCTTGCGGAGGCGACTACATGCACCGGGGAACCGACCGTGGCGCCGTTCGAAGGGGAGCTCACGGAGACGTCCGCGAAGGCGGTCAGTGTGCTCAGCACGGTGAAGGCGAGAGCCCATTTCGGGAATATCTTCAAAACATTCACTCCAAATTGATCTGTCGATTGCCCCGTGAAGGGTGCGAAACGAAACTCGGACCATAAAAGCCCTTCTACTCAGGCTGTATAGGTGGATTACCTTAGAAATTTACTTTTGGGAATTTAAGTAGTAGGAGAGGGTTAGAGCCAGACCCTAGTACAGCACGACAGGATGTGAATTCCACCGGGTCTGGCGAGTAAAACCTTAGTTCGCGCAGAACAGATTTTTTCCGATTTATAGGGACGGCAAGGCAACAATTTCGGCCTATGAACTGAGGTCGCGGCCCTAAAGACTTGATTCAGAGGCGGCAATTCCCTACTCATATCGCAGCGCAACCATCGGATCGACACGGCTGGCGCGATGCGCCGGTATGTAGCTGGCAATCAGGGCTACAGCCGTCATCACAACGGACACAACAACGAACGTGCCCAGATCAGTAGGCTGCACGCCATAAAGAAGGCTACGGATCAGACGAGCGCCGACCAAGGCGCCGGCTAAGCCGAGTACTACGCCGACGCCGGTCAAGAGCAGACCGTGTCCAAGTACATCGCGCACAATCGCCGATTGGTTTGCACCTAACGCCATTCGGACGCCGATATCTTTCATGCGTTGCACGACGGTGTACGACAGTACGCCGTAAATTCCGATTGCAGCTAACAACAGAGCGGTCGCGGCAAAGGTCGTGAGCAGGAAAGTATCGAAATGGGACTGCTCAAGCTGGCTCGAGACTCGCTCCTGCATGGTGGAGACGCTGTAAATCGGTATCCCGGGTGCAGCCTTGTCGACGGCGGCACGCAATTCGCTGACCGGTATATTTGCCCCCTTCGTGCGTACGACGACATCCATCGTGCGTCCGATCCAATCCCACGCGTCGGGCGGCATCTGCGCGATGGGAAGATAAAACTCGGGCAGAACCCGCTGATCCAGGCCCCAGGCGCGCACGTCGGCGACTACGCCGACAACTTCGTGCCATACGGGATCCGTTCGTCCTTTTGGGCCTGCTTCGCAGCATGCAAAACGTTTGCCGATCGGGTCTTGTCCCGGCCACATCGTGCGAGCCAGCGTTTCGTTTACAAGCACCACCAAGGTGCGATCACGCGTGTCCTGCGCAGAGAAGTCACGGCCGATTTTGAGCGGGACGCGCGATGCATTCAGATAGCCTGGCGACACGATTCGCAGGCGCGCATCGACGATCTCTGATGGATCGAATGGTTTGCCTTCTGCGATTAGACCGTTGCTGCCTCCTCCATTCGTAAGCGGCGCACGAGAGACTACGGCGGTAGCCTCCACTCCCGGCAGATTCTGCACGTTGTTGAGAATGGCTTCAAACGTCTGGCGTGCGACTGTCGGCCTGGCGTACGTCTTCTCAGACAATCCCACGCGGCCGACCATCAGGTTTACGGTGTCGAAGCCCGGCTGTACTTTTCCCAGCAGGAGTGCACTCCGGACCAGGAGTCCTGCGCCGGCCAGCAGCACGAGTGCGAGCGCTACTTCGCCGACCACCAGAACGCTGCGCACACGATCCTTGGTGGCGGTAATGCGGCTTGCTCCCTGGTTAAACGCTTCGGTCAACCGCACGGCAGCGGAACGGAGCGCCGGCACCATGCCGAAAATCAGGCTGGATAAAAGCGCTATCGCGCAGGCAAACAGCAGGGCCACGAAGTCCACCCGCGCTTCGTCGATGCGTGGGACTCCCGCAGGCGCATTCGCCACGAGCCAACGAACTCCGCCGATGGCCAGTATCACTCCCAAAATGGCACTCACCGCGGAAAGCACAAAGTTCTCCGCGAGAAGTTGACGGACGATTCGCTTTGGCGTTGCTCCTAGCGCTACCCGTACCGCGACTTCTTTTTGCCGGCCGCGCGCTCGTGCCAATTGCAGGTTGGCGATATTGGCGCACGCAATGAGCAACACAAATCCGACCGCGCCAAGCACGGTAAACAGCGTCAGACGTTGATCGCCAAGGAGTATCTCAGTCAGAGGAGTCAGGCTAAAGCCGCGATCTTTGTCATCGATCGGATGAAGTTGCTGCTCGCGGGAGGCGATTACGTTCATCTCCGATTTGGCCTGGGAGAGCGCGACTCCATCTTTGAGCCGGGCGAAGACGTTCAGAAAGTGATTGTCGTGATCGGCCAGTTGTGCAGCGGTGAAAGCCGCAGGCACCCAAATGTCGGACTTAGCCAGAAGAGGGTCGAAGGTCTTTGGCATTACTCCTGCGACCAGAACCGGCGCACCGTTGACTCGTATCGTTCGTCCAGCAATTGCTGGATCTTCGTGGAAGCGGGTTCTCCAGAGACGTTCGCTGATCACAACTACTGCGACGTTGCCCGGTTTGTCCTCTGCTGGGGTAAAAACACGTCCGATTACCGGCGAAACACCGAAGGTAGTGAAGTACTCGGCGGTCACGCGCTCCCCTTGAATCCGCTCGGGAGCAACCTCCGTCGCCAGGTTGAACGCTGCTGAGGCAGAAGCTGAGAAGCTCGAAAAAACCGTGTTCTGCTCGCGAATGTCGCTGAAATTGCCGACCGATACGCCGCCGCTGTCTCTGCCCCTCCAGACTTCAGCGAGGTACATCACTCGATCCGGCTTGACCATCGCCAAAGGCCGAAAGAGGACGGCATCAACGATGCTGAAGATCGCAGTATTGGCTCCGATGCCAATGGCCAGGGTCAGAACGGCAACGATCGTAAAGGCTGGGGTCTTGCGCAGAATGCGGACGCCGTAACGGAGATCATGAGTCCAAGTGGTCATGTGGTCGACTCTTCGAGGTAGTAGTGCATGAGGCAGGCCGTTTGGAGCAGGCTTTGGATGCTTCGGGGTTCAGGGATTTGGCGGAAAGCGAGTTGACCGAGCTCCGCTTAGCACTTCAATCGCGGAATGCGAGTGTTCGCTTTCGGACAATGAACAGGTTCTTTGAATCAGGCTTCTCGGATGTAGTCCTCAGTTCGGCCAGTACGCAATCTACTCCATTGACTTTTGCCTTTTGTTCGTCTACCCTTTCCGTCGAAGGCAGGCTCGAAAGAGCGTTGTCGGGGGAGTTATTCGGGGGTTAAATTCGGGGGAATAATGCAAATAAAAAACCGAATGAACCGAGATTCAGAAATTCCGTGTTATTTGCCTGTTAATTCCCTCCCGCTATTGCAGATCCCCAAGGTTCATGCATGTTTCATCTCGTCGCGAAGAAGTTCGCTGTTTTTTTCACTGTTAAATTCCCTGTTATGGTTCGCATCAGGGAATTAGCAGCGAATTTAAAAATGATCGAAGCGGGTCAGAACTGGCCGCTCCAGCGGCTATGAATGCAAGGGCGATGAGGGTTCTGTCCCCGACCTTGTTAGAATCCCTGAACTCCAATAACTTGTTGAACTTTCGTTGGCGAGGCTGCGTATCTCCCTGGCAAGTTGAGACATTCAGCCCAGATCGCAAAGAGACCGCTTCCGGGACGGATACCTGCGTGCATGGTACGTTCCGGTTACCACGGAAAACCGGTAACGGCTCGTAAGTTGATTCGTCATCCCTCTTTAGGGGCTCCCGCTGTATCTGCTTTATCGATCGCAGGAAAAGCGTCCGCGAGACCGCGACCTGAAACCGTTCTGCCATTTGTTGCACCACAGCCCAAACCGGCTGTGACAAACGAAAGAAGCCTAAACCGGTTGGAAGAAAACGCGCTCACCAATGTCCTGGTTCGAAGATGCATCGCTGGAGATGCGACCGCCTGGGAAGAGCTCGTCAAGCAGCAGAATCGGCGTATCTATAATATTTGCTATCGGTTTACAGGCTCGGCTACGGATGCTGAAGACCTTACGCAAGAGGTTTTTATCCGCCTGTACCGGACGATGAGCAGCTATGAGCCGGAGCGGGGATCCTTCAATACCTGGCTGACTACACTCACTCGCAATATGCTGGTCGATCACTTCCGCCGCACCCGCCAGGAACGAATGACAGACTCGATTGACGCAGCTCCGGCCGCAGACGAAGACGCTCCGACGTTGGCCGAGCGCATCGAAGATCAGGCGCCATCACCACAGTCCCGGGTGGCCAGCAAAGAAACCCAAAAGATGGTGCAACAGGCCTTGCAGAAGGTCTCGCCGGACCTGCGGGAGGCGGTGATTCTGCGCGACTTGCAGGACATGGACTATAAAGAAATCGCCCTAGCACTGAAGGTTCCGGAGGGGACGGTAAAGTCCCGAATCAATCGCGGAAGAGCGGAACTAGCGAGACTTTTATCGCGTATTAATAAACAGGCAGTTTGACTGTGGAAAACCAGAACCAATTCGAGAGGAACGAGGGCACTTCGGGGCTCACCTGTGCCGAATTCGACGGTTTGCTGACTGACGCAGTCGATGGCCTGCTCACGCCCGCATCGCAGCGGCGTTTTGATGCTCATCGGCAGCAGTGTCCTACCTGCGGTCCTCTTTTCCGCGAAGCTGAGGCTGGCATGGCATGGCTGCACTCGCTCGAAGAAGTTGAGGCTCCAGCGAATCTGGTACACAACATCCTCGCGGCCACGACTCTCCAGACCAGCAGCGCGATCGTTACTGCTCCCAAATTGGGCTGGAAGCAGAGGCTCTCGGAGGTGTGGGCAGACGTTGTGGCTCCTTTCAGAGCTTTAGTAGCTCAGCCTCGCATGGCGATGACCGGAGCAATGGCCCTGTTTTCGGTCTCCCTTTCGTTGAATCTGGCGGGAGTGAAATTGGGCGATCTGCGACACATGGATTTGCGGCCGAGCGCGCTTAAAGAGCAGGCCACGATGAAGTACTACGAGACGACCTCGCGGATTGTGAAGTACTACGAAAACATTCGGCTGGTGTATGAGGTCGAATCAAGATTGCAGGAGCTGAAACGCGCTACGACTACCGAACCGGAGCCGGAGCGGCGTCCAGTGGATCGCAACAAAACGGAAAACCAGAAAGACAAAGAACGCAAGCAGAATTACTACAGTATGGACCGGCAGCACATTCAGCTTGCGAAACGGAGTACAAACGAATTGAATCTTTGCAGTAATACTGAATCAGGCTTCGCAACCCAGCAATGCGGCAAAGAAGCCAGCATCAATAACAGCAGCGCGCATTTTGCGGTATCGGTACTCTCCCAGGATTTCGAGCAGGACTACGACTCGACTAGGAGCCTACACGCATGACTTGCGCCGTTCACACTGATCGACCGGCAACGTCTTACTGCCGCACTTGCGGTAAGGCGCTTTGCCAGGATTGCCAGCGCGATGTCCGCGGCGTGATTTATTGCCAAGACTGTCTTGCTGCTCGCCTGGAAGGTACTATTCCTCCCGCTGCCGCGAATGCTCCAGCAGCGGTCTACGTTGCTCCAACCAGCTCCGCGAGTCCCGGACTTGCTGCTGTGCTCGGCTTTATCCCCGGCGTCGGCGCCTTTTATAACGGACAGTTTGCTAAAGGCTTCGTACACGTATTCATCTTTGCCGTATTGTGCCACCTTGCGGATAAGGCGGATTTCCTCGGCTTGCTGGTCATGGCTTGGCTCTTCTACATGGTGTTCGACGCTTACACCACGGCTAAAGCAAGGCAGCTTGGTCAGCCCCTGCCCGACCATCTTGGGCTCAACGCGTTGCTGGCCAGTTTCGGATTGGGAACCGCCGTGCCGCAGCCTGCTCATGCAGGTGCTCCGGTTCCATCTGCGCCGAACTCAGCCGATATTCCTCCTGGAGTCGCAAGTGCCGTGCCTCTTGAACAGGCTGGTACTGCGATGCCTGGATCACCTCAGCCTTTCGGCACTGATCCCTCCGCACCACAGCGTCTTGGTGGCCCAGCGGGCGTGCCACTTGGCGCCGTCATTCTGATCGCTCTCGGCGTGCTGCTGCTGCTCGACAATCTTGGTGTGTTGTCGTTCCGTTGGACCGCGCAGTTCTGGCCAATCGTGTTGATCGCCCTCGGAGTTTGGCTCGCATTCCGCCGCATGGGAATGGTGCAGGGAAGGAATTAGCTGTGGCGAACTACGATTACAACGACGAATACATTCCCAATCGCGCCTGCCATTGCCTGCGCTGCTCCTCGCGATGGCTCATGGGACCAGCGGTACTGATCACAATCGGTGTGCTCTTTCTGCTGCAACAAATGCACATTTTCAATTTCGGCCGCACGTTCCCCGTGTTGCTGATTGTCATTGGCTTGGTGAAGATCGCGCAGCGGTCTGCACCGGATACCGGACACATTCAGCCGCCGCCGTACTATCCGCCGGGCATGCCGGTTCCACCTTCGCCACCACCGCCGGTCCCTATTAACCGC
>AP72_2010_repI_A001DRAFT_1000160_pt1 | contig 14345 bp, 8 predicted proteins | sample AmaPasrepliIA001_FD_9535 | JGI IMG/M metagenome (IMG submission 9535)
ACAGTGGCGGCTCGCTGCTCTACCTGCTAGAAAACTGCATCCTTCAAGAGGTTGGCGACCGCAGGTTGATTCAGCCGGCTGACGTACTGGCCTTTGCAGACGAGAATTGTCGGAACATGGAAGAGCCTGTTCACGTAGCATTCGTTGAACAAGTGACTCCTATGACTACTTTCATCATCGAAGCTGGACGCAAATGTGTAAGTCGTCACCGCATACATAATCTTTGGTGGCGCCGTCTTCATTCTATTTGGCACTATCCTAGATGAGCAAAAAACGCGACCAACTTATAAAGTCAATCGTGTCCGGGAAAATCAATGATCCCGTGACCATTGCTATCTCTGCCGGCATCGCCATAGGAGGGCAGTTCCTTAGTAAATTACTAGCTCCCAAACAACCCAAACAACAGGTTGGGCTAATGAGCGGTACTGTTCAGATACAAACGTCTGAGCAAGGCACATTCATCCCGGAAATTTACGGAGCCGCACCGTCTGTAGCGTTGGTCACTCCAACTGCGATTACTTGGTCGAGTGTGGTTAATGCCACGACGGGAGCCAACGGAGCAATACACAAAAACGGATCGCCTACCACTTATGGAGCAGGTACCCCCGCAGATCAATTCTGGAATGCAGGTGCAGTGTTTGCAGTTCCACTCGCTGCTGGGCAAGACGCATTTATACAATTCCAATTAGATGACTCGTCTACTAATTTCAGTGGCAGCGCAGTAGGGTTTTGTCTCAACACAACTCCTCAATCTGGTCTCGGTGGCCCGCCGGGATTTCCTAACCTCGAATTTGGGATAATCGGGGGTACCAACATTACTGGGCAGAATAATGTATCCGCTAACATCATATCCCATACATATTCTACTATATCGCAAAACGTAGGTGGTCCATCTTTAGGAAACTGGTACCCGGGAGATGTCTTTCGAATTGAACGCCGCAATAATATCTATCATCTCTACCGCGGGTTCGCTGAAGTAGGTAATTTCACACCTCCTACTCCAACCGCAGTCGTGTATCTGGCTTGGGCCGGCTGGCGCAATAGCTTTGGTTTGATAAATGCGTACTACGCAGTGGGCAACATAGGCCCACCTCCTAGCGCAGGGTCTGGCGGATGCAAAGTGCCCGGGCAAGTTATCTGGGCCAAACCTCCTGAGAAACATCAGTACACCAGTCAGCAAACTACTGGCTCAGGCAAGCATGCATCTACAACTACCGTTGAGCAAATCTACTACACGATCGACATTCGTTATCTCTATGCTCGAGGTGGCCCGGGCACCGGTCTTCAGTTATTACGCGAGTATGGCAACACTGACATAATCGTTCACCAAGACCCAAACCTGAACACTCAGTCGAACGTATATAACCCGTCTCTGGGTGATATTGGCGTTTACGATCCTAAAACTCCTCCCGATCCTACTCAGTGGGAAAAGTCTACTGTACAGAAAAATGATGGCGACCTAACGTTACTCGACGGCGGCATCGGCGCAGGAGGTGGCTACGGTGGCAGCATTCAGGGTGGTGCATCCACTGTAGAAGTCTACCCGGGAACTTTGGTTCAAGATATCAGCCCTACAGAAGAAGCAGATATAGACGGTAAATACGGCGCAGGGTCAACTCCGGCTCACCGCGGTACAGCAGGTACTCTCAAACCGGCATTCAACCTTCAGCGCTGGGATAATCTAGTACCAAATCACACAGCAGTCTGGCAACATTCTTCATTGAAGATGCTCTCAGACATTTACTCATACCTATGTACGAACAGAATCGTTGACCAGTACGGCAACCCCCTGTTAGGTGCCGGGGTTTCAAATATTGAATTTCTAACCTCTGTGGTTCATGGTTCCGTTAGAAGTAACTTCACAGGTCAAGTGGGAATTCGATTTACTACTCCCAACTCAAGTCCGCCAACAATCAGCGCTTTGGGACGCATGAGACGTTCTACTAACACCCAGACGCATGCAGTGACTCTTTACAAAGACGATGGAACAGTAATCGCGACTGTGAATGTGGATTGTTCAAGCGGTACTCCTGATGCTTTCAAATACGTAAGCATCACGCCTGTGACTTTACTTACCAATACGATCTATCACTTGCTTAGCGCGGAAACGAATGGCGGAGATGAGTGGTATGACGATGTAGGGAGTTCTTTCATAGCAGATCCAGCAGTAGGGGGCACTGTCTTCTCCAATTTCACAACGTCAGTGCCAACTTGGAGTGACCATACATCAAACCTCGCTTACGTTCCGGTAAATCTTCAGTACCAAATAGGAGCCGGTAATCAGGACTTAGACTTCTCGGATGCATCTGCTGTGGTTTGTCGAGGCTTGTTAATCGACGGACGCAGGTATTCTCCAGCCGAGATTATTGATAATGAAGACCTACAGGACTGCTACAATTATTTCTCAACAGAAGGCGATGGTAAGCTGTTATTGTTCCAGAATGGAAATGAGCCTGCAATTACAATTCCGTGGCAAGACATAAACTGGGTAGAAGCAGGCAGCCAGCAGGAAGCTAGTGAGGGATCGATCATATCCGCTACCAAGCTGGATGAAACAAAGTTCGACTATGAAGTTGATTTAAAATACGTCAACCCCGGGAACGACTGGGAACCTGACCAGCAGAGCTATATCCGCAAAGTAACACTGGGCACAAACAGAAGCCAACTCCAAGTTCAGGCCACTATGAACCCGGACGAGGCTAAGCAGGCCGTTACTCGACGATCGTTTAGAAAATATGTGGGTGAGCCGGTCAAGTTCAAATTGACTTGGAAGTACATGTACATCTGGCCCGGCTACCGTATCACTACTACTGACCCAGACGGCGAAACTTACGTGATGAGACTAACGGGGGTTTCAGGAGGAATCGGCATTCGAGATTGCGAAGCTGTTCTTCTTGAGCCGGCTATGTACACTCAATCTCTCAGTGGCGGCATAGCCCCTTTCCACATTCCACCGATTCCAATTCCTGCTACCACGATTCTTGCAGCGATGGATGTACCGGCATTCCGCCCGGGAGAAGAAAATCAGTTTGGTATGTATTTCGCCGGCTGCCCACGACAGACAGACACTCAACAATGGTTTGGGTTTGGGCTGTACATAAAACGGCCTTCGCAGGTTGAGTACTCGAAGTTAGACGATTTCTCTGGCACCCCTGCTACTCTGGGCAAGATTGCAAGCGCTACTGACTTGTTAACTGATCCAACAGTATGCGGAGTGACAATAACCGCGAACTCGTCGACCGACTACATCACGACCGCAAACGGCGTTACTCTGAATAACGGAGCAGCGTTCACTCTACTAAACTCTGGTGGTGCATTGCCGGCACCGCTGGTTGCTGGAACAACATACTTTGTGGTAAACGCTGACTTGGTCAATAGTAGGTTCCAAGTCTCGGCTACCTCTGGTGGCTCGGTAATCAACTTAACCACGAATGGCACAGGTACGAATCTTCTTTATGTAGGCAAAATCACAGTAGATTTGTACGGGTCTCTGGCTACTCTGCCGAGTGCCACGTCAGAGACCGACATGAGGTCTGGTACGAATCGAGTTGTGATGGGAGATACGATCTGCGGCTACATATGGGCAACTCAAGTCGCTGGATATCCGAACAGGTGGGAGCTAACCGGTCTTCTGAATGGTCTGTACGGCACAGTTGACCACATAACAGACACTCAAGTCGGACGCAACTTCTGTTTCATGGATGCAAATGTACATTTCGTATCTCTTAACGCAAACACTGACTTAAACGTGACTCTGCCTATCAAGGCAGTTTCAATCTTTCAAGACTTGGCAGATGCAGCAGATTTGTCTGTCGTGTGTACAGGTAATTCAGCAAGGGTGGTTCCTGTGTCATTAGGTTCTATGGCTGCGTGGTTCGATGCCACAAATGGTAATGCGCTTCTAGAATGGGTAGGTACTTCTACCCTGACTCCGGGATTGGTAGAGTCTTACGACCTTGAGATGAGGGACGGCCCCGGCTCAGGAGCAACTACCAAACTCGCGTTGGTCGTTACGCCAGAGCTGAATTTGTTGGCAGGTAACACTCCTCCTCTTAAAACCGCTGCTGGCAATACGCTGCCGGGAGGGCAGATTGCATACAGTGACCCCGGTGGCGTAGCATTTACCTACTTCTTGCACGACTTCGATATCAATAACTATACAGGTTCGGTACAATCAAAAACAACAGCGAACCCGATAGGTACATTCGTGGAGTTTCAAGTGCAAGCAGGAGTGACTAGTCAGCCAAGCAATAACGTGGCACCGAGATTCTTACAGCTAAACACAGATGACAATCTTTCCATCTACGGTTGGGTGCGTTTAGGGCAGATAAATGTTACCACAACTGTTTACTGTCCCTATGAAAATGCCGGTACCACGGGAACACCTTTCTATCAACTTACTCCCGGTGACCGCATGGGAATAATGTTCCAGCCTGACGGTACAGTTCTATATTTTATCAATTACCAAGGGCCGAGCAGTCAACCGTTTTTCACTTCCCCAAACAAGTTTGATAAGACGAAGGTCTATCGCATAAACATTATTGAAGGCGATCCATCACAATCTCCCGGCACTACAGTATTGTCCTCTGTTAAAAGTGTTAGGTGGTCAAGACCCAATCCAGAATTCATGTTAACCGGTGACATGCAGAAAGGTTACAACAGCGGAAGTCTACCGGGGACAATTTACGGTAGAATCCGCCAGCATTCCTTCAATGCTGCTGGAAATGTGAGTGCGTGGACTTACTTCCAATTCTTAAGGGTGTAGAATGGCGAGACCAGATTTCACAGTACCTCTCAATCTAATCAAAAAACCTCTTCTAGACCTTGAAGATTGGGTTGACCAATATCAAACTGTTCATCTTGATACCGACTATGCCAGCCTGAGCGCCGCTGTGTCTGCAATAGGTTCTGCACAATCGAAGCTAATAATCACAAGACCCAATTTCGTTGTTGGTACAACTTGTTCAGTGCCTGCTACTCTGCTTATTGAATTCGGTGCTGATGGATTCCTTAATCTGACTAGCGGGCAGACAGCAACCATCCTAAGTCCCACAAATCTGTGGCCCAACAGACAGCTATTCATTGATTTTGGTGGTAGTGTTAAATTCGCTGCCGGAGTTACAGTTAACCCTGTGTGGTGGCCCGATCTAACTGCTACTGTACCTGCTCCCACGAATGCTCCTACTCTGTCTGTCGGTGGAACAGGAGTCAGTGCTGGATTAGTGAATGGCACCTCATACAAGGTAGCATACACCTATCGGGCTTGGAATGGTGAGACCGGCATATCTCCTGCTAGTGCTGCATTCACAGCAGTCACTAATCAAGGAGTAGCTGCGTTAGCGATCGCCTCACTGGCAGATAATTCTAAGTGGGCAGTGCAGGCTCACTTCTACATGTCTAACGATGGAGGTACTACTTGGCATAGAACAGACACTGTTACCGATCCTAATTTTCCGGGAGCTGGAGCTTTCTGTGAATCTGAACCTTTTGGGGGCACCGTGCTTCTTTGGAATGCTTCTGGAGCAGCACCACCGGGAGGTGCAGCTACCACAACAACCAAGACTAGTAGAACGGTGAGTCCTCCTGCGAATGCTCCTACTGTCACTCAGCTGGCAAATATAGCAGCAACCACTTACTATGGCGCATTTTCATTCTTGTGCGGAGACGGAACAGAAAGCGCCTTGAGTGCTATCTCTGCCGGGCAGGCTGTTACTGCTGGTCAATGGATAAATTTCCGTATAAACAATGAACCTCCCTCAGGGGCTGTTGCAATTCGTAGGTATCTCGGAACAGTGGCATCTGCAGGGTCGATGCACTTGCAGGACACTGTACCTTTATTCCATGTCAATGGTATGATTCATACCTACAACTCTGGAGGAGCAGCCCCTTCAGCCGGCTCAGCCCACTCAGTTGTTGGTGGATTCCAGAGAGCGTGGGATGCAATTATCGAATCAGGCGGTGGTGCAATATTAGTAACCACATCGATGAATTTCCAGTGCCCACTGATACTTCGACTAAAGAATCAGGCTGGAACTACTGTAACAGGTACTCGAGTTCAAGGCGTAGCGAGTGACCAACTGAATAATGCATCATCAGGCAGGTTAGTTTATACAGGCACTCAGACCGGTATAGTCGGTATTTTAGCTTGTGGTTCAGCAATTACTTGGAGCGGTCTTGATACCAGAGACGTAAATAACAGAATCAAATACGGTTGGGTAGGATGTGATTTCTATGGCGCAGGCGGTTTCGAATCTATCTGGCACAGGTCATACTTTGAAGCTAATTTTGCTGGTGGCATCGGTGGCCACATCTCCATATTAGGGGCCAGCCCATCATCTCATATATGCTCCGAACAGTTTTTTGATAATGTGATATTCAGCGGCAAGGCTTGGGGATTCGACCCTAGAGGAGGACAGACGGGAGACCTAATTTTCAGGAACTGTTCTTTCAATACTCAAGGCGATTCGAACTCAGCAAATTCCGGCAACCTGAGACTAGGTGCTGGCTTCAACACACACTTTGAAGGGATGACCTCTTTAGGAGGAGGTGGTGAGTACAGGATTGCTTGCGTAGGTGATTACCCTCACCCGCTCTATGGTAGATTCACCGGTATAATTGAAGGCTGTTTAAATGATGCGTCGTCAGCTGGGGTAGCATTTCTTTTCTATAGCTCACCCAATAACAGTGGTGCGGCTTATCAAATGGAATTGATTGGTAATTCCTTCCAATCAAATGATGGTGATACTCTAGCCGTGTATTCATACGCAGCTCTACAACTCACCCTAGCTGGTAATAAAGGACCCGGTAGGCTTGCTTGGATAAACTTCACTGCTACTAGCAGTTTTTCCGCGAGTTCGAACCCGTTTATCACAGCAGTAGGGGGTGACAATTTCCTATCTCAAACATTAGGCGATGTCAAAATCAATGACTCAGTGCACATCGACTATACTCGTAAAGGTCTAACCCTATACACGTCCAGCCTAGCGCTACATAACGAGTCTGGGCAGAAATCTCTCATAGGCACGAATGCTGGCGGAGACATCGCAGTATCGCCGGCTAGAAGCGTGGTAGTCAATGCAAGCACACCTGTAATCGTTAGCACGAACACAGACTCAAACATCAATGGCCCGCGAGATATCTACATCGACGGCCACCTAGCATATATCTCTTGTGCGACTGCAAACAGCTTGCGCATCCATGATATCTCGAATCCCCTTTCGCTGGCGAATGGCATCAGTGCTCTAACAGATGCCACGAATCTTAGCAGTGCATACAAACTATGGGTGGCTGGAGGGTATGCTTTTGTATGCTGCTCTGGAGCAGGACGTCTAACTGCGGTTGATGTGCGAAATCCCACGGTCCCTGCCATAGCAAGTTCGCTAGCGGATGGAACCAACTTCAGTACCGGTATATCCGGCATTCAGGTAGTTGGTAAGTACGCATACGTCGTGTCTGAGGTAGGAAATAGAATAACAATAGTTGACATTAGCAATCCCGGAGCCATGGTCGTAAAAGGCTCGCTACAAGACGCTACCAACCTAAACGGCGCATTCGTGATTCATGTGCTAGGTAAGTATGCCTACGTTGGTTGCTTTGATGGTAATCGGTTGACTGTGGTTAATATCAGCAATCCAGCCTCCCCCACTGTGGTTGGGTCGGTGCAGGACGCCACCAACATAAACAATCCCAGAAGAGTGTATGTGTCAGGCAAATACGTCTACATCGCAGCGGTAAATCGGGTCACCGTAGTGGACGTCAGCAATCCTGCATCACCGTTCGTGGTAGGTTCTGCACTCGACTCAACTAATCTAAGCGGCTGTGTGGATTTAGACGTGGTTGACCACTACGCTATCGCAACATCTATCACTGTAGGTCGAGTAACTATAGTTGATGTTGCAAACCCTGCAAGCCCTGTAGTGGTATCGTCACTACTAGACGCGACCAATCTCAGTGGTGTTGTGCCGATTAGAATTGCTGGCAGGTATGCGTTCGTCGCGGGAACCTCTAAATTGAACGCGGTGGACATTGGCGGGGCGATTCAGACGCTTGCACTCACTACGGGTGGCGTCGCGGCTAATCACATTCATGTTGCTGAAGAATTAGACGTGGCTGGGAGTGGTTATTTTGGTACAGGGTTAAACGTGGGCGTTGGCGGAATCAATTCACAGGGGCCGCTCTATGCACCCAACGTCGTCGATTATGCTGAAGGCACATTCACACCGGGTTTATCATTCGGCGGTGGAACGACAGGTATCACATATTCGCTTCAGCAAGGGAGCTACAAAAAGATAGGTAACATGGTGCAGGTTTGGATTCGCATCACGTTGACATCTAAAGGCACCTCTACCGGTCAGGCCGCTATAACAGGCTTGCCATTTACAGTAGCTACTCCAGCGAATACAATCTCGGGTTTAATCTACCACAACAACATTACATATAACGGAACAATTTTAGCAGGTCCCGGTAGCGGCGGAACCACAGCGTCGTTGTGGCAAGTTGTTTCTGCTACAGGAGCGGCAGCGCTCAACGATACCGGATTCACCAATACCACCGATTTCATTGTTAGCTTTGCATATCCAATCTAAGGAAAAAAGTGAGACTAGGTAATTGTTTCGAGATTATCAGTTAAAATTGACAGCTCGAAGAAAGGATCCCTTTACATGGCTGACTTCACTACTTTAACGCTAGACGCGAATAGAGGTACTCAAGGCACTCCAGTATGGGTATCCGTACTTGGCGCGAACAAAGAAACTCGGTGGTCTGACAGCAACGCACAAAACAATGTTGCCTCTGCCTCATGGCCAGCGATGATTCGCCCCGGCTCGACACAAAACGTACCTTACACATATGCATTTACAGCCGACGCCACAGGGGATGGCTACATAGGAACAAGCGGTGGCACTGTACCGAGCTTCTCCAACTCAAATTACAATTGGGGCAGATGGAACTGGGACAATACTGGTACGTTTGCCAGCGCTCCTATCATGACCTCATATCCGACCACTGCCCACGGTTCAATCACTCGAGGTGACAACTCCCTGCTGGGTGGCAATACAACGGACACCGGAGCTACTCAGCGCAGCTATCTGAAGGCCAACATCTTCGGTAGAGTTGATTCTGCGGGCGCGCCGGCAGCAGCTCCTACTAACGCTCCTGTTGTGACTGACGGAGCTACTGGTTCCGTATCTCCAACAGCAGGAGCTAACTGGGCAACGAATTACCAAGGTCTGCAAGGTGACAATGACTATTTAACTTTCCCGAACACTCCGGCTGCAACCACCGCAGATACTCAACACTGCATCTTCGCACTATTTACAGGGCCGAATATGACACCCAGCACTTACACAGTAGTGATTACTCTGAAGTACACGTGGACAGCTCTAGCTATCTCAGTGCTGCTACCAATAATGTTGCTTCTCCACTCGATGTGTACTGGTCTGAGTTAAGAATACTAATGAATCAACCTTCAGAACTAGATAAAGCGTACCTCGCCGGGTTTATTGATGGTGAGGGGACTGTAACTGCTGTATTTCGACTCACTGCGAGCAGCAGGAGAGAAGCGGTGCATTGTCGATTGTCCATCCCCAACACAAGCCTCGAGATATTAGAGTGGATTCAAGAACGATTTGGCGGAGTAATGCACTACAAAAATTCTCTACCCAAGAAAGCGAACTTCAAAAAAGTGTATTCACTCTACTGGGGAGGAGAGAAATGCTATCCTGTACTGAGGGATGTACTCCCATACCTTAAGATTAAACATAGGCAGGCAGAAATTCTACTTGAGTTAAGTGCTCTAGTAATCCCCAGAGAAGGTGGTCTTCGACGCAAGGGCGTAACTCCTTGGCTACATGTCAAGCGAGGAGAGCTAGTAATAGAACTCAAATCTTTGAATCTTCGAGGGGTACCTGTGGCAGAAGGGATCCATTAGAATGAGAATCAGAATTGACGCAGAAGTAGAGGGAGCCGAACAGGTTCAAACGTACAACGGAGAATCTCCCACGGAAGCAATTGCTTTCTTAGATAAACTCGAAACCGAGAAGACATTCGTCCTGTCATGTAACATGAAAAATGTGAAGCCAGACGGGGAATTCTCGTTGGCTCGCAGAGTGACTGGCAAAGACTGCATGGCATTTCTATCTGACATAATTTCTTGGCTACAAGAGCACGGAGCTCCCAAACCAGAAGCACCGAAGGAATAAATGGAATCTCTCGTAACAACAGTTACGGTAGCGGAACCAATCTGCAATCCTCCCATGCCTTCAAAGTTAGAGGGCATGCAGATTACGAGGTCTGGGCGTAGCTGGTGGGCCGTTAGATATCAATCGGGACGAGTTATCAATGAATGGGCAACGCTACAATTCACTAAACTATTCACTCCTCTAGGACCCGCACCTACATCTCGCTGGGAAGACATTTCAAAACAAAACATCAATGGTCTCTATCTGTTTTGCCCGAATGGTAGAGTGGGTGCACTTGAAGGTGATTACGAGTACTTCCAATTGAAGGTGGGAGCTGCGCATGCAGTATTCTCATTTGGGAATCGGCCAGTAAAGGTAAAGGACAAGCATATTAGAGCTCATATCATAGGCAGGGTAGTTGACGAAAATGGGGAGTGTGAATGTTACGCTTGGGAGTATCAGGAAACACCTTATTCAGTATTCTTTTGTCCGCGGTGCGGAGGATGTGGTAGAAAAAGAAAATCTTGCCCGGGCTGCGGTAACCAAGAATTGCGGCGAGACCCACTAATACTTTTTCGAGATAATGTGACCAACATGGCCTATGAACAGATAGGGACGATTTCTCTGGGCCATCATACAGGAATCAGGTAATTGCGCTTTCTGACGATCGAACGATCACCAAGGTGTTTAAGTATGTCCCCCAATGGGGCGGGGGCAGAAAGAACTGAGATTAGCTCAACAGGATACGGTGCTTGGCGAGTGACTCTTCCCGTGAATCGTTCGGTCTTCTGAGAGCGTACAGCCGGATAAAACCGCTCCCGGCACAATCTACAGAAAGGACTCACCTTCGGTTTTTAATGAACCGATGCCGGTGGGTGGATTGATGAGGTTAATACCCGCTTAGGTTGAAAGGGGCAGTTGGCCGAAAAAGGGATGATGGAGAAGTGTGAGGCAACCAAGACTCTCAGACAGAGTCACAATAGCCTGCCCCGAGTTAGGGGGATGGCGTAACGACCATGATGGGCCTTGTCGGGGCAGGCACTTAAAATCGATGCTTTGTGGTGATTGAATTGGCAATGACCAGAGAGCAGCCAACTCTCAAGGAATCAGGTACGCGAGCACGGCCTGATGCTTCGCTTGGTGAGGTGAGCGAAGGTGATCTTTTACAACTCAGCGTTGTGCTGAGTTCTAAGTGGTTATAATTTACCACGATTTGGCGTGTCCGGGTTGTTGCAACACTCGGCCTATTTCAAGCCGGGGCAAAAGAAGATGCTGCTTTAGGGACTCCACATCGCTGTCTAATGCTATCGGTAAAGAACTGGGTATGTGTTTTGATTGAGGGCGACTGAGTCTTTATCGGTAAGCATTCGTTTTTAGTTGAAAGACTAAAAATTGTCTTAAGCGTAGTTGGGAGCGGTAGGTGGAGAATGAAGCATTTGCCGCTCTCAACTTCAAAAAAAAAGGAGTTTATGAAAACACCACTAATTATAGTTGCATTAGTGATAATGATTCTCGCGACGTTGGTGGGAATTTCTCTTGCTCGTAAGCGAGCTTCACTGCTACATATCCCAAGATTCGCGATCACATATACCAAGGAAAACGGACTCAGCGCAATGTCGCCAATGCCGTGGTCAGACCCTGAAGAGTTAGTAATTGATGTGAATTTCGTTGACGACAAGCCTCACTGGATTGCGTTTGAGTTTGCAGGTGATGGGCTGCGGAAAACGTTAGTTCAAGCATGTGACAAAACTGGATCTTTGATAGAAACTCAACAAATCACCAAGCTGGATAAGGACAGGCGACTGACTGCACAACAAACAGGCTACATGCAGTACCGGTTCACTCGCCTAAGCGGCCCCGACGTTCGCATTACAGGAATCTTTTTTGATTCAGTACCACCAGAACAAAGACGAAGGTAAAAACTAATTGAGACGCAAGATTGCATTAGTAGTCGGGTTTGTTTTGTTGTTTGCGGCCCTGCTTGATGGTTGTAGGAAAAAGGTAATCCCTCCCTCAGAGCCAAGCCCGACACCAGCCCCAGAGAGTTCTCCATCTCCCTCTCCTTCTGAAACTCCGTTTATCGAACATGAAGTGATTGGCCCAGTGCCAAGCGTGAAGCAGAAAGTGCAGCGTTCATCGGCCGCAGCTGCGACACCAAGCGCAAGTCCCTGCACACCAGCACCGCCAAAAGATCCGAATGCGAGCTATACGATTAGGGCAGGAGTAGTACAGCAGTGGGCAAACTGCTCTATTGTTATCTTGTTCGATGGTGATAGCACTGCAACGACATTAGGATTAGCTATGTCAGGGCAAGACACAACGCCAAGCATCGGGCAACATGCAACACTCTACTACTATCAAAACAATGTTTATCTGGCAGCGTTTCCGTCGGCTCCGTTTGTAGGTCCATCTCCTACGCCCACGCCTCCCTCGCGAGCGGTGCAAGGAGTCGTAAGGGTAGCCGGTGTACCGTTCCAAGGACCAATGATTATCAATCGGCAGGGCAGCACGGTAGCTCAAATCACAGGTACAGCAGCAGATGGTACATTTTCATTCTCAAGTTCGGTTATCGGCTCAACGCTTGAAGCCAGCTACGGCGCATATCTTTTTAATACAGTTGTTGTAGATAGTTCGTCGCCTGCGTTTGTTCTGAACGGAATGCCACCCCCTACGCCGACTCCTACACCGATCCCCAGCCCCCCTGCAACACCTACGCCGACGCCAACCCCCGGGCCGTCTCCCACGCCTACCCCGACACCGGTGCCGGGTCTATACTTGTCAGGTGGCACTTTCTATTCGGGTGGCGGTCAGTTCAATTTCACTTACATTCAAGTACTCGACGCGAACCGAGTTGAGTTGTGGCGTTATCAAGAACAGGATTCAACTTATCTATACCCATTGACGGCTAATGGCAACTACATAGTCAGGCCGATGATAGAGATTTGGAACGGCGAATACAACGCTCAGCCGACTGAATACCAAGTGAGTGTTTGTGGTCAGCCGGTGAGTAATTTGAACTTTACGATTGGACCGTCAAGCAACTACCCGCTTGGTAGCCCAATAGTGGTGCCGTGTGCTAGCCCATCTCCTAGTCCTACACCAACACCTAGCCCAACGCCATCGCCATCACCAACTCCTTTGCCGACACCGACACCGAGTCCTACCTCGACGCCTACTCCCGCGCCCAGCCCGAGTCCTACGCCTCCCGGGCACGATGTGACTCCTCCTACGATTTCGATAACGTCGCCGGGGAAAACAGTGACGAGAAAAACCGACGTAGTATTTTCAGTAAACGCGAGTGACAATGTAGGAGTGACGTCTGTTGGATTCTTTGTAAATGGAACGCCAATAGGTTGGGTATATACAGCCCCTTATCAAGTCACATGGCATGTTCCGCCGCCAGCCAATACGAATTACACCTTGACTGCAGTGGCCCGAGATGCTGCCGGCAATGCCACTACGACTACTTTAACGGTCACAGCAAGATGAAAGAAGTGCAAATAGAGATGGCACTTAAGTAAAGATATAATCCCTGCTGTAAAATGGCGGAAGACCAAACAGTTCAAATCAACCCAGCTGGCAGCGGTCAGCTTATTCGCACTCTGCAAGTGCAGACAGTGGGCGTGGGTAGTACTGGTCAGCAAACCACCCAGAGCGTACTCATGCAGGTAGTTTCAATAGCAGACGAGAACGGAATACCGATAAATCTCGACGCAATAAACCTGAATGAGAAAATATTAGAAACTCTTGAAGACATTCGTACGCTTCTGGGAGCAATAGTGTCGAAGTAGAAGGAGAACATCTCAATGAGCCTTGAAACAATCATGCAAGGAATTGTCAGTCGGATCTTACCGCAACCTCAGGCGGACAACCAAGATGACACTCTTCGTCTATCTCGGTACAAAGACGCCTACATACTTCCGGTTGTTCGGAAGAATCACTCCCTTGCGGATGAAGGCTCCTACTTTGTAACTAACAATGCTCAGACTGCGATCGCTGGGGATACCTCAGTAGCGTTTACTGCCACCAAGCCTACCATCTGGATTTTCAACTCGGACTCCCCGGGCAACCAGTCAGCCAAAAGAATTCACCTCGACTACATTTACTTGTTGTCGGGAGGTACTGCATATTCGAATGCTACCTCGAATACCGGGTTCTTCTGTGCAG